>Ga0160429_1001890_pt1 | contig 11283 bp, 10 predicted proteins | sample SolpanmetagenomR_FD_108199 | JGI IMG/M metagenome (GOLD analysis project Ga0160429, IMG submission 108199) | Solar panel surface microbial communities from Lawrence Berkeley National Laboratory, California, USA - R | ecosystem: Engineered > Built environment > Solar panel > Unclassified ... | reverse complement strand
GCATCCGATAGTGGCGTCTGGTGCGCACACGCTGAATTTGTGGGCTGTGACGCCGGCGATTACTTTTCAGAAGGTTGTGCTGAATTTGGGGGGTTTGAGGGATAGCTATATGGGTCCGCCGGAGAGCGTGAGGGTTAATGTTTAGGCGGGTATATTGTTTGAGATGAGTGGTACATATCAAAACTGAGAAGGGTATCTGCAGGCGACGATAGGGTTGCTTTTGGACATGGCGACCTCTTGCCACACAACGAATGCTTCATGAACGCACTGCCTCCAATCAAGAGTGGTCCTACTGAGATCTCCCCAAGCTCGGCGTTTCTTGAGGATGCGGTCATCATAATGGCGCATATGAGGCCGCGTTCCAAGAAGTGTGTGTATATCTGTTTACAACCGTGGATAGTGGACAGGTGTGTAAGCACGTTATATCCCGAACTCCTTGCTCGTTCCATGTCTTTCGTTCGGGAGACGTGTGCATGACGTTTCTTGAAATGGTTGTGTTGCATGAGGGGTGTTCTGTATACTGTGAAAGCTGACGATAGCAACAACTACTTTCGAGCCCTAGACACTGATACTTCGAAGCATGAGTGGGCTGACAGACCAGCGCTCTTTGCGTCGCTGTGTCGAGAAATCCAGACGAAGATTCAATGTCGGAAAAGCCTTTGTTTGGTCGTGTGACGTTGGAATCAAACGCGTCTTCAACGCACGGACCCTGTTTCTGGCAAGACAGATCCGAATACGAAGAGGCGCACAACCGTGACTACTGCAATTGGTCAAAACACCAGCGTGTGCTTCAGCCCCAGTGCGTGCACGAGCTACGAGCACGAGCTATCCAGGGACTGCATTGCAAGTGACATCAGGCGGCAGACGACCGCGCAAGGAACGATTGGCTACACTGCTGCGACATGTTTTTCCTGTTACTCAATCTATTTGTGCCATGTTTTGTTTCTGGAAGCGAGTGCTAAGCCCGCGATTCCTTTCCCTGCTCCACTTCCACTATCCGTGCTAAATGTAGCGCGCTAGGCACCGCTTAACTCACCTATCTTTGACGACTGTTGAAGTCTGACTTGGATCAAGCTCCAGCCTGGTCTGTCGACTGATTCCTCTTCGGCCAGGCGGCAATCCTTGTTGGGAGTTCCGACTCAGCAGCAGCTCGTGCGCGTCGTTGCGTCTGGTTGGACGAAGCACGTCCTTTGAGGTCTGGAAAACATGACCCTGCCACGCTATATTCTGGGAATGGAATGTGGGGAGCATCTCCATGTCCATGTCCATGGGAGCACCAACAAATCATCGAGCATCGAGCATCGATGGTCAGCAATAGCCGCGTGACATCAAAATGTCACCTGTCTACCAAAGTGTGAGACCAAACCCCTGCTGCGTGCATAGACATTGAATATAACTGCAAATTCCCCTCCACAAACTGCTCAAAAACGTCTTCCCTTGTGTGTTTTGTTACGATTGATTTCTTGCTGAATCTTTAGCGAATATGCTGCACAGTCTGACCGTAGTAGGTCTTTGGGTGACCTTTGCTTCTGCTAAAGGTCTCCCAAAAAGATGGAAGGCACAAGGTTGTTGGACAGAGACCACCAGCGTAGGAGATCGTGCTCTCAATGGTGCGAGTTTCGTCCATACTACTGCCATGACACGAGAATCATGTGCGAGTTTCTGTGCAGATGAAGGTTGTAATTACGCTGGCATTGAGTATGGCCAAGAATGCTGTAAGTAAAGCATCGCAATGATGTTGGGACAAAAAGCACCCCCTCCTGACGCATCATCAAAGATTGTGGAAACTTCTTCCAGGGAGACTCTAACCGAACGAAAACGAAAGAATGTAACATGTCATGTTCTGGAAAAAAGAATCAGAAGTGTGGTGGCCAGGACAGACTAAACATCTTCTGGAACGGCAAGAATGCCACACTACCTGTCACCAACCCTGGGCCTTCGGGCTGGCACTTGATAGGCTGCTACAGCGATGAGGAAGATTCACGGACTCTACGACGGCCTGAAGGCGTGCCTGGAGGTGCCATGAATCTGACGGTAGCTGCGTGTGCAGCTGCTTGCAAGGCTAGCGGACACTCTCTTGCAGGTGTCGAATACGGTAAGACATAAACCAATCCCTTTTTTTTCTTCGAGCGCAAAGTTAACAACTAGCCAGGTACCGAGTGTTATTGTGCCAGCAACATTGCCAAACATGCCACGCTCCTCGACACTGACGCCTGTGGTACAGTGTGCAGTGGAAATTCTAGCGAATACTGTGGTGGCGAAGATGCACTCAATATCTACAGAGTCGGACCTGCACCAATATCCACTTCTGCCAGTCTTTCTAGCACTAGAACAAGAAGTATCGTCTCCTCCTCGTTGTTGTCGTCAACGAGTAGTAGAACTAAATCAGTATCGACGGATGCGCTGACCACTGTAAGTTCTTCGACGAGAGTAATCCCTTCGTACCCTGCCTCGAGCAGTTCAAGCTTGAGTTTAAGCTTCAGCTCTTCGACGAGAGCGGTGCCTTCATACCCAGCTTCGAGCAGTTTGAGCTCGAGATCAAGTTCTAGCGCTACGTCGAGCAGTCTAAGCTCGAGATCAAGTTCTACTGCTACCTTGAGTAGTTCGAGCTCGAGGTCAAGCTCCAGCTCTACTCTGACTACCAGCTCATCTCCAACCAACTCTGCTACTGGTTCCACGAAGTCTTCGAGTTCACAAATTTTCTCAACACAGACAATTGGTAGCTCAAACTCAGTTTCACCCGCAAGCAGCACTAAAGCTTTGACGACATCTACAACGAATTCATCGAGCACAAATTTGAAGACATCAACAACAAGCCCAATCAGCACAAGCTCTTCAGTATCTTCTCCACTTCCACTCTTGACGTCCAATAGCTCAAGCACAACATCTGTGTCGACTAATAGGACGACATCTATAATGAGCACGTCCAGCACAAGCTCGAAGAACTTCACAACAACTTCAACCAGCACAAGCTCTTCGATAGCTTCTCCTCTTCCTTACTCTACTTCTAACAGCTCAAGCACAACATCTATGTCGAGCGGTCAATCATCGTCGACGTCCTCTGCAATAAGCATAATCATCACAAACTCCTCGATGATGTCGCCACCATATTACACCACGTCAAGCGGTTCTGATCCAGCTGGAGCAAGCACTTCATCGTCTACGCGACCTGTCCTCTCAAACTCGACTTCTTCAAGCTTTCTGGCGACTGCAAACACCACTTCGCAAGCTCAAATTGCAACACCAACTATGAACATTACCAGTTCCTCGACAATGGCACCAAGCACGCCGGCAATATTAACGTGCCCAGGATTCAATAATCTCACTTTCGCGACGAGTAACGGAGCTACTTTCCTGATTGAATGTGGTATCGATAGACCTGGTGGCGATATGGGAGATAAATATGTCAACAACTTCACAGACTGTGTTCAACTCTGTGCTACAACTCCAAACTGCCTTGACGTTTCTTTCATGAACAACTATTGTTATATGAAGGCCTATGTCAACGCTCCAGCACCTAACAGTGCTGTTTGGGGCGCCAAGCTCCTGACTGCTTCTTCTGGCAGCAGCTCTTCTTCAGGAGGAGGATCGACTACGAGTACCAGGAGCTCTTCGATCCCAGCCTACCAAATTACTGCTTCCTCGCCCACGAACGCCACTTCGAGCTCAAGTAGCATCCCTGCATCGTCTACCACGTCTTCTACATTCCCATCTGTATCTAGCGTTCCTGCGGGCTGGTCATACAAAGGATGCTGGGTGGATAACGCGCACGGCAGAATCCTGGTCAACAACATCAACAACGACGCTGGAACGACCATTGAATCTTGTATCAACGCATGTTCCAGCGCAGGATATTCTATTGCTGGCATCGAATACAGGTAAGTTGGTGCATATAGTAAACATATTGACGGGTCACTAACACACCCATAGTACCCAGTGCTCGTGCGGTAACACTATAATCCAAGCTGGCGCCCTCGCTGCTGAAGACAGCGATTGTGCCATGCCTTGCGGTGGTAACTCGAAGGAGATATGCGGTGGACCTAATCGGATGAGCTTATACTCAAACGGCACTGTCAAGACTCTAGGTGTACCAGTACCTCAGAACGATACTAGTCTTCCTGGTTCTTGGCAATACGTAGGTTGCGCAACTGACGGGAATAACAACAACCAGCGAACCCTGCCTTGGAAGCTCATTCTACCGAGCAACAATACTGCTGAGACCTGCCTGTCTCAATGTTCCGCTTTTGGCTACCAGTACGGTGGAATGGAATATGGAGATGGCAAGTGCTACGATGCTAGCTAGAAAAATTGAATCGACGCTAACTTGTTCGCAGAATGCTACTGTGGTGATGTTGACGATCTTACTAGTGGTGGTTCGGTATCAGCACCAGAATCTGATTGCAATATGGCGTGTCCAGGAAACGGCTCGTACATCTGTGGAGCTGGCAATCGTCTCAGTCTCTACAAATGGGCTGGAAAGCCTCTGTATCAATGGAATTACGCCACCGGCAACGCAGGAGGATCGTACGAGTACTTCGTGCCTGGTGTAGTCGTACCTCTTATTACTGTAGGTCAATATCATATGTTTACATATCGAAGATACTAACAATTCTATCAGGTTCCAGGCAAGAACGGAAAGATCACGTTTGTCGAGAAACATGGCACATCCGTCTTTGGTAACTCGACCGGTGCTTATGAGCTTGATCCGTCACTCGCAGACGACTTTTCAGAGTGTTGGCGAACAATGACTGGTATCAAGACGGACGTCTTCTGCTCTGCTGGTCTTGTCTTGCCTGATGTCGGCGCTCGTCAAATCAATGTGGGCGGCTGGTCGGCAGAAAGTCTTTATGGTGTACGCTTTTATACTCCAGACGGTGCACCCGGTGTAAACAGCACCAACATGTGGGAGGAAGACGTAAGTTCTGTTGGACTTCAGGCTCCCAGGTGGTACCCATCTGCCATGATGATGGCGAATGGCTCTATCCTCATTGTCGGTGGCGAGGATGGTTCCAACGGTGTGCCAACTCCCTCACTCGAGCTTCTTCCGCGAGCAGGACCAGCACTCTACTGCGAGTGGCTGAAAGAGTCCGACCCTAACAACCTCTATCCCTACCTAACCGTCCTACCATCAAGCGGCATCTTCGTCGCTTATTGGAACCAAGCCCGCATCCTCGATCCCATCACGCTTGAGACAAAGAAAATCCTTCCCCAAATCCCAGGAAGCGTCACCGAGCCTCTCTCCGGTCGCACTTATCCCTTTGAAGGCACGTCCGTCCTCCTCCCTCAATCAGCACCCTACACCGACCCTCTCACCATCCTGATCTGCGGCGGCTCCGGCCCAGGCATCGCCACCGCCCTCGACAACTGCGTCTCCATCGCCCCCGACGCCCCAAACCCGCACTGGACCCTTGAGCGCATGCCCTCCAAGCGCGTCATGTCCTGCATGGTCGCCCTTCCCGACGGCACCTTCCTCATCCTCAACGGCGCGCAGCAAGGCGTCGCCGGCTTTGCCCTCGCCAGCATGCCCAACCTCAACGCAGTCCTCTACGACCCCGCCAAGCCCGTCGGCGCAAGAATGAGCATCATGGCAAACACAACAATTGCTCGCCTCTACCACAGCGAGGCTGTGCTCATGGACGACGGCCGCGTGCTCGTCTCCGGCAGCGACCCGCAAAGCCAGGCGCCAGGGCCTATGTACCCAGAGGAAATGCGCGTCGAGGTCTTCATCCCGCCGTACTACCTCGCCATGAACAAAGCGACGCGACTGGCGTTCACGCTGGCCAACGGCGTCGAGAGCTACGGCTATGGCGCCACCATCACGATCGCCATCACGAACGGGGGCCCGGTAGCGCGCGTCTCGCTGCTGGGCGCGGTGGCGAGCACGCATGGCAATAGCATGGGGCAGCGGACGATTTTTCCTGCCTTTCAGTGCAATGGGTCGATGTGCACGGTGACGACGCCGCCGGGGCCGAATGTGAGTCCGCCGGGCTGGTTTCAGATGTTTGTGCTGGATGCGCAGGGCGTGCCGAGTGTGGCGAGGTGGGTGAGGATTGGAGGGGATCCGGGCGGGTTGGGGGAGTGGCCTGAGGGTGCTGGGTTTACGAGGCCGGGGTCGTAGGGGGGTGGATATCTTGTAGAAGGAAGGGATGTGATTCAAAAGGGGATTTGGGGTTGTTGTGTTATGATTCTTTTTTATTTTTTTGGGTATTTTGATGCCTGCGTTGGTGTCGTGGTTTGAGATGATGAGGCATGGCTTTGGTGTGGTAATGGTATGACTTGGGAGGTAGCATTGGGTGGGATAGATGGGTGGTTGCATGGCTGCTGTGAACCGTCCTATTCGTTAACTGCTCGAGATATTGTATATATAACGTATATCTTTCATCGACTATCTACTCATGACAACCATGTGTCTCCAAGCCAAAGTCCAGTATATACTTCATACTCCCGTCCAATATCGATGGGGGGGATCTCATTTCTTGGTGCACATCAGTCGCAAAGACAGCATACCATACGTAAAGACGTTCGTGTCAGTAGCCTGAATAGAGCCCGACCGAGATATCCGAGCGGTTGAGATGGCTTCCAATTTCGACCCATGCTCAGTGAGATGCTGCTTGTCCAGGGGATATTTCCAGCCGTCATGATGCTGCCGGTAGTCGCCTCGCCTCTCTTTTCGTGCATTCGAGCAGGGAAGATATGCTGCAAATTTCGTACAGCTTAATGGCGGGATATCGCTGGTCTGAAGCTCGTCTGTTGTATAGCTTGCGGTACTGTCCACAGCTTAAATTCGTACTGGTTGGGTGATAAACTACTCATAACTCTACATTGGACATGCAGACGACCTCAAAGGCAGAAAGTTATAATCGGCGACACTGCTCCAGCAAGGAACGTTGCAACTCTGATCCCGCAGACGACCGTACATGGGTGGGTAACGTCTATTGAGATGATAAGATGGGAGGAGGAGTATGGGCGTGTGATCTCTCGAGACAACATTCCTCAGGTGATGCTTCGAATTGAGACAGACACCACACGTCTGGTTCCATTCAAGTACAATCCGACTGGACCTTCGTACGCAAGACAATATCTGGCCAATGCTTCGGCTAATGGTCGCGCAACCCAGGCCGCCATAGGCTTTCCAAACCTTACAAGAGGTCGCGCAACCCAGGCCGCCACGATTTTTCCAAACCTTGCAAAAGGTCGCGCAACCTAGGCCGCCGAAGACTTTCCATCACTAAGGAAAGGTCGCGCAACCCAGGCCGCCTAAGACTTTCCAATGCTGAGAAGGGGTCCGGCAACTCAGGCCGCCGCAGGTTAGCCATTACTACAAAAGGCTCGAGCAACCCAGGCCGCCGCGGGCTTTCCAGGACTGAGGAATGTCCACGCGATCAACGCGGCCAAGGCCGCCAAAGCGCTCACAGTGAAGTTACAACAACCAGATGTTCAGCGCTGGGCGAGAGAGTTCGATGCTGAGTACGGGACAATCAAAAGACTTTCTAGATCCTATGGCGACAAAGAAATCGGCGTGCTGGTACGCACTACAATTTACGACAAGAAGGTTAGGACGTGTAGTGATTTAGGCCCTATCTTCAAGTTCGGAGGAGGAGGATCAAAACGGAGTTATCGTGACGCTCTTAGGGCCATCGTTCTAGTACAAGGGAGTGGTGGGCCGAGAGGCGAAGGCGATTAGCCTTGCTGTAAGGGTTCCGTGTGGGATGGCTGGCTAGTTCTCTAGACCTCGAAAGTAATATAGAATGATCAACAGTGATCTGAGGAATGACTTGCTGTATGGCTGAGGGAAAGTTTTGGCTCTCGAATGGCTACCGCTGACAATATGATGACTTATGCCACCCTCTCAATCCTCTCAAGACCACCCATCCAGCCCCTCAGCACCTCCGGCACAACCACGCACCTCGCCTCCTCATCCCACCCCGTTTCCAAGATCGCCGCCAAAACCCTCGGCACAGCCATTGCCGTCCCGTTTACGGTGTGCGGAAACTCCATACCCTTGCTTTTGGCCGCATCGTCCCTCTTTACCTTGACTCCCAGTCGCCGGCTCTGGTAATCGGTGCAGATGCTCGTGCTGGTCACTTCGCCCCATCCGTAGTCTTTGATCTCGCGACGGGAGGGGAAGAAGGCTTCCATGTCTATTTTGCGCGTCGCTGGGCCACCGAGGTCGGAGGTTGGCATTTCTAGGACGCGGTAGGAGAGGTTGAGCGAGGAGAGTAGGGAGCGCTGGATGGACACCATTTCGTCGAAGATGGCGGAGGAGTGGGAATGGGCTGGTGATGTGTTTGTCGCTGTATCTGTATCGAAATTCTGATCGCCGTGCTCATCTGGTAGTGTCCATGCGAACATCTCGACCTTTGTGAATTCGTGCACGCGGTAGAGGCCTTTGGTGTCGACGCCTCGCGCGCCTGCTTCGGCGCGGTAGCAGCGGGAGGTTGCGGCCATTTTGATCGGGAGCTCGGTCGACGGGATTGTCTTGCCGGCGTACATGCCTGCGAGAGGTATTTCTGCTGTTGCTGCTAGACTGAGACTGGGCTTGCCTGGTCCTGCTTCTGTTCCCCGCGTGGGCTGTTGGAGGTTGTATATTTGTTGTTCGTCGTTTGCATCTCGAGGCTGGAAGCCACATGCTGCGGCGATGTGTGAATAGACTATGCTTGGTGGTGCGACGATTGTCCAGCCTCGCCGTCGCAGAAAGTCTAGAGTATATTGGACTAGAGCCTGCTCGAGCAATGCGCCTTCGTTTTTGAGAAAATAGAAACCCCAGCCGGATGTCGTTGCGGAGGAGGAAAAGTCGAGAATGTCCAGCTCCGCGCCAATGTCGACGTGAGATGTGCCTTTTGTGTTACACTCAGAGTTTTTGCCTTGAACTATTTCTATCGTCTCTGGTTCTTCCCCCGTAGGCGTATGCACCGAGCTCAAATTTGGAAGCGCCAGCGCCAGATCTTGTATCTGACCTTCAATCTCCTTCTCTTGTTCAATCACTTTCGTCATGTCTTCTTTGAAGAGCTTGGCATGCGCCAGTAGTTCCGAGAGCTCTCCTTGAAAGGGCCCTCCTTCCCGAGTATCCAGATCATCCACATCTTCTGTGGGTCTGGCCAATTTCAGCTTCCGTGCTTGTCGTTGCAAACGCTCAATCTCGCCTTTCAGCTTGTTATATGCTTCACGTGCATCTTTTGCATCATTCTGAACCTGAGCGCGTTGTACCGATAAATCGTGGATCTTCCATCCATTCCGTGCTGCGGCTTTGTAGTTGCGGTCCTCGCAGTTTTGGGCGTATAGGCCGGGATTGCGAATGATGTGTTTGATGTCAAGGATGGGTTTGGGTGCGAATGAAGGGCGGGAAAATGGACGATGCAGAAGAAGACGGAGTGTGTGCTTCGGTCTGGCGCCAGTACAGCCGAGGAGGCAGCTAGATGTCAGGCGCCTGTGTGGTTGCATAGTTACATGACATTTGGAGAGAAGATGTCGTCTAAACACCAAGACCACGTGCTAGTCTTGATCTTCAGTCGATCGTATTAAGCTTAATCTGCTGACTAATTTTCTGTTTGTTACATTTTACACTATCACACAGACAATGGCTACCAGAACAGTTCCAAGAGACCAGCTCCCTCCTGTCATGACCTAATTCCGCCATCAACATCAAAGCTTTGGTAAATCATCGCCCGACGCCTTGTTCTCTCCATATCGCTGCACGCGTGCTTGCGCCTTAGGTTTGGCATCAAAGTGGACTGAAGGCAGTACAAGGTCGATGTGCGTTCCTGCAAGGTGTCTAGGCAATGAGTAACTAGTAGCGGCGACTTGCTTTGTACCTGATCTTTTGTGAACGTAGTGGTGGTACTGGGCATCGAGAAGTGCTTCAGCTTGGGCAAAGGTGGTGTTGATGCGAACCCAACCGAGAGACGGAGTACCGAGGAGCTGAGATTTATCGAAGCCAGAGTCGATGAGCCAGTCGTTGACAGCCTTGACCGTGGTGGCGGAAGGCGCAAAAGTCTCGGCAATCTGTTTCGCGGACCAGTGCTGTTGAGTTTGTTAGTGATGGAATGATGAACTGGCAGGAAGTTCACGAACCTTGCCGTAGTTTCCACTCTTGGGATCTGAAACGCCCATGATGTATGTCTAAAGGATAATCAGCACATGGAGCTATAGGCCAGGATTTCGAGCATCAACATACGTCTGCTTTCTCGAGATTCGATTGAGCAAGGCCAATCTTCAGCATCAAAGGTGCACCTCCCTCGACCCTGCCAATTTGTTGCCATCCTGGTGGAGCAGCCTTTCGTGCTTCATGGACCACAGCAGGAACGCTGGGTTTAACTGGTGTATTCTTCGCGTGCGCCAGCTCGGAGATGGCAAAGATGGTGACGAGGAGGCATATGAGGCGTGGTGAGAAGAACATGATTGCGAGGGAAAATGTGAGATGATAGGAGATTGACAGAAATGGGGGGTGTTGACAAGGATATACAGCAACAGTACGGCCTAGATTTAAGGCTCTGATGTTTGTCGATCGAATTGTCGAGGTGGGAGCACGTACTTAATAAATGGAAGTCACAGAACATTACTATCACATAATCTTGCGTGCAATGGAAGCCTCACGAGCTCACGATAGACAAGATACGTGAATCTAGAAAAGCTTCAGAAGAACAAGTCAGACAGGCTGCACTCATTACGGTGTATACGAACGAGCTGATGTGGGAGCAGAGTAGATGTTTCTGGAAATCTTGACCTGCTTGAATGGGTAATTGACGATGCTGGTCCTCGTACCCAATACGAGAACGACACCTCCTGTCTTGCTTGCTTACACTACACCGCGACCACGCATGACACTTGTTTCTCAATGAACGCAATATCGGTACTGGGAGATAGCTTCTTCTCGTGACCATCCGCAATTACTCCTCCTCCATCCTCGGCACCGCCTGCCTTCAAAGTCAATTGGCTTTTCATACTTTTGGGCGTGCTCCGATCTCGTCATCACCTACCGTATCCCACCTTCGGGGCGTATTGAGCCAATAATCTCCTCCATCTGTTCTGTTCTGCTTCTAGCGTGGTGACAGATCTTCGTTTACCAGTTCCAGCGAGCTCGTGGCTTTATGCTTCTCCGCATTGCCCGTCGTTCATGCAAGTCACCTCGGCCAACTTGGTTCAGCCCAACACGACAACAACACGATGCCAAGCTCAACAAGCCACTACTTTGCGTCTGTACGACGGTGCCTCGGTCCGCCCTTGCTAGGCTCAATCACACTGACAACGTGCTCCTTCAGCACTAAGCAATGAAGGATGAAGGAT
>Ga0160429_1001889_pt1 | contig 11285 bp, 13 predicted proteins | sample SolpanmetagenomR_FD_108199 | JGI IMG/M metagenome (GOLD analysis project Ga0160429, IMG submission 108199) | Solar panel surface microbial communities from Lawrence Berkeley National Laboratory, California, USA - R | ecosystem: Engineered > Built environment > Solar panel > Unclassified ... | reverse complement strand
ATGTGTCAAGCGATATATCGCTGGCGTTGTGGTTGTGACCGAATGGAGCTCGCGGGCTACTGCGTACGGGTCTTGGTTCGCTATCCGTCCGCTGCAATGACTGCACTTGACTGCCCACGCTGTTAGTACGCTCCATCGCGACAGCAGCTCTGACGTGTTGCTGAGCAGGAGTTGCCGTATACGCGCTCCAGGTATCTGGAAAGCTGTTATTGGACGCCCTCGAGCTGTTGCGGGAGTGTCTGAGAGCCGCCGGATTGGCAACACTTGGAGATTGACGCAATTGCGGCGGAATAGGAAGGCCCAGGGGTAAAAGAGGCGCACTAGGATTCGAGGTAGCGTGAGTGGAAGCCCATATTGAAGATTGTCCTGGCAGGGAAGGCAAGTAAGTAAGAGGTGTAGACGAAGGTTGGTATCCCAGTGGTAATTGAGCCGGAGTGCGGTGGACACCCTCCCCCTTGCTCATGCCGTGGTCGACGGAGTCATTGACCGTGACTGGCAGACTGGCAGACCGAAGTGGCCAACTCTCCGAAGTTATGAGAGAAATGGTTTCGGGTGCTGGTTCCATTGGCCGTACGGTCTCTGTCGAGTGCGTGCTAGGCATTGTCGTCGTTTTGGGATTCGGCGAGCTGGCAGCATTAGCGCCCTTGTTGACCGACCTGGTATGCAGTCGTTCAGCGGATGGTATGCAGTCATAGAGCTCGCTCGGGGGTCCGAAGTCGCCTCGTACGCCAGAATATGCTTTGGTGTATTGGTAACAATTGCCGTTAAACGTGACCGGTACAGCCTAAGAATGTTAGTTCTGACCGGAGGACAACATACATAGTCTCACCTCGTCCTGGACCATTTGAGTCGCGTCCTCCAACAGAGCGCGAATTCTCACGAGCATGACGGTCTCGGCTGCAGGCTGATTGTGACGTGAAGACAAGTACTTCGGCTTCAATTGACCGTCAGCATACCAGCGTGAAATCACAGCAGCATCTTGCAGCGGCTTGAATCCCAAAGACTCGACGTCTTCGGCGAGCATGACGGTAGCTGGTGGAACAGCTTCTGTTAACGCCTGAAACGGGAATACGCGTAAAAGGGCGTTCAACGTCGCGACGTACGCGGCCCACAACTGCGACGTCAGTTCGTCGAGGGCAGGATTTATAAGTTCAAGAGCCAAGACTTTCCTATTGATAATGAACCAGGAGCTGTAGTTGCGCAAAACGGGCAGAATGGTCTTAGCGATGGCGGAGAGCTTTTCAGCCAGATCTTCAGCCGAGCACAAGTTCGACGTCTCTGATGTTGCAGCGCTCAACTCTTCTCTCAGTAGACGAAGTAAGACCAACAGAGTCTTGACGTTTAATCGTGAGAGAAGCTCGCGCGACTTCATGGGCTTGGTGTTGTCTTGCCCCTCTGAATGCCACAATTAGCGCGTGATAGACATAGTTTCGACATCATATTACCTCGAAGACCGTCTATAACGCTATATTCTGCTGCTATGTTGACCAGAACGATCGTTGGTAGAAGTGTACCAGCCTGATTACTTTTGATCTCATTCTCCAGACGCGCAACAACCTCGGTCTCCATCTCGCGATGCTGGGGAAAGTCTTCTCCCGCATTTACCATGGCGATGAGTCGGCAATACCATGATCGCAGCATCGCTTGTGGATCCCGGCCTCGTGGAGGCTGGTTAGCGGAACGAGCCGATTTGTTGAACACTAAGTCAAGATTGTCTTTGGCCAAAGGATGCGGTTCTTCTGCGACCAGAGCGCGATACCGGTAATACAGGGTACGAAGCTCGTTGCCGTTGATGTTCTCAACCATTCCAAGCTGGTTATATGCGACGCCAGACCGAGGTAAGATCCTGGTAGCCAGGGCATAGTAACCAACAGCTGGTGCCAACCCTTTTTTACCATCATCGACCGCAGCAGAGTGACGATAGCGCGAAAGATCCCCAAGGTAGATGAGGATGTTGTAGCAGGAACGCAAGGCGAATCGCTGCAATTGTGGGGACGGAGATGCTTCGGTGATGAGGCCTCCACCATGGCTCACTATGCCGATCAGTTTCGACGTCATCGATGGAGAGCCACATTGTGGGCGGTGCGCCTCACCTTTTCCCTGTTCCTTCCATAGATGCTTGATCTCGTCCAATTCCGGTACCCCCCCGCAGAGGTTGTTAAGCAGCAGGAGAAGGTCGCGGTAGAAGCGCATGCTCACTTTGATGAAGCGCAGGTATGCCATTTTACACTTCCTCTCTTCTACTACACGTTCACCGTTCTTGCCACGGACATCGGACAGAAGCTCGTCAAATCCATCTTTGAGTCGCTTGTGCGTCATCCACAGCACTTCCTCCAAGTCCGTCTTCACAGAATTGGCGTAGTCTTCGCTGATAGCTCTCAGACAGGCGTCGCGATATTGTGGCAGGAGTGCCGCAGTTTCCTGAATCGGCACATTGCTGTCGGCGCAGCGAGCGGTGATGGTTCGTTGGAGGGATACGGCGTGCCTGAACGCGTTAGCACAGCGGCAAGCAATACGCGGAAGCTTGTCGAGACTCACTCTATAGCATCTGCATGTTGGGTTGCCATGCCTCTGGTAGGATGGGTAGGGGATTCGTGGGTGACCCCACGATCAGCGTCCGGGTCAGATACGTGAGCGAATATGCGGTCGGGTATGGACGTTGGAGCGATCCATTGATGTGAGCCGGAGATCTCTTTGGAGCAAGAGACAGCGGAGAGAGACACAAGTCGCAAGCAGATCCGAACAGTTCAGTAAGCTTGTCGCGACTTCTCTACGCTTGCTAGCGGGTTGTCGATCGATGGTGGAGGCGATGAACAACAGCGGGCCGTTGATTGATTCAGATCAGTCGAGAGCGGGAAACGATCTGAGCACGTGATTCGAGCAAGCGGAGCGAGAGCGGAAGCCAAGCCGGGACCGGGACCGGGAGTTGTCATGGATGCCCGTCTACAGTATCAATAAACCTGGGGAAATACTCGCGATACGGCCAGGAGGTTCCTAAACACGAGGTCGCGGCAAAGTTTTCAACTACAACATTGCAATACTACCTTACACACCAATCTTTATGACCCTCTGAGTAATCAGTAAGAGCCTCTCTCATCGTGCATGACTTTCCGCCAAGTCAAAGCCATTCCGGAGGCCGGCGGCTAAACGAATGAGAGAGTGCAGCTGGCTATCTCTCACCGCTCACATGTCCCTCAAACGCTCCAGGGAAGCCTCTGAAGAGGTGGCCTCGACACCAGATACTGACCCAACGACGGTATCGAGCTCTTCAACTCCTCCAGCACCATCTCCGGCAGCGGAAGAGGAAGCCCATCCACCCAAGATCGTGCACATCGACCGCAACAGTGCTGCATCGCCAAGGCCCATCGTCATGAGGTGCACGCTGCCTCCACATCTGCCTGCATCCTTTGCTTCCCACGAAGAATATGAGATCCATTGGCAGAAGCACCACGTGAACAGATGCCACGACTGCCTTAACAACTTTCCATCGGACCGCTACCTGGATTTGCACATTGCGGAGCATCACGATCCAATGAACGAGGCGAAGAGAGCGAGAGGCGAGAAAACCGTCAGCGACATTTGAGCCCTAGTTTCGGATCCCAGATCTCCAAACAATGTACTGACTCCTGGTAGTATGGCTGTTTCGTAGAAGGCTGCGATAAGCTCTGCTCCACGCCGCAATCGCGTAGGCTGCATGTCATCGACAAGCATCACTTTCCACAGGTTTGTCTTCATCATCCAGCATCCGGAAATCAGGCTGATATCTACTCAGCACTACAACTTCTGGGTTGTCAAGGAGGGCACCGACGGGCGCAGATCCATGCTTCAACCTGCCCACTGGCGCCAAAGCTCTGCAGCGATGGGAGCAACACGATCGAACAAATCGACTACCCAATCAGATGACAATGAGGATGATGAGACTTTACCGCACGCCTCGTCCTTCTCTTCTGGCCCAATTGGGGTGCCAACGTCGGAATCTACGCTCTCGGAAAACGCTGGCAGCAAGCAAGCCGCCACGTCACCAGACACAGCCATGGATGACATAACCACCGCAATGTCGTCCTTGAAGTTTGTTCCACCAAGTGTCCGCTTCGGAAGAGGAGGGGCCAAGGGTGGGCTTGCCCGCCACTGATATCCGAGACAGTCAGCGACGCTTCGTCGCTTCATTGAGCAGCAGGCGACATCTGATGATCACTACAGACAAGGAATTTACAAACCTGCTAGCGGATGGACCGTCATTGTATACTCAGCAAGCCATCTGCGCGTCCTATGACCGTCTCGAATACGTCTAACGCGGTCTGAGTTGTCGCATCGCACCGTGGGGATGGCAAATCGCACGAGCAGAATGACTCTCCGGAACATCTCTTTTGCTGAACGCGGATGCGAGGCGCAATCCATGGGTCTCGCGAGCGAGTATCTCAGCACTAGTACTTGGAACCTCTGTAATCCCTCATTCGCAACACTCTGAACAGGACGCTCAACAGATTACTCCGCCGCGTCACAACGAATGTTCACTACAACTTGCGGCACATGTGTGTCCTGACCAAATAACACCTGCGCCTCGAATCGATTACCTGGCTATTGACCCATATCTTACACTGCGAGTGGAGAGTCTGAGCACCACGCGTCACAATCAGCGCCCGCACATCGACATACAAGACGGCAGCGGCAAAGAGAGATCATTCCTGCCCGTCCAGAGCCGTGCACTGGATATCCAACAGTCGTGACGCGTCGTGTCTGGTAAGAGAACAACGAATCGGGTGGAAAGCACCCATCATCAACTATACCTTGTGAATCGCTCGGTCAGCTTTACCCCAATGGACAGTTCAATGTATAGATAATTAATCAACCCGGCTTTCGCTGCCATTCCATCAAACGTTATTGTGTAACTGGTGCCCATTGAGATTTCCTGCCGGTCAGCCAATCTGCCTAGAACACTGAAAGCCGTCACGGGATGAAAGTATAGGGCGAACGGTCGCCACATCGCGTGACTCAATGATTTTCAACCCGCTTTGCTGAACAGAACGCCATCTTCGACACGGCACGTCCTGTTCATTGTAGAGGGAAAAGCGATTCAGCGTTGCTTGGCACATCAGAAAAATACTCAATCGCGCGCAGACCCAAAAGTCACGTGCCTGAGTACGTCATACCAATCTTGTTTTGATGGAGAACCGATCGAGCTACCGCAGTGCTGTTTCAGACCACGAGCTGGTTAGCAAGGGAGTCGCAGATCTCACATCAAAAGAAACTATTGCGGCGACGATGTCGTCACCAATGAATATGCCACGTTGAACGCTCGTATACAGATCATTGGGCAAACCATTTGTACGAAGCAGTCTACAAGATGTGACGAGCGGGCGGACCCAATTTTGGAGACCCTGATCTCGACCCGTCCACGGCAGGAGCCGCGAGATAGTATCTTGGCGTGGCTAGAAAGCGTCATACCACCTGCACCTAGGTAGGTAGGTAGGTTACCTGCTTCATTCGGATGAAATGATTGCATTATGGGCTTGCCTTTGCAACTCCAGATCCCAATGATCGTGAATCAAATCATATTCATGGAGACGCTACTGATCGAGAACACAAAATGACCATTGAGAAGCGCGTCGCATCACGAAAAAGGGCGAGTGATGATGAGTGGTGAAAGGCGGCTCAGTACTAGTACTATAGTAGGGCTTCGGCTCGAGACCCTGATTCAGAACGCCAATACCCCGCATGGGGGGGATGTAGCGTCCCCTTTTGTCACTACGGTAGGGGACTTGCCGTGCCCCAAGAGATCAGGTAGGTAGGTATTCACCGTAGCAGTGGATCGCGGTAGGTCCCTCTACGATACTGGATTCGATGAGCCTAGCGACTAAGGGAATTTGTTTTGCCGAAGATCGAGAGTTGCTGTCGGAACGCTTCCGCTGTCCATAATGTTGAGGCGAGGTTCTGTGCGGCGGTGCAAGCAATGATGTGTACCCTGCAAATATCACCATGGCCGTGTGTCTGACCTGATAGAAAGTGTAGAATTGTGACGTGCGATGAATCGCGGCAGAGGTACGACGACGACGTGAGAATCGTACGATGTTCCGTCTTTCGCAGCGAGACCCGCGAGTCCGCAACGCGTAAGTTCGCCGCGCTTGGCAAGCTTGTAGCCAACCATGTCACTCGTGCAGGTGCGACGGCTGCGAGATTTGTCTTCTTGTCGAGGCGATCATAGCGATGAGTGACACACAGAACTCATCGCAGCCGTGTATTTTGAGCTTGCAAATCGGCATTTCTTCGCAGATACGTACGAAGCTCGCTACGAAGTTCGCAAGGTGGTGGTCTCCGTACAGGCTTACGTATCACGTCGTACCCGTCGTAACGTACGTAGGTACCTTAGGTACCCAAGGTTACCTTCCGATTAGGTACAGGTTTGGACGTGTGTGCAGGGTCTCAAGGTCTCAACGGTATCAGCGTCAAAGCCCAGACTTGCTTGGCACCTTCCACGCAAGCCTTGGAGGGAGGCGCAGTCGTCGGAAGGGGGAAGGGGCAAGGGTGAAGGGTCCATCGAGCTGTTTTACCCTCTCAGGCAAAAAGAGGGAGAAGGAAGGAGCGAGGAAAGAGACACGCAGCGGGCACCCACCTCACCCATTTCATCCACCCTACCCACCCAAGCACAGGAGGTGCTCACACCCGGGCTGGAGACCGACTCCGCCGTCATTCATTCAATTTTCCCCCCCATCCAGGCGATCCCCAAACAATAAGACAAAAAACTTCGCTCAACTCTCTCTCGTGCTCTTCCAAAAAGCCACCAACCCTCCCTTTGTCGATTTTGTGAACCCTCCTCAACCGTCACGATGAACCGCGATCGAATAATGCAACCTCGGGAGGTCCAAGCCTTGATTGCAGACGGCCAGCTGCTCGTCGTCTACCAAGCTGAGGTCTTGAAGCTGGACGGTTGGCTTGACAAACACCCGGGTGGAAAGCTCGCGATTATGCATATGGTCGGGAGGGATGCGACGGACGAGATGAACGCGTAAACATGCTCCCATCCTCTCAGTACATATACACGCACACATACCATCTCCCCCCCGCATGACCCTGATGTAATCGTCGGTCACTCAGGTGAGGTCAGCAATGCCCTGCAGCAGATACGATAGGAAGGGAGAGTGTGGCAGCCAATGATGCGAGGAACATAGGTCTGTCGACAGGGCTTATATGCGATAATTACGCAGACAACTAGGGATTTACATGGGATTACATACACACTGTCCTGAGGATTGTCAGCGCTGACATTTGTAATCACACCTGCAGGTACCACTTCCCCAGGACCCTCCTCCGGATGCGCGGCTTTCGGATTGGCCGGATCCAGGAGCCGTGGATCAACTTCGTCCCACCCATCCGCGGCGGTATCTTCAGACCAACCACGTCCTCAACTACCTCCACCCCCGTCACCGTACACACCCCGCCGGAAGAACCGGAAACCGAATCGTCGGGCAGCGACCTCGACGACTCCGTATGGAGCAGCAAAGGGAGCACCCTGGGCTCCCGTACCTCGAGCTACACAGACCTTGACCTCGAAGTCAAGCTAGCAAAGGCCACCGTCACGGAGATAAGCTGCGACGAAGAAGCCCTCTCTGTGGATGACTCACCAGACTGCATCCGCCGCACTCCGTTCATCGCCGACGAATCAGACAATTTGGACGTTGCGCTTGAGAAGAAGCCATGTGTGTCAGAGGACATTACGAAGCTGTCGCGAGCTGCATACACCATCGGCCTCGAGCAGAAGGAGATTGACAATGATATTCGAGACTACCCGTCCCTTGACGCCGACACGCAGCGAGCCATCATCTTCGACTATCGAGCTCTGCATGAGAAGATCAAGAGTGAAGGCTTTTACGACTGTCGCTACTCCGAGTATGGCAAGGACTGCATCCGCTTCGCTGTGCTTTTCTCCATCTTCATCTTCTTCCTTCAAGCGAAATGGTACCTGACATCGGCCTGTTTCCTGGGACTCTTCTGGGTATGGCTTCTTCACATCTATCTTCCATTCCCACGCTGACACCATCGCAGCAACAGATCATGTTTGTAGCGCATGACGCCGGACACCGAGGCATCACCGGCAATTTTGTCGCCGACACCCTTATTGGAGCCTTCGTTGCTGACTTTTGCTGCGGTCTGTCGATCGGCTGGTGGAAGTCATCGCACAATGTCCATCATCTCATCACAAACATGCCGGTAAGCCATCAGCACCTACCAGCAGTAGGGGACACATGCTAACCATCTCTAGGAACACGACCCGGACATCCAAAACGTCCCGATCTTTGTGACTTCCCCCACATTCTTCAAGTCCATCTTCAGCAGCTTCTACAAGTTCTCTTACATCTGGGACGCCAGCGCCGACTTCATTTCTCCATACCAAAAATACCTTTACTACCCAGTCATGGGAATCGCCCGCTTTAACCTCTACCTGCTGTCCTGGCTGCACCTCATGTCTCCACGTGCCACCCAGCTCGGCTCCGCATGGTGGACGCGCCACGTTGAACTTGCGATGATGACTTGCTACTGGACGCTCTTCGGCTACGTGTTGCTCTGGCGCACGCTGCCGGACTGGACCACTCGCGTCGCATTCGTCCTCATCTCCCACACCATCACCATGCTCCTGCACGTGCAGATCACGCTCTCCCACTGGGGCATGCCAACTGCGGATCTCGGACCCGCCGAATCGTTCCCGCAGCGTCAGCTCCGGACTACCATGGATGTCGATTGCCCCGCCTGGCTCGATTTCTTGCACGGAGGCCTGCAATTTCAGGCCGTGCACCATCTGTTCCCCCGCGTGCCTCGCCACAATCTGAGGCGCTTGCAGGTTCTCGTTCGTGAGTTCTGCGCCAAGACGCACATCGAGTACAAGTGCTACGGCTTCGTCAAAGGAAACCAGATTGTCCTGAGTCGGTTGGAGGAGGTGGCCAAGATGGTGGAGATGCTGGTGCAGTGTCAGAAGGTCATGGCGGAGACGGGGGAGAGTGGCTTGCATTGATGAGCGTTCTAGCATGGCGTCAGGAGAGCGATATTGTAAATCATATGTTTTAATGCGGGGAAAGCGTTGTAGACGATTGGTTTGGGCTCAAAATTTCCCCTAGCGGTGGTTTAAGAGGATAGCACTTCTAAAGCACACGGTTTATTGGTACTTCGGATGTACAAGGCGAGTCGGTACCTTAAATACCGACCTCTCATTCATCGCCGCTGTACCGACATTGTCCATTTATGCAATCGGATGTGGACTGCACACCTGCAAGTCACCACGTGATACTGTAACTCCAGACCTCGACGCCTTGGCGACCTCATCGTCGTGCCACCATGGAGTTCCAAATGCCCTTTGCGAGACTGATCACCATCAAAGACCTAATCAACACGTAATGTGTCTGTGTAGCTCGATGTTCTCCTGAAGGTGGGCCAAAGCACGGGTTTATAAGAGACGTGCCCGAAACGCTGCGTATATCTTATGCAGACTAGGTACCTTGTGCAAACGAGCCTATCACGACAACTGTATTAGGCTTGCTGGGTAGGAAGCATCGGCACGCTCATAGACAGGAGCTTAAAGATGTACGAACTAGTTACTGGGCAACGATGACTTGCTAAAGCGCGCCGGCGTGACACCGTCAATGTGCGCGTCATAGCGGAGTGGAGTCGCCTCGACCGCCTCCGCAAGTCCAACCTCCATTATTGACAGCAAGCCATGTAAACGTCTTAACAATCCAGGCGAGTAGCACAAAAGTATCAAGCAACAAGGCCGTTTACGCAGATAAATCACAAACATGGGCGAGACCATCTCCGAAGCCATCGCTGCGGATCATCAGCTGTTCGATGACTACTACGAGAACATCAAGTCCGCAACCGACGACGCCGAGAAAGTCAGATGGCGCAACCTCTTAACATGGACAATCGCACGCCACGCCATCAGCGAAGAGCTAACCCTCTACCCAGCAATGGAAAAGCACCTCGGGGACGAAGGCATCCAGCTCACCAAAACCGACAAAGAGCAACACCAAGGCGTAAGTTCTTTGCGAAGCCAGAAAGCAAACACCTCACACGACCTGACCTATGATTGACGCCTGCCCACAGGTCAAAGACTACCTCTACCAGATCCAAGACATGACACCCACGGACCCCAAATTCTGGCCCCTGCTCGACACCCTCATGGCCGTACTACACCACCACATCCAGCACGAAAAGGACGAGGACATGCCGCGTCTCGAGGGACTGCTGGCGCGCGCCGAGAGCGAGGCGCTCGCGCGCAAGTTTCAGAGGACGAAGAATATCACGCCCACGCGGAGCCATCCGGCTGCGCCGACGGAGTATTACCTTGAGAATCTGGCGGGGTTGCTGGTGGCGCCGATTGACAAGTTGAGGGATTGGATGAGGGATTTTCCGGGGGAGAGGGATGAGAGGCGCGCTGGGGAGAGGGCGAGGGAGAGGGAACAGAAACTTTGAGGGGGTTTGGGTGGCTGATGGCGAAGGTGCTGGATATTTTTCCAAGTCGAGTGGGTTTGGACAGCATTTGTTGTATTTGTACCTGTGTACAATGATATCTGCTATCTCCAGTCCGCAGCTAATACGCTTCATTGACATCAGGATGCAAGAACGCGACCTGCCAGATCTCGAGGAGCTCCCCTAAATCAACGTCATCCGGCACAGTCGCAGTAAGGGGCTCCGACATAGACTGAAAACTGATCCGCCAGCGTGTAGGTTCCATCCTAGAAGTGCCTGTCCATTAGACCAGTGCAATCCGCTTTCGGATTAGAGTCAGGACAGCGACACAAGCTCTGCACAAGTGTCTGGGTTCCTTTGTAGGGAAAGTTTGATTTAAGACTTACCAGCAGTTTCAGTGTAGTAGTGACTAATACAAACAATCAGCCAAGATCGGGTCTTGCAAGCTTTTTCGACCACGAGACAGCTGCATGAGTATGTCATAATATCATAACACGCAGATGATGTGTACCATAGTAGTCCTAGTTCGAGCGTCATGATCTACTTCCGTCATTTGACGCAATCCATTGCTTATACTATTTACGGTACTGATCTTCTACTCGGAACATTTTCGGTGATCTCGTCTACTATATGCAGTCGTCGGTCTTGTGTCGTTGGCCTTGAAGATGTTCACGCCAATCTGTGGAATTTGCGTCTCAACGATTCTGGTCGTAGGGTCTGTTGCCAAATGTGAGTAATCACGATACCACTGCATTGCACGATGGACTAATGCGATCATCTAGTGAGATCGTGGGCCTCCTGCGACGTTAAAGAGCAGTTCAGTACACCTT
>Ga0160429_1001888_pt1 | contig 11288 bp, 11 predicted proteins | sample SolpanmetagenomR_FD_108199 | JGI IMG/M metagenome (GOLD analysis project Ga0160429, IMG submission 108199) | Solar panel surface microbial communities from Lawrence Berkeley National Laboratory, California, USA - R | ecosystem: Engineered > Built environment > Solar panel > Unclassified ... | reverse complement strand
TTGCGCGTCTGATCTGGGTGGCGGCTTCGTTCAGAACCGAGTCCATGACCAATCTCCGTTTATTAATCTCATGTTTTATGTAGTTGTGTAATCGTATTGCGTCAACGGGGTGTCTATGCCATTTAGGAGGAATGGAAATGATGGATGCAAACATGTCGCGCTCGCTGCGCATTGGGGATGCAGCCCCGAACTTCACCGCCCGCACCACGCAGGGCGAGATTGCGCTCGATCAGTATCGTGGGCGCTGGGTCGTGTTCTTCTCGCACCCTGCCGACTTCACGCCGGTTTGCACCAGCGAGTTTGTGGCCTTGGCCAAGGCGGCACCTCGCTTTGAAGAGTTGGATTGCGCGCTGCTAGGGCTGTCGGTCGACAGCCTCTACTCGCACGTGGCTTGGCTACGCGCGATCAAAGACGTCTTCGGTGTAGAGGTGCCATTTCCGGTAATCGAAGATCCCTCGATGGCGGTCGGGTATGCCTACGGCATGCTCGACGAGCAGGCCGGAGATGCCTCAACCGTGCGCGCGACTTACTTCATCGATCCTGAAGGCATCATCCGCGCGCTTAGCTGGTATCCGATGAATGTTGGTCGGTCTGTCGACGAGATGCTGCGCACGGTCAGGGCGTTGCGGCGCTCGGCCGATGGCGAGGCCTATACGCCTGCTGACTGGCAGCCGGGTGACGACGTGCTCCTGCCTCCTGCCTTGCCGGGGCACGCAGGCGCTGACTGGTTTCACCAAACGAAGGCTGACCGGTGACGGCGATTTACCAGTCCCGCGCGCTCGCCGACGTCGCAGTCGAGAAGCTGCGCGTGTTCGCGCAGCCTCAGCGGCTTATGATCCTGTCCTATCTCTTAGACGGCGAACGGCAGGTAGCGGACATTGAGGCCGCCACGGGCGTGACACAACCCGCGCTCAGCCAGCAGCTTGCCGAGCTACGGCGCGCCGAACTCGTTAAGACCAGACGTGAGGCCAAACAGGTTCACTACCGCCTTGCCGACGACGCAGCCGCATTGTGCGTGCGAACCCTGGAGGCGATGTTTGGAGCCGACGATCTGTCGGCCCCCCAAACAGCCCCCGCCCTCCGCCAAGTACGACCGCGCGAGACGCCCTCCGTGGTTCGACCGCAAAATATCGGTGCGGCCGTTTTTGCGAGAGTTGGCTGATCATTTTGACTGAAAAAGGAAAAAGCGGATGCGCATGCCAATCATTGCTGTTGCAGGATGCTTGTCACTCATGAGCAGCGTCAGTGCTTTAGCCAGCGTGCCCGGGCAGGCGGTGATAGCGGGATACGGCGCGATCACACCCATCGAAGGTGCTGCGGAACGGCCCGATCGCAAGTTGCGCTATCGCGTGCTGTTCAATGTGACCAAGGCCGCGGCAACGCCGGATAAGATCAATCCATCTCTGGAGAAGGTCGCCCGCTTCCTGAACCTGCTAGGCAACGACGGCGTTCGTCCAGAACAAGGCGATGTCGTCGTGATCGTCCACGGTCCGGCGACGCCCATCGTTACCGAAGATCGCGCCTATGCGATAAAGACGGGAGTAGCTGCGAACCCCAACCTTGCTTTGATTGAGGCGTTGAAGAAGGCGGGTGTGTCCGTTCGGGTATGCAGCCAAGCTCTTATTGGCAACAAGATCGACCCCGCTACGGTAGAAAAGAGTGTCGAGACCGACGTGTCTGCGCTGACTACTTTGGCGACGTTGCAGCTGCGTGGTTGGGCGCTGATCCCAGACTGATCGCGCCGATACGCTTCCTGCTTCATCATTCCAGTCGGTAACGCTGCCGGTGTCATAACCGGTCGGTTTTGGAACCGCTGTCCGGAGCGCGGTTTTCCGTCTGTTTGTAGGTATCAGAACCGCGTGTCATAATCAGGCTTCCAAGGCTCTTAGATTTTGGCGCTAACGACCGGGACTTGGCGAGTGCCGGCAGACAGTTTCGTGAAGCTCGGGCGGCCGCTCCTGTCCGATCCGGACATTGGCGAAACGCCAGTGAACTTCGTAATCTGGTCGGAAGCCGTCAATTCACTCTACCGGACGCCGTCTAACGGTCCTTGCTGGGCTCGACCGTAGTCGCACGTTCGCTGCTGTAAGCCGGGCCACTGTCACCTATGCTCGGCCGTTCGCCTGCCTCGATGCGGGTTGCTAGATCGCTGTGAAGCGAGCCGAGCTCGGGTGGAAAATGCACACCAGCCGCAGACCCCAGCCTGCGCTCCGTATCGTCGAAGAGATCTATTGCGCCTGCCAGTTCGGGTTCACTGTATAGCGCTGCGCTTTCCCCTGCTCGCCATAGGCCGGCAAGTTGGTGGGACCGGATCATGCAAGCCGAGGCCGTTCGATCGCCCGCAACCGTGGTGTCCGGCGGTCCTGGCGGCGCGGCCCCCCTCCCCTTGATCTCGGCCCGCGTAATTGCCACCAGGCGGTAGCGCAGGACCCGGGATTCTGAGGTATCCGTTGGTGAGGGCTGCTGCTGATGGTTCAGGAAAGAGATAAGCTCCGCGGTGGTGGTGGTCGACGCGGCGTTGCGCCAGTCCGTCAAAGCCCGTTCCTTCGATGCCAGATCCGCAGGCTGGGTTAGGATAAAGCGCTCGAGGAGCGGATCGCTTGCCACTGCGACAGGCAGCGGTGCCCGGTTACCGTTAGCCGCGGCATGAGCGAAACCGATCGCCGCCGCAATCGTACCCAGTTGCGTTTTCATGATCTCACGATCGTCGATCGATCGCGCTAGGATCATCTCGAGGATCGGCGTTAGATCCGTCACGGCGGCCTGGCCCGCATCGATCGTGTCGAGCCTGCTGACGATCTCTTTGTGTGTCGCCTCAATGCGCTCGCTGCTCTCGGTCAGCGCATCGAGCTGCTCCTGAACGAGCGTCAACGCGTCCAGAACGCCCGCCAGAGCAACGCTTACCTGGTCCGTACTCATCGTTCTGGCCTCCCCCTATCCGGCGAACGCGCGCGGTCCAGAGTTGAGCGATCACGATCCAATATCTCGCGAAGGACCTCCTCCGGCTTGCTTGGCGTCGGTGCTGTGGCCTGCCGTTCGGCCTCGGCCATAAGCGAACGAAGGCGCTCGGATACCACTGAGGGTCGGTGTTCATGCGGAGTGTCTTCGGTCCGCTCGGGGCTCTCCCGGAGTGCTTGCTTGGCCTCCAGCTTTCCACGCATGACGCGTGAACGTTCCAGTGCTGCGGTGATCGGATCGCGCCCGGGGTCCGCAACAGCCGGGCGCGTCCGAGCATCGACGACCGCGTCGCGCCTGCGGGACGGTGAAACGGCACGCATCGCCCGGGCGGAGTTGGGCTCGGGCGGCGGCAATGCCGCGACGAACCGTTCGAGGCTCTGTGCGACCACCTGATCGGCAAGGGAATGCGAAGCCGATAGCTCCGCGACGGATCGCATATAGGTCGCGCGAACAATGGCCTGCTGACTCGCAAGAACGGCCTCGACCGGGTCGGAAATACCCTGGTCGCGAAGGCGCCGGGCGCGCTCGGCGCGGCCCGTATCGATCTGCGGAACCTGCCCTTTGTCGCGCATCTTCCGTACCGCGATGTGTTCATGCGCGGGGTCGATACCGCGCGCTCTGGTCGGCGTGGCGTTGGCCTGGATGCCGCGTTCGCGGAGCTTCTCGGCGAAGCGCTGCCGCCATCGAAACAGATCATCCCGGTCCGGATGGAAGCGGCGCCCATCGTAATCGCGACGTGCGATCGTGAGGTGAACGTGCGGATGGTCGCGATCGACGTGAAGGCCGGCAACCCACGACCGGTTCGCAAACTCCTCGGCTGCGAAATCCAGAGCTGCCGCTTTCAGACGCTCCGGATCGGTCCCCGACGGCATCGAAAGGATCATCGATATGGACGTCGCACCCTTGCGTCTGGCGTCCCCGTCCATCTCGAAGTTGTGCCAATCCTTCGCGAGAATCTGCATGTCCCGTCCGTCGCGCAGCACGACGCCCTCGCCGGTTTCAAGCCCGAGTTCCTCGTCGGGACCATGCCCCAGCCGACTGATGTAGGCGAAGTTGGCAAGGACGTGTCCGCCGCCATGCTGACGCCCCGTGATCCGCACCATAACCTCTGGAACTCGACGTGATGTGCGATCCGCAGCCATGATCGCCCGGCCGCTCATCCGGGCCTGCGGTCCTCCCCCGAAAGCATGTTTCGCCTGCGCACTGGGACGCGAAGTGGCCAAAGATGATGCGGCCTTCGGGAACATCGATGCGACGGCATGGCCGAGCATTGTGCCCCCCGTTTTCGGACCCTTGGCATTACCGCCCCCGGTCCCGAGGCGGTACTTCTTGGGCGGCGCGAAGACGCCCGCCATGGAGTCCATCGTTCCGGAAGAGAAGCGGAAGCTCACGCTGCTGAACCTCGGTAGGTATCGGTCCAGTACCCGACCTCTGCCCCGATCGAAGCCGAGAGGGCCAACCGGGTCGCAAACAGTAGCGCCTTCAGCTCCTCACATTTTTCGATCAAGGGGCCGGCGATGCGGGCGATGTCGAGCGAGCTTTCGGGCTGGTTGGCGGCGTTCATCGCATGGACCGCCTGGTTGATGTTCCGGCCGATCAGAAGCACCTGCTTGCGCAATCTGACGATCTCAACCTGGGTGGCAGGAGCCAGCCTCAGCACGCCCGCCTTGTTCCAGAGCCGCCAGCGAAGCGTACGCTTGATCCATTCGTTTCGCGTCATCCTCATTGGCGCCGCTACGATGTCGATGCCTTCGATCTCGCTCCTCTCGAGCCGGACCGTGACGCGAACGAGGTCGTCGGGATGCCCCCTGCCCTGAATTGGCAGCACCGGGATGTCATCGTTCTCCGGAGCCAGCACGGCGTTGGCCAGTACGCTCGCCATCCATCTGCTGCGGGTCTGCCCGTTCGCTGCGGCAACGCGGTCGATCTCGGCGACCAACTCGTCCTTCAACCGCAGGCCTACATTCATCTCAAAAGCCCCGTGCAGCGGCGCCCCACAAGCCAATGTTAAACATTGGTGCCGTGAGGCATATCCTGCCATCCCTAGTAATTACCTACTCCCATCAAACAACAACCTCTTTGGAGCGAAATCACTCCAAACGCGGAGGTGGAAAGTGATTGACTGCATGCAAGCGATAATTAGCTTCCGGTCTTGTGGTCTCGGCGCAAGGTGTTTGCACGACTAGGTACGCCTACCTGCCATCTCCTGCACCGCCCAAAACATGGTAAGTTCTTCTCTATTGGAACCGGATTCAAAGAATGGCCCGAACAAGGAAAGTCGTCGACCTAGCAGCCATCGAGGCTCGGCGAGAAGCTCTAAAGGCGGAACTTGCGCATCTCGACGAACAGGCAAGGGCGGCGGAGCAGACGGCTCGGGACGCTGGCCGTCCCGTTCTTATCGCCGCACTTGAGCGAGTTAAAATCGCAGCGATCGACAAAGCCGATGCCCGGGCGATCGCTGCGGCAATCTCGAATCACGGCGGCAAAGCGGTCGCAAACCAACTTGCGTTGCTCGCCTAGCCTCCTCCCCAGCTTTGCACGGAGGTCGCCACCATGCCGAGCGCATCGGATATCCATATCGACGGTCGATGACGCGGACAGGTCGTTATCTCTGGCGTTTCAACCGCGCGTCGCATTCCCATTCCCCCGTTCCCAATAGGCCGCCCGGGGAAGTCAGATCGGGACCATAATCGGTAAAACAGCTTCCCATTTGGCGTCGGCACATTTGGCCCGCTTCGGTTTGTCTCGCCCCACGTTCCCAATCGGGAAAGTCGGCACGGCAGAGGCCGCCCAATGCCCGGTCATGGCCAAAGCGGTGCCTATTCTTTCCGCCGCTGCTTTATCACTCCTGCTTGGTTTGAACCGGGCGAGAGGGTAGCGGCTGGACAGCAGTCCTCATTAGAATTCGAAAGCCGCCGGTGACGCACCATATCCAACTTGCCGATCTCGGCCTGCATCCCATAGCACTATCGCTCGGTCCGCTCGATCTGCGCTGGTACTCGCTCGCCTATATCGCGGGCATCGTCGCGGGCTGGTGGTATCTGCTGCGCCTGCTCGCCCAACCGGCCGCGCCAATGATCCGCGCGCAAGCCGACGATCTCGTGTTCTACGCGACGCTCGGCGTCATCCTGGGCGGTCGGCTCGGCTATGTAATCTTCTACGGGCCGCAGATGTTTTTGCATCCGCTGGAGGTTTTTAAACTGTGGGACGGGGGCATGTCGTTCCACGGCGGGGCTGCCGGCGTGTCGCTCGCGCTGATCCTGTTTGCACGCCGGCACCGCCTCGATTGGCTTCGCGTGCATGACTATGTGGCCTGCACCGTGCCGATCGGGCTGCTCTTCGGTCGGCTCGCTAACTTCGTGAATGGCGAGCTGTGGGGCAAGCCTGCCGATCTGCCGTGGGCGATCGTTTTCCCCGGAAGCCATGACGGCATCGCGCGCCACCCAAGCCAGCTCTATGAGGCTGGGCTGGAAGGGCTGGCCCTGTTCGCCGTGCTCGCGTTCCTGTTCTGGTTTACCAATGCGCGCCGCAAGCCGGGTATGCTCGTTGGCGTGTTCCTGATCGGCTATGGCCTGGCCCGGTTCACGGTCGAGTTTTTCCGTGAACCCGACGCCCAACTCGTGGCGTTCGCGGCGCGGACCGGCCTTCATATGGGCCAGTGGCTCACGCTGCCGATGTTCATCGGTGGCTTCTACCTGATCGCTACTGCGCATCGTCGCGAGCGGCGTCCGGGAACACCGGCTGCCGTCGCGCCGCTATGACGGACGGACGTCGCATCGTTGCCGCGCAAATCATCTCCCGGCGTCGCGCCCGTGTGCTGGCACGCGATTTCCGGGGATGGCTTCGCGCGAGCGAAGCATCGTTCATCGTGTTGGCGATTGGCATCGGTGCTGCGGCGGGCCTGCTTAGCGTGGTTCTGGGTGCGCTTGCGCGCACCCTGCAACACCTGCTGTTCGCACTGCCTCCGAACACGCGGTTGAGCGGCGTTGCCGAACTCGGCCTGGCGAGCCTGATCGTACTGCCGCTGGGCGGCGTGATCTTCACGGCATTTGGCTACGCGACCCGCGCCCGCAAGCGCCGTCTGGTCGATGCAGTCGAGGCGAACGCTCTGCATGGCGGGCGTATGTCGCTGCCGGATAGCTTGGTGATCTCGGGCCAGACGATCCTCTCCAACGGCTTTGGGGCCTCGGTTGGCCTCGAAGCCGCCTACGCGCAGATGGGCGGGGCCGTGGCATCGGTGCTTGGGGGCTGGCTGAAGCTCCGTCGTGCCGACCAACGCACGCTGGTCGGCGCCGGCACGGGCGCGGCTATCGCGGCTGCGTTCGGCGCTCCCCTGGCCGGGGCATTCTACGCCTTCGAGATCGTTATCGGAACCTACTCGCCCTCGGCGATAGCCCCCGTCGCCGCTGCGGCGCTGGCGGGTGCCCTCGTCGCGCAAACCTTTGGACAGCAACCCTATCTGATCGACGCCGCCTCGAACGCCTCGGTCGAGACGCATCATTACCTGATATACGCCGGGCTGGGTGCGATCTGCGCGCTGCTAGGTATTGCGCTAATGCGTGCCGTCGCGCTGGTCGAGAGCGCATCCCGGCAAACCGGGCTGCCAGAATGGTCGCGCCCTACGCTCGGGGGCCTGTTGCTCATCCCGATCGCGATGGTGTCGCCGCAGGTCCTGTCGGCTGGACACGACGCACTTCATGCCGATCTAGCGCTCGGGGCGTCACTAGGATTCATCCTGCTCGTACTGCTCGCTAAGAGTGCCGCGTCGATCGTGTCGCTCGGGTTCGGGTTCAGGGGCGGACTGTTCTTCGCATCACTGTTCTTGGGAACGCTGATCGGGCATCTGTTCGCCGACACCCTGACGCTGCTGGTCGGTCATCCCGTGATCGACGCTCACAATGCCGCGCTGGTCGGGATGGCCGCGTTCGCAGTCGCGGTCGTGGGCGGACCGATGACAATGGCGATGCTGGTCCTGCAGGCGACGCATGACTTCCCGCTGACCGGGGCTGTCATCGCTGCTTCGCTCGTGTCCTCGACGATCGTGCGGGAGCTGTTCGGCTATTCTTTCTCGACGTGGCGGCTTCACCTGCGCGGAGAGACCATCAAGAGCGCGCGCGACGTGGGATGGGTCAAAACGCTCACTGCGGGCCGGATGATGCGAAAGGAAACGCGCCCCACCCCCGCCTCCATGTCGATCGCGGAGTTCAGGCGCACGTTCCCGCTTGGATCAACCAGCCGGGTCGTTCTGGCGGACGCAAAGGATGGCTATGCGGGGATCGTTGTCGTGCCAGCCGCCTATGCGGAAGGCCTCGATCCGAACGGCACCGTCGCCGCCCTTGCGACGGGACGCGAAATCGTACTCACGCCGGAAATGGACATCACTGCTGTGATGGCATGCTTCGATGAAGCACGGACCGACGAACTCGCGGTGCTGTCTGCCGAATGTCATGTGCTTGGAATCGTTTCCGAAAGTTACGTCCGGCGACGTTATGCGGACGAGCTTGAAAAGGCTCAACGTGAGCTGTTTGGCGAAAGATGACCCTCTCACAATCATCCATTAGCCAAGAGAGCGGTTTCTGAATCGAACGGTTTTTGAAACAACGCGCCACCCGTTGACGGGCCGAGCCTGGACATTCATATGCTACGCCACGGCAATGGATTTCTGCCGGGCTTTCCAGCCGAACCGCCCTCGCAAGGGCCGATGATTCCTACCAAGCGCCGCAAGGCAGCAAGGAGGAATCATGCGCGCGACGTTCCGCAATCTCTACGACGAACTCAACTTGAAGGCGTTCGTCCATAATCGCCACGACCATGCCGTGTCGGTCCTGCGCTGGACGCTGATCCTCGCGCCGATGGCGGCTGCGGTGGGCACGCTCTGCGCCGCTTTCCTATGGCTCCTCGATGCTGCGACCCAGGCACGGTTCGATCATCCCTGGCTGTTGTTCCTGCTGCCGCTGGGCGGCGCGGCGGTGGCCCTGCTTTACCATCTGGTCGGTCACTCGGTCGAGGCCGGCAACAACCTCATCGTCGAACAGATACACGAACCAGGCGGCGGCGTGCCGCTCCGCATGGCGCCGCTCGTCTTCTTCGGCACGATCGTCACGCATCTGTTCGGCGGGTCGGCTGGCCGCGAGGGAACGGCGGTGCAACTCGGCGGCAGTCTGGCCAGCGCTGTCGCTGACCTGTTCAAGCTGGATGCGCCAAGCATCCGCATCCTGCTCATGGCCGGCGTTGCGGCCGGCTTCGGCGCGGTGTTCGGTACGCCATTGGCGGGCGCGGTGTTCGCCCTCGAAGTGCTAGCGGTCGGACGCGTCGAATATGGCGGCCTCGTGCCCTGTCTGCTCGCCGCGCTAGTGGGCGACTGGACGTGTCATGCCTGGGGCATCGATCACACCGCCTACCATGTCGCCTATGCCGCTCCGGCGTCGGCCGCTCTGCTCGTCGAGCCGTTGTTGCTCGCCAAGGCGGCCGTCGCAGGCGTCGCCTTCGGGCTTGCGGGTCTGGTGTTCGCGGAAGCCAATCACGCACTCGGCGGCTTCCTCAAGCGGCGCATCCCCTATGGCCCACTGCGGGCCACGCTGGGCGGCGTCGCCGTGATAGCGCTAGTCTGTCTGTTCGGCACGCGCGCCTATCTCGGCCTCGGCGTCTGGTCTGCCATTCCCGGCGATCCGACCATTGCCGGCTTCTTCGCCCCCCATGTCGATCCGTGGAGCTGGGCGCTCAAGATGCTGTTCACAGTCGTCACTCTCAGCGCCGGCTACAAGGGTGGCGAGGTCACGCCCTTGTTCTTCATCGGGGCCGCGCTCGGCAATGCGCTTGCGGGCCTGCTGAATGCGCCGGTCGACCTGTTCGCTGGCCTGGGCTTCGTCGCGGTCTTTGCGGGCGCGGCCAATGTACCGCTCGCCTGCACGATCATGGGGATCGAGCTATTCGGCGCTGCCCATGCCGTGCCGATCGCCATCACCTGCTTCGTCGCCTACCTCTGCTCGGGGCATAACGGCATCTACCTGTCGCAGCGAATCGCCGTGCCGAAGTACGGCAGGCACCAGGTGCCGCACGCACCGACGCTTCGTGAAGCCCGCGCGACCCGGCGTCGGCCATCGCCACAACCTCTATCCACCAACAAGGAGCTCGATTGATGTCGCAGCAGCACAAGGTCACGCCGACCAAAATCGGCATGGTTCGCATCTACCTCAAGCCATCGGACAAGACCGCGAAGCGGCCGCGCGCCTTCTGGCCTGGCAAGCCGCTCTATCGGGAACTGGTGGCGCAGGCGAAGCGAGATGGCATCATGAACGCCACCGCGCACCATACCCACTATGGCTACAGCAACCACGGACCCGTGCGGGAGAACGGCTCCGAGATCGCCGATCCGCACCTGACGATGTGCGTGGAGTTGATCGGCCAGCGCGCGGAACTTGAACATTTCTGCGAAGGGCATGGCGATCTGCTCGCCGGCAAGGTCATCGTCTACAAGCATCTGGAGCATTGGAGCATCGGGCCCGTGGGGCTTGACCACGAGAATACCGCACCGAATGTGCGGGAAGGCTGAGACCCTCTGGCCTTCCTTCCTGCCGGCAGTGACAGCGGTCGAGATGATGATGGCGGGTTGAGCCACGCCAACGCTCGTTAGCTCCAGCCGGAGGCGTCCCGTTGGCCATCGTCGACGCGCTATTTTTAGCGATGCCGCGCAAGGAACTGGTCGAGCGGTTCGTCAGCGTCGCGATGCTGGCTATCGTGATGCTGTAGGCAGCCGGCATGGTCGGGTTGAAGCAGCCGCGCCGCTTGCGGGTCGGGCACGGGGCAGTCGCCGGCGCAATCGCTTCGGTGCGACCGCAGGATACCCGGAAGCAGGTTGACCGCGCCGGATCACGCTGCCCCCTCCCCTGCGGGCCCACCACAGACTGCGTTGTGTTGGTGGCTGGTGATCGCCCGTGCGCCTCTGCACACGGGCGCCGCTCGTATGGTGTTTCGGGCGCCGTCGCGATCCTGCCAAGCGAGCAATCACGCCCTATTAATTTGATCGTGGGATCGCCTTTAACGAGGTCTACGGCGCGCGGGCGGTCAACCGGGATACGGTGCGCCGCCTCGCTAACGACATGCGAGCCCCCTGCCCTACCTATTGACTAGCGCCACCGATCTCGCGTTCGTAAAGCAAAAGCGCCGCATCAGCGACGACGTCGGCGAGAACGCGTTTGCGTGCCGGGTCCGCGTCACGAAGAGCATAGAGTCTCGCAGCGGTCTCGGGATCTACCCTCACGTTGATCGCGATATTGCGATTGCCGGTTACGCGTGGCGGCCGTTGGAATGTCCCGGCTTGGGGACGCTCT
>Ga0160429_1001885_pt1 | contig 11292 bp, 9 predicted proteins | sample SolpanmetagenomR_FD_108199 | JGI IMG/M metagenome (GOLD analysis project Ga0160429, IMG submission 108199) | Solar panel surface microbial communities from Lawrence Berkeley National Laboratory, California, USA - R | ecosystem: Engineered > Built environment > Solar panel > Unclassified ... | reverse complement strand
TTCGTCGGGGCACTCAGATTTGAACTGAGAAACTTCTCGACCCAAACAAGACGCCTAACCACCCGGCACTACCCCGTTATTACAGAGAATATCCGATTCGAACGGATGTGATTATGTAAACCAAATAAGTTTCAAGCTTATCACCTTAAACCACTCAGTCAATTCTCTTAAACCCCTGATTCTTCCAAGACTTGAACTTGAATAACATCCTTATCAAGAACGCACTTTACCGATTAAGTTAAAGAACCTAAATATTTCACAAGAGCACTCAGACTTGAACTGAGAACTTGAAGTTTGAAGCTTCTCATTTTACCCTTTAACTATACTCTTTAACTCCACGGAAAAGAGGCGACTCGAACGCCCAGGTGTGAAACACAATATTTAGCAAATACCTCGCCTTACCAATGGCAACTTTCCCTTTATATACGAGTTAGGCCGGCTTCGATCCGGCATAATTTTCCTCGACAAGGAAAGATTTTTCCAATTAAACTACTAACTCTGTGGCCAGTCGAAATCGAATCGACACACTTCGTTTGGAAGACGAACAGTCTACCATTAACTTATGGCCACTTTTCAATATAAATAATATAATATTATTTATTAAGTTAAAATTTACACGATTTATTTAATATTTGGTTATATATAAGCGGCTTCTTGTTAAATAGCATCTCCCTAAATAAAGCAAAATATATAATATAGTTCGTTTTTTTACTATTGTAAAATTTTTATTTTCTGCTAAAATAAAAAATTATTTTTTTGTTATAATAATATAAACATATATTTAATTTGCTATTGACTTTCCTAAGTAATAAATACTTCATGCTATATACGTAACACAAAATTTATTTTTAATATATTAATGTAATTCTAAACCGTCTTTTATATAAGAAGAAGATAATACCACAAAAACTTGTGCTTGTATAAATGCTATACCTATTTCTAATCCAGAAAAAGCTATTATAAATAACAAAGGTATTAAACCTAAGAAAAAATAAATTAATCCTTTGCTTATAATATTATAAGTAAATCCGGATAAAATATTTAATAACATATGACCACTTAAAATATTTGCGGCTAATCTTAAACCTAATGATACATTTCTAGATAAATAAGATATGAATTCTATTAAAACTAATAAAGGTAATAAACCTAAAGGACAACCGGATGGTACTAATAAAGAAAAAAATTTAAAAGAATGTATTTGAAATCCTAAAATTGTTGCTCCTATAACTATTGTAAAACTAAGTGAGAATGTTAATATAAAATGAGATGTAGGTGCAAAACTATAAGGAACCATACCTACTAAATTATTTATTAAAATGTAAATAAATAACGCACTTATTAATGGAAAAAACATTTGTCCTTTATTTGCATTTATTTGGTTTGTTACTATACTGTAGACCGTTGCGTATATAGATTCCATTGATAAAGATCAATGGTTTGGAGTAGTTATTTCGTAATTTGTTGCTAAACTATATAACATAAATATAATAAAACTTGTTATTATTAAATATAATCCTATGTTTGTTAAAGAAATTTGTAGATTTCCTAATAAATCCGCTTTCAAACTAAAAAGGTTTCTTATCGTAAATTGGTCTAAAGGACTGCTAGTTCAAATTGGTAGTGTACTCATTTTTTTTTTTAGGCTATCATTTTTTTTTTACTAATCTATATCAAAAAAAAAAAAAATTTTATGAAAAACCAAACCATATTTTTCAGTATAGATTAGTACGTAGAGCTTTCCCCATTTAAACTAGCTCAATACATGTTATGACCTATCTGTGTTTCTAGGTTGAGCCTTTATTTATTTCAATAAAACTTTCTTCTTTTTTTTTAGTTTAAATATTATTTAAACTAAAAAAAATATTAAATAGTTATTTAATATATATTGTTTGTTTTCAAGTTTTTAGTTGTAAATTACTCATCTGTCTACTCTCTATTTTTAAAGCATTTTTACCTAATTCAAAAACAAAGCCTAAGGTTAATACTAGGAAAAAAATTAACATTACTATTAAACCATAAATTCCATTAGTATAAGCACTTACTACATAAGGATACACTAATAAAATCTCTAAATCAAATAGTAAAAATAAAAGAGCAAAAATGAAAAATGATATACTAAACTGAGTTCTATTTTGTCCTAAGAAAGAATGAAATCCGCATTCAAATGCACTGTTTTTTTCTTGATAAGGATTGTGTGGAGATAATAATATATTTATTCCTAACAATATAAAAGATAAAAGAGGTATAAAAATAAAAAAAAAAGTTAAACTTGTCATATTTTAATTGTTATATATATTTAAGTTACTTGTTGGTTAATGTTTATATAGGTAAAATTATTTTATTGTTATAGGCTACAATGAATAAAATTAATATTATTTCAAAATAATTTTAATAAAAATTATTACATTTTTTTTTTTAACTTTGTAAAGGTAGACTTACAAAGGCATGTAATTTTACTATTGAAAATTAACCATGTCTTATATTAAAAATAAGTTTCCGATCTATTGGTACTGTATCAGGATTAGTAATAAAATGAGTATAAACACGAGGATTACACTGTCTCAAATGTTCCGTAAAGAATAACTCACCGCTTTGGGACAATAATAGGCTACCACGATAAGGATGTGTGCCGCCACCTATTGAAGAATATGTTTCAAATGTTTGAGCTAAAGCTGAACGGTATAGCATATTATCCGCAGTATAAACCGGATAAGAAATAGTATTTCTTATTCCAGGTGTGACGGCTTCCTGAAGCAATCTTCTAGTATTATTGATTGTCTGCGCTGGAGTAGCATCTCCTATAACGTAATTATAATCGAATCTCGGCGCTTGATTAAAATTAATATTAAAATCCATATGAAAAATACTTGTATCTATAAGAGGTGTATAAATTAAACCAAAATAAGCCATACCTAATTTTGGTATTAAAAAAATAATTAAATAAATAATAGAAAAATTGGCTTTTGATTTATTATTTATAAAGCTAAAAATTAGACAAACTAAAAAAAAAGGTAAGCCACTAAAAACCAAAAACATAAAAGAAAAATCTAAATCAAAAATATATACAAATATCTTTTTTGATAAAATGGAAAGAATCCAAATTAAAATTATACTAATAAGAACACGTCTATTCACTGGTTTAAAAATATTGATATATGTAGACACTTGTAAACAAATATATATATGTATGCTTAATATTATTTGTTTAATCTTAGTTTTTTTTTCCGACCCGGTTGTATAACATTTTATTAAGAAGAGGGGGAATACTATTTTGAAAAAAAAATAGTATTCCTCCCTTAAAGAGGCAAAAAATTGAAAGGATTTATAGTTAGTGATAAAACTACACAAGGTGTGATTATTATAAATGCTATAATAATTGGTAATAATACTGTTCAACAATACGACATAAGTTGATCAAACCGTATTCTAGGGAAAGAAGCTCTTACTCATATAAATACAAATATCATTAAACAAGTTTTAAAACCTAAATTAAGACTAGTAATTAATCCCTCTAAAGATACATTAAAAATATTAATCTCCATATCATAATTTGTTACAATCCCCTTTATAAAATCCAATGAAATTATATTTAAATAACCACCTAAAAATAAACTAGAAGTTAAAATACATATTAACACTATACTAGCATATTCAGCTAAAAAGAAAAATACAAATATAGCGGCAGAATGTTCTGTCATGAACCCTGATACTAATTCTGACTCTGCTTCTGCTAGATCAAAAGGTGCTCTATTTGTCTCTGCTATCGCCCCTATAAAAAATATTATAAAAACCGGAAGTAATGGAAATAAAAAATAAATTTCCCTTTGTGCTTCTACATTACCGGTTAGATTTAGATTACCCGATAACAAAAGTACTAATAAAATAGCGGAACTTAAAATTAGTTCATAACTTATTAATTGAGCTGTACTTCTCAATGATCCAAGAAAAGCATATTTTGAATTAGCGGATCAACCGGCTAATAAAATACCATAGGTTGAAAGAGATGATACCGCTAGCATATATAATATACCTAAAGGTAAATCACCTATAGTTAAACCAGGTCCGTAAGGTATTACTGCATAACCTAATAGTGAAAAAATTAAGGTTATTAAAGGACCTAAAAAGAATAAAATTAAATTAGCTTGAGTTGGTGATACACATTCTTTCAACAATAATTTTAAGGCATCTGCAAAGGCTTGTAGTAGACCATAATATCCCACTATATTTGGCCCTAATCTTCTTTGCATACTAGCCATAGTTTTTCTTTCCGCCACGGTTGTAAAAGCTACAATCATTAAAGCCGGAACTACTACCAAAATTACTTCAATAATTGATATTAAACTTTGCATTTTCACATAAAAAAAAAATATTTAAATATTAATAAAAATTTTTTTCTATTAATTTAATTAATATAAAAAGATAACTTTGTTATACTTTAATTTTATTTGTATAACGTCATTCTTGGTTTATTTTACCAAATTTAGCAAAAAAAAAAAGAATAAATTAAATTATAAGCTATTAATATGTAAACGTGTTTTAAACAAACGCACAAATCTAGGTAATAAATACTTAGAAAAGATATATATTATTACAGTCAATAAGACAAAATTAAATAATACTTGATTTACGAAAAAAAAAGGTATAAGCTGTGGCATATTTTTATATAATATTTTTATAAAAATCATTTTCTTTATATCATTAAAAAAGAGTTTACTTAAACTTTATAAACGAATAAAATTTTATCTAAGGTTAATATATATAGTATTATTGTGTACAATAGTGATGTAAGTAAGAGTTTAATTATTTTTTTTAATTAGGTTAATTTTAAGGTTATATTTAAGATCCTCAATAATAGATAGATACGTATAAAAATAATCATACTACGTCAACAAAATGTCAATATAAGATTGCAGACTCAAGCCCTAAATGATGATTTTCAGTAAGATGATATGCTAACAAACGTCATAGTCCTACCCCTAAAAAAGCGGTACCGATTATCACATGTAAACCATGAAATCCTGTCCCAAAATAAAAACAAGATGAATATGTTCCATCTGAAATAGTAAATGAAGAAACAGTGTATTCCACAAATTGAAACCCGGTAAAAATAATTGCTAAAATAATAGTATATAATAGACCATAAAGTGCCCCGCTTCGGTTGTTTTGTATAAGAGAATGATGACAGTATGTTACCGTAACACCAGAAGATAATAATATTACAGTGTTTAACAAAGGTAATTCAAAAGGATTAATAGATTCTATTCCTAAAGGGGGTCATTTAGCTCCTAATTCTACGGTAGGTGATAAGGCACTGTGGAAAAATGATCAGAATATGGCTAAAAAAAATAATGCTTCAGATGCTATAAATAAGGCAACTCCCATATTAATTCCTCTTTGTACCGCTAAAGTATGATTTCCTAAATAGGTTGCTTCGTTTACTACATCCCTAAATCATAAACCCATTGAATAGATTAGACTTATTAAAGCTCCCAATAAGATAGTTAATGCTTGGGAAAAACTATGAAAAGTTAAAACCGCACTTAAAGTAAGGGCGAATAAGGAGGTAGTTGTGTAGAAAGGTCAAGGGCTAGGGGATACTAAATGAAAAGGGTGAGCTTGAAAATTACTTCTTGATAAGTTTGTCATTTTTTTTAATAATTATTTTTTCATTTAAACTTAAGACTTATTAAATTAGGTTTACTATCCAATTTAGGCTCTAGGCTTGTAAGAGGAACATTTATAAGCTTAATAGGTTTACTATCCAATTTAGACCTTAGGATTGTAATAGGAAAATCTATTGGTTTATAAGTTATACCCTTTTTCCAAGCATTATATCGGCGGAGTAGAGAAACACGATTGAAAATTGGTCTAGGTAGCTCAATAGTTTTACTAATTGTACTATTATTAGGATTATTTTTATCCCTATTACTTTTGATATTATATTTTTTATTTAAACAACGGTATTAAAATAACGCTATTAAAAAACCGGTATTAAATATTATTTGCGGAATGATTTATTAAAGAAAGAAGATCACACAGATTTAATATTTCATTAGGAGTTAAAATAAAAAATACTATAGCTAAATTTAAAATTCCTAATGTAACAGAGAAAATATTTGATAGAGAAATTTCTACATAAATATAAGATTTTTTGTATTCTGGATTTTCAAAATAAATTGTTTTTATAACGCTTAAATAATAAACCGCACCTATAACACTAGTTAAAACGGCAACTAAAACCAATAAAATTTTTCCATTATCTAGCGCGCTAGTTAAAACCATTAATTTACCAAAGAAACCTACTAATGGAGGTAACCCTATAAATGAAAACATAGTTATAACTAGACCTAAAGCTAATGCAGGGTTAATAGTAAAATATCCTTTTAATTGATTTATTAATTGTATAGGACTGTTATTTTTTTCGGATAAATTGTTGAATTCTACTGTATTTGTATAATATAAATATAAATTAAAGCCCATAGCTATTATTAACATAAAACCATTTAAATTTGTTAATATATATTGTATAATATAAAATAAGTATGCTTGATATGATTCTAAGGTATGAACTATTAAAGCAAGTAAAATAAAACCTATATGGCTTACAGTACTATAAGCCAATAATCTTTTAATTCTAACTTGAGTTAAACCTAATATAGTTCCTATTACTAATGAAAAAAAACAACTCAGGGATAAACTAGTAGTTCAAGAATAAAACTGGGTAGTTGAGTATAGTAAAGAACTAGTATAATGTACTAATTCTAAAAACAAAATTAAGATAGCCATTTTACCTAAAATGGATATAAATGTTGTAACTATGGTTGGTACACCATCATAAACATCCGGGGATCATCAATGGAACGGTGCAGCCGCTATTTTAAATAGTAAACCTACGGATATCAATAATAAACTATAGAAGAAATAGGTATGATTATATCAGGTTGAATAATAGGCGTATTTTTCAGAATCAGATATTATAGAATAAATTCCGTCTAAATTAGTTAAACCAGAATTTGCGTATATTAGAGCAATACCTAATAATATAAAACAGGAAGAAAGTCCTCCTAATAAGAAATAAGTTAAAGCAGAACCGGTTGAAGATTCAGAGTTTCTATGTAAAGAAGATATTATATATAAACTAAAACTTTGTAATTCTATACACAAATAAATAGAAGCTAAATCTGCACTAGCTAATAATAAAGTTGCTCCGCTTATTACAAATAAAATAATTAAAGCATACTCTATTATAGTAAATTGTTCAGATACTTTATTAATTATGCTCACATATTGTTTTACATTACTAGATAATATATTTAACATGGATACAGAATCTCCTATATATTTTTTTCTAGGATAAAACGCGGTCATAAGTAAAATTAAAAAACTAACGATCAAAATAAATATTTGAAAAGTTTGAACTATAGGTGTTATATTAAATAATCCTCCATATAAACCTATACCTTTTTCCAAATAAGTTATATGGAAACTAGTTAATGCAGATAAAAAACTGTAAAAGATTATAATTAAGCCAACCCGGCTATATAAAATAGATGTATCGGGTCTAATACTTAATCCATTTGAAAATAATAAAAGTGAAAGAAATAATAAAATCATTTTTTTTTTTAAGTTTTACTATAGAAAATTATTTACTAAATTTTTTTAATTATATACGAGATAAGTTATTACTTATATTAACAAATGTACTTTAAACCAATAACATAACCATTAAACTTTTCTAAAAAAAAAATGAAGCTAACATTTTTGCCTAAAATAGGCTAACTATCCTAGATTAATATCTATCTAATTTATTTTATGCTAAGATTATATTATAATAAAATATAATTGCTAATAAATTTGAAATGGACTAAACTAAATTATTAAGAGAAAATAAATGGATTATTTAGATTAACCACCTATTTGATCGTATAATCAATATAAAAATTTACCTAAATTAACCGATTGGATAGCAATTGGCATTGAACTGTGTAAAATTCCACAGATTTCTGAACATTGACCAAAATATGTTCCTTCTCTGTTTAAATATACAGAGGATTGATTCAATCTACCAGGATACGCATCACATTTTATTCCTAGAGAAGGACATGCATATGAATGTATAACATCTGCACCTCCTACTATAAATCTAGTATGTGTTAATTCTGGTATGATTACTCTATTATCTACTTCTAATATTCTAAGTTTTCCTATTTCAAGATCACTTTCTGGCACTATATAAGAGTCAAATTCCACAAACTCTTCATCATTATTAGTAAAATCTGGATATTGGTAACTTCAGTATCATTGGTGACCTTCCGCGTAGATTACTAAGGAAGGGTCTATTACTTCATCCATAAGATATAATAATTTAAATGAAGGAAAGGCTATTAAGACTAATATTAGAGCAGGTGTAATAGTTCAAATTAATTCCACTAATGTTCCGTGATTTATATATTTATTAGAAATTTGGGCTTTTCTATAATTTAAGATTATAGAAAGCATTATTCAACTTACAGCAAATAATATTATAGCTAAATAAAACATAATATTATTATGTAGCTCTTCTAAACCTTCCATTTGTGGTGTGGCATTATCTTGGAAAAACAACCCTCAAGGTTCCGGACTATCATTAAATGTAAAATTGGCAAAGTTTAAATTGTTAAGCATAGATTGAAACATATTTATTATTTTTTATAAATTTTTATTTATACTATACTTTGTAAAGGTAGACTTACAAAAGCACGGTAAAATAAAATTAAGAACCAGAAACTATAGCAGAAATTTCTGCTAATATCGGAGGAATTTGATCATATTGTCTTAATGCCAATTCGGCATCACCGAAAATGCTTGAAAAGCTTTCTTTGTAGCTTTCTAAGCTAATATTAACCGGTTTTTGGCTAATAATTTCAAAACCTTCTACTACTGACGTATCTTCGTTAACGAAAACCGCCCTGAAGCCATTTACATGCTTAGTAGATTGGTCCATAGAAAGTTGTACTTCTACCACTTTATTGTTATCTATAAAGTGGTTTTCTCTTGTTTCCTGATTATATCTTGATAAGTTTACAAAAGCATTATTAAAATGTACGCAATCAAACTTGTGTGGCCCACAGGGATGATTTGGTTTAGAATGTGTTTGAAATGTGGTTTTTATTGCACTAGCAAAAAATATCGCCCAAGCGTTGACACTAAGGGCACTTTGTAAAGGTAGACTAACAAAAGCATGAGGTTTTGGTGGACTAGTTAGTGTTCACTCTATTGAGCTAAATGTTCGGTTAAAATAAGTTTGGAATAAATCACTAAAGAATTGTGGTCTTAGCCAAGGGTATCTCTCAGTCGCCTTTCCTTCTACTAATTGTCTATACACTATGTGTAAAAATAATATAGTAGCTACCACACTTATTATTGAACCGAAACTACTTACAAAATTTCAACCTGCGAATGCATCTGGGTAATCGCTTATTCTTCTAGGCATTCCTTGTAAACCTAAAAAATGTTGAGGGAAGAAAGTTAGATTTACTCCTATAAACAGGATATAGAAGTGTACTTTACCCAACAATAGATCGTAAGATAATCCGGTTATTTTTGGTATTCAATAGTATCATGCACTAAATAATGCAAACACTGCACCCAGACTTAAAACGTAATGAAAATGAGCTACCACATAATATGTATCGTGGAATGCTATATCAAGCGAAGCGTTTGCTAAAACAACCCCACTTAACCCTCCTATAGTGAACATTACTACGAATCCTAAAGCAAATAACATTGAAGGTGTTAATTGTAATGATCCACCATATATAGTAGCTAATCAACTGAATATTTTAATTCCGGTAGGCACGGCTATTATTAAGGTAGCGGCGGTGAAATATGCTCTTGTATCTACATCTAACCCAACCGTGTACATGTGGTGTGATCAAACTACAAAACCTAAAACTCCAATAGACATCATAGCATACACCATACCAAGATATCCGAATACGTTTTTATTAGAGCTTGCACTAATTGTAGTACTTATTATACCAAATCCCGGTATAATTAATATATAGACTTCAGGGTGACCAAAAAATCAGAAAAGATGTTGGTATAATATAGGATCACCTCCTCCGGCTACTTCAAAGAATGAAGTATTAAAATTACGATCAGTTAAAACCATTGTAATTGCACCCGCAAGAACTGGTAAAGATAATAACAATAACACGGCGGTAATTACTACCGCTCATCCAAACAATGCTAATTTATGTAGTCTTATACCTGGACTTCTCATGTTTAATATCGTTGTAATGAAATTCATAGCTCCTAATAAACTACTTACTCCTGACAGGTGTAAAGCAAATATGGCTAAATCTACACTCGGACCACTATGACTTTGTAGGCCAGATAAAGGGGGATAAAGAGTTCACCCGGTTCCGGCTCCATTTTCTATCATTCCAGCAAATATGAATAGTAAAAAACTAGGGATTAACAATCAGAAACTTATATTATTTAGCCTAGGGAATGCCATATCGGGACCTCCAACTAATAAAGGTAATAAAAAATTACCAAATCCTCCTATTAAGGCGGGCATGACCATAAAGAATATCATCACTATTGCATGGGCAGTTATTATACTATTATATAATTGATTATCGGCTATATATTGAACACCTGGTCCGGATAATTCTAATCTTATTAATACAGAAAAAGAGGTTCCGGCTAATCCTGCAAACAACGCAAATATTAAATACAAGGTACCTATATCTTTTGCATTACTTGATAAAAATCATCTCTCTTTTCATTCCGTTATCTCAGATCAACTAAAGCTTGACTTATATTTCGTAGAATCGTCACCCACTATCGTCGAGATACTTGAATAATTTCTTTTTCCCATTTGCGGATAACTTTTAAGTTCTGCAGTGCTAGAAGGTTGCGAATCTGCACCAACCGTTGAATTATCGGTTGGTTCTTGATTTATAGAAGATGGCTTTACGAAAACAACCTCATGTATTTGTTTGGAAAAATTAAGCATTTATTAGTTTCTAAATTAGTATAACCAGACGAAGTTATATTTTTTTTTTTATTTTTGTAAAAAGGAAAATGGGTTTAGGCTTTAAAAAAATTTTTTTTTACGTCATTATTGCTAGGGGGTTACCTTTTAAAGTGGATAAAATTTTATCATTTACTTTATTTTTACTAAATCAAGATATAAATCTGATCGCCTAAGATTATTTCGTCAAATAAATATATTTGTTTCGAATATTGTTTTTATTACTAGGATGGGGCGCTAAACAAAGCGAGTAGCCTTTACTTTGC
>Ga0160429_1001884_pt1 | contig 11292 bp, 10 predicted proteins | sample SolpanmetagenomR_FD_108199 | JGI IMG/M metagenome (GOLD analysis project Ga0160429, IMG submission 108199) | Solar panel surface microbial communities from Lawrence Berkeley National Laboratory, California, USA - R | ecosystem: Engineered > Built environment > Solar panel > Unclassified ... | reverse complement strand
GACCCAGCTGTCCCGCGTCGCCGAGGCCGTGCGCGCGTCCGGGCGCTGGACGGAGCCCGAGGCGTGGGAGTCGATGGTCCGCGGCTGGCACCTCGAGGGCCTCGCCGTGCGCCCGGAGCACCGGATGGTCGGGCACACCGGCTTCCTCATCACCACCCGCCGCCTCGCCGACGGCGTGAAGCCCCCGCTGCGCAAGCGCCGCCCGGCCCCGGGCGCCTACCCGGTCCTCGACCCCGAGGAGGCCGCGACGGGTGCCGAGCTCGCCGACGACGACCCCGCGGCGTACGGCGTGCGGCCGGTCTCGGACAAGAAGGTGCGCAAGGCGGCCCGCAACGCGCTGGCGGGTGCGGCGGCCAACCGCGTCCCGGGCACGGCCGACGAGGCCGCTGCGGACGAGGTGCCTGCCGACGGAGCGCCGGTCGACGAGGCGCCGCCCGCTGAGGCCGACCCCGCGGCGACCGAGCCGCAGCCGGGCGCCGGAGCCTGACCACGGGCGCGAGGCGTCGGGCGGGGCGGAGGCGGCGTCAGCGAGCGCCGTCGCGGCCCGCCCGGCGGGCCTCGCGCGGCGTGCTGTCGAAGTGCTGGCGGAACACCGTGGCGAAGTACTGGCCCGAGGAGAAGCCGCAGGTGTGGGCCACGTCCGTGACGGGCAGGTCGGTGGACGTGAGGAGCTCCAGCGCCCGCTCGACGCGCAGGCCGGTGAGGTGGTCCAGCGGCGTCGCGTTGACGACCTGTCGGCAGTGGTGGATGAAGCGGGTGCGGCCCAGCCCGCACTGCCGAGCCATCGAGTCCACCGTCCACGGCTCGGACAGGCGCGAGGGCAGGTTGCCGAGGAAGGCCGCGACCGAGCGCTGCGCCGAGGCGAAGTCGGGGTCGAGCTCCGGTGGCTCGCGCTCCAGGACCTCCACCAGCTCCAGCAGGACCTCGGCGATGCGCAGGCCCAGGTGCGTCGTCGTCCGCCGGGTCTGCTCGCGCATGGTCCGCTCGAGCCGCTCCGTGGCCCGGACCAGTTCCGTCCCGGCTCGCCAGACGGGACGCTCGGAGGCGCGCAGCCTTGCGGCGAGGTGGTCGAGGTCGGCTGCCGGCAGCGGCAGCCACTCCGGCCACCGCCACGTCTGGTTGGGCAGCAGCGCGCCCACGTCGAGGACGAACCAGCCCAGGGTGCAGGCCGTCACGGTGGGCAGCCCGATCCGGTGCCGCTGCCAGGGTCGCGTGACGCTGATCCAGCCCCGGTGCAGGTCCTGCCGGGTCGAGGTCGTCGAGAAGCCGGCGTGACCGCGCGTGACGAACGTGAGCTCGAGCCCCTCGTTGAGGTGCCAGTCCAGACCCCAGTCCTGGTCCGCCGTCACCTCCCACAGCCCCGCGCTGAGCAGCCCGGGCAGGACCCCGGGTGGCAGCGGGGCGCCGGGGTAGGAGTCGCGGCCCCACGCCCAGAGGCCGATGTCCCCGCGGGCCCCGGCGCGACGCAGAGGCGCCGCAGGGTCGTCGCGGTAGGTGCCGTCGGAGCCGCGGAACATCGCCGCCTCGCGTCCCACCGCCGCCTCCCGCCGTCACCGCACCACGACCAGGACCGGTCACCCGCCGGCCACGTCGTCTGGCGGAGTCCTCTGGACCTCCGGCCTCGGACCGGCGGCGGCCCGGTCAGTCGCGTCGGGTCCCGGACCATCCCGCGAGGAGCCTAGGTCAGTCGGCGTCTGCCGCGAGGAGGGCTCGCCATGACCTCGAGAGGTTCGAGATCGGTCAGCGAACGGGACTGGACGACAGGGCGCGCCGGTCGGCGCAGGGTGGTCGGCACCGGAGAGACGCACCGCAGCGTCCACCGACACCCGTCAGGAGAACCCGTGGCCATCACCGTCGGCTGCTTCGCCCTCGTCGACCCCTTCTCGACCCTCGACCACCAGCTGGACCGCATCCGGGACTGGGGCTTCCACCACGCCGACGTCACCGACACCAGCGACGGTGCGGTCCTCGGCAACCACTTCGGCTTCAGCGCCGTCGCCAGCCTCGACGCCAACCCGTTCGACCTGCAGCGCCTCTTCGGCGAGCGGGACCTCACCATCACGTCGGTCTGCGCCCACGCCGACCTCCTCGACGCGTCGGCGCCGTGGCGCTACGGCACGAGCGAGATCATCAAGGCGGTCCGCTCGGCCGCGGCGATCGGCGTCCCGCACGTGGTGACCACCGAGGGGGAGCCGGAGACCGCCTTCGGGCGCGGCCTGAGCCGCAGCGAGGCGCTCTTCACGATCCTGGAGAAGCTGCACGAGCCGCTGCGCGTCGCCGAGGACCACGGCGTCAAGATCCTCCTGGAGCCGCACGGCCCGTACACGGGCGACCCGGACGCCGTCGAGGAGATCCTCGAGCGTGCGGGCTCGGCCGCGCTCGGCCTCAACCTCGACACGGGGAACAGCTGGCTCGGCGGCGCCGACCCGCTGGAGTACGTGCGCCGCTTCGGTGACCGCATCGAGCACGTGCACTGGAAGGACCTCGGCCCGGAGTGGGAGCAGCGCCGGGGCGAGGTGTTCGGCTGCGGCATGTCGACCATCGCGCTGGGCACCGGGGTCGTCGACGTCCGCGGGGTCTTCGAGGCGCTGGTGCAGGCCGGCTTCGACGGTGCGAGCACCCTCGAGATCGCCGGCGACGAGGCCGTCCTGGCCTCCGCCGCCTTCCTCGAGGAGCTGGGGGCCGTCCGGTGACCGCCCCCACGCAGCGGACGCCGGACGTGGGCGGGCTCGCGATCGGGCAGGTGGGGCTGGGCAGCATCACCGTGCCGCACCGGGAGGGCTACCGCCTCTACGGCCAGCCCGTCGTGGCCGGCTACGACCCGGCACCGCAGGCCCGCGCGCGCTTCATCGCCGACACCCCTGCGGCCACCGCGCACGGCAGCCTGGCGGAGCTCCTCGCCGACCCCCGCGTGGGTGTCGTCGACCTGGCCACCCCGCACCACCGGTCGACGCGGCTGCCCGTCGTCGAGGAGATCGCGGCGGCCGGCAAGCCGTTCCTCGTCCAGAAGCCGCTGGCGATGAGCTACCCCGAGGCGCTGGAGCTCGTGGAGGTCGCCGAGGCGGCCGGCGTCGTCGGCATGGTGAACCAGAACATGTGCTTCACGCCGTCGGCGATCGCCCTGGAGCGGGCGCTGGTGGGCGACCGCGTGGTGGGTGAGCCCGCGTACGCCCAGCTGCTGTGCCAGTACCAGTTCGACCTCGACTTCCACCCGTGGTTCGGCAAGGACGAGCGCTGGTGGACGGCGGGCCTGTCCATCCACCACCTCGGCCTGCTGCAGCTGCTGTTCGGGCCGCCCGAGACGGTGTACGCGCTGACCGGTCACGACGTCAGCCAGCCCGGGGTGACCGTGGACGGCTGGGGCCACCTCGCCCTGCGCTACCCCGGTGGGCTGCAGCTGGTCCTCGTCTCGACGGGGACCTACTACGGGCCCGAGCCGGTGCGCCACGGCGCCGAGGCGGTGTGGGTCCAGGGCCCGCAGGGGCAGGTGGACTGGCACCCCGAGGGCGACGTGGTGGTCTCGACCCGCGTGGACGGTGGCGGCGACATCGAGCGCCGCTCGATCGTCCCGCACACGCGCGGCACCTGGTTCCCGCACGCCTTCGGACTCACCATGGCGCACTTCCGGCAGGCCCTGGCCGCGGGCCGCACGCCGCTGTGCTCGGTGCAGGACAACCTCAACGTCATGGCCGTCCTGGAGGCGACCTACCGCTCCGGTGCGCAGAACCGGGTGGTGCCGCTGGAGGAGGTCATGGGCGACCGCTACGACCCCGCCTACGGGACCGGTTCCTCGCACGGGTTCTCGGACTGGTCGCCGCCCACCCCGTCGGCCGCCGCGGCCGAGGAGGACGTCGCGTGAGCGCCTCCATCACGTGGCGCGAGGGCGGCGACCGCGACGGCGAGCTCGTCGGCCCGGCCGGTCACGCGCTGGCCCGCTACTCCTGGAGCCCGGCCGACAACCACCCGCACTTCGCGGACGTGCGACCGCTGGCCCACCGGGGCGTGCTGACCAACCACGCGCCGCACGACCACCGCTGGCACCACGGCCTGTGGTGGTCCTGGAAGTTCCTCGACGACGTCCTCTTCTGGGAGGACCACCCCGCCTACGGCGGCAACCGCGGGGGCCTGGGCCGCAGCGTGGTGGACACCCACGAGGTCGTCACGACGGCCGGGGAGGTCCGCATCCTCGAGCGGCTGTCCTGGCGGGTCGACGGCACGGCGGAGGTCCTCCTGGCCGAGCAGCGCACCGTGACCGCGCGGCTGGACACGGGGCTCGCCGGCAGCTGGGCCCTGGACTGGGACCAGACGTGGACGGCCGCGGCCGACGTGCGCCTGTCGGTGACGCCGTGGCCGGCGACGGCCTGGGGCGGTTACGCCGGACTGAACTACCGCGCCGCGCGCGCCATGGTGGCGGGGGAGAGCATCACCGCCGCCGGGGACCGCGTGGGCCGCGACGCCGTGCACGGCCAGCGGGCGGCGTGGGCCGCCTACACCGGCGCGGTGGACGGCGCGGGCACCGACGAGCCCGACCACCCCGCCCGGGGGGGCGTGGCCCTCCTGCAGCACCCGCAGGACGCCGGTCACCCCCACCCGACGTACGTCTTCTCCGCCGTCGGCGACTTCGGGTTCCTCGCCACGGCTCCGCTCATGCACGCCGACCGGGTGCTGCGGGCCGGGGAGGAGCTGCGTCTGCGCACACGAGCCCTGGTCCTCTCCGAGCCCGCCGACGCCGACGCGCTCGACCGGGCGCACGCGGCCTACACCGCCGCGTCCACCCCGCAGCACTGACCCCGCGGCACCGACCCGCCGCACCGACCCGCGCCGCCCGGCGCACACCCCTGCGCCACCGTTCCCCCGAGAGGTACGTCAACGATGACTCGCACCCGAACCCGCCGCACCGCAGCCCTGTCGGCGCTGCTCGTCCCGCTCGCCCTCGTCGCCGCGTGCGGCGGCTCCTCGACCGGCAGCGGCGGCGGGGACTCCGCCGGTCCCCTGAAGCTGACCGCCCTGGACTACTACACCGACGAGCCGTCGCACGGGGACACCCAGAAGCGGTTGCAGGACTGCGCCACGAAGGAGGGCGCGACGATCACGCAGTCGAGCGTCCCGTCGGCGCAGTACAACGCCAAGGTCCTGCAGCAGGTCTCCACGAAGTCGCTGCCGGACGTGCTGATGGTCAACAACCCGGACCTGCCGCAGTTCGCCTCCACCGGCGCCCTGACCCCGCTGTCGGACCTCGGTGTGGACACCAGCACGTACCTGCCCTCGGTGCTGACCACCGGTCAGTACGAGGGGAAGCTCTACGGGCTGGCGCCCAACGTGAACACGCTCGTCCTCTTCTACAACAAGACGATGCTGGACCAGGCCGGGGTGACGGTGCCGACGACGTGGGCGGAGCTCGAGGCGGCGGCGCAGAAGCTGACGACCCCCGACCACTACGGGTTCACGTACTCGGCCTCGACCGGGACGGAGGGGACGTGGACGTTCATCCCCTTCCTCTGGTCCAACGGGGGTTCTCAGCTGGAGCTGACGGCCCCGGCTGCGCAGGAGGCGCTGTCGTTCTACACGGGGCTGGCCACCAAGGGCTACGTGTCGAAGTCGGTCGTGAACTGGACCCAGGCGGACGCCAAGGACCAGTTCGCCGCCGGCAAGGCGGCCATGATGATCAACGGCCCCTGGCAGATCCCGAGCCTGAAGGAGACCGCCGGCCTGGACTGGGCCACGACGACCATCCCCGTGCCGAAGGCCGGTGACACGCCGGTCGCACCGCTGGGGGGTGAGCTCTGGACCGTGCCGCGCAGCGGTGGGGCGCGGGAGAAGGCTGCCGCGAAGGTCGTGGAGTGCCTCAACGCGCCGGCCACGCAGCTCACGATGGCGCTGAGCAGCAACACCGTGCCCAGCGACCGGACCGCGGCGCAGCAGCTGGCCCAGCAGCAGCCCGACATGGCCTCGATCGTCGACACCGTCGGCACGGCCAAGGCGCTGACCGGCGACTCCGGACTGAAGTGGCCGAAGGTCGACGCGGCGCTGTCCACGGCCATCGAGGCGGTCATCTCCGGTCAGGCGGACGTCCCGGGCGCCCTGAAGACCGCGCAGGCGCAGGTGGACGGCTGAGGCCCCGGGCCCGACAAGCCGGCGTCCCGCGCCGTCCCTGCACCAGGAGGTCCTGATGTCCGAACTCAGCAAGACGGTGGCGCGGCCGGTCGCGACGGCCGGCCGCCGGGCGGGAAGCGCTCCCGTCCGCAGCGCCACCTCCGTCGCCCGGCGCCGCCGGTGGGCGCTGTGGTGGTTCGTCCTGCCCGCCGCCCTGTACCTCACCGCCTTCTTCGCGGTGCCCGTGGTCAACAACATCACCATGAGCTTCCGCGACTACACGACGGCGACCTTCTACACCGGCGAGGCGCCCTTCGTCGGCGTGCGCAACTACGTCGCGGTGTTCACCTCGGGGATCTTCGCCCGCATCACCGTGAACACCATCACCTTCACCGTGGTGTCGCTGGCCGCGACGTTCGTCATCGGCCTCGTCCTGGCGCTGTTCTTCAACACCCGCTTCCGGCTCAACGCCGTCCTGCGCTCCCTGGTGCTGCTGCCCTGGCTGCTGCCGCTGATCATCTCGGCGGCCGTGTGGCGGCGGATGATGGACACCGGGTCCGGCGTGCTCAACCAGGTCCTGGGGAACCTCGGACTGGGAGACGTCCCCTGGCTCACCGGTCCCCACGTCGCCCTGTACTCGGTGGTGATCGTCAACGTCTGGGTGGGCATCCCGTTCGTCATGGTGATCCTCTACGGCGGCCTGCAGGAGATCCCGCGCGACCTCTACGAGGCGGGCTCCCTGGACGGAGCGACCGGCGTGCGGGCCTTCCGGTCCATCACCTGGCCGCTGCTGCGGCCCGTCGTGGTCATCGTCCTCATGCTGGGCTTCATCTACACGATCCGGGTCCTGGACATCGTCCTGGCCCTGACCGGGGGCGGCCCGGCGAACGCCACGCAGACCTACGCCACCCAGGCGTACCAGCTCTCCTTCACCAACTTCGAGTTCGGTCGAGGGGCCGCGCTCAGCAACGTCCTCATCGTCGTCACGCTGCTGGTCTCGGCCTTCCAGCTGCGGGCGAACCGCCGCGCGAGCGATCTGGCAGGTTGACGTGAACAGCACCCTCTCCTCCCGCCTGCGCAGCGTCGTCGGCGTGCTCGTGGTCGCCGTCCTGCTCTTCCCCGTCTACTGGATGGTGAACACCTCGCTGCAGGGCAGCGAGAACCTCCTCGACACGGCCTGGCTGCCCCTGCACGTGGACCTCTCCGGCTACCGCGAGGCGATCGACTCCCAGCTCTCGCACCTGGGTACGAGCCTGGTCATCGCCAGCGGCGCCGTCGTCGTCTGCCTGGCGGTCGCCGCCCCGGCCGCCTACGGGCTCTCGCGCACCACGCTGACGCTGCCGGGCGGCGGGGTCGTCATGACCCTGCTGGTCATCACCCAGATGATCCCGGGCATCGTCATCGCCAACGGGCTCTTCTCCCTCTACAACAGCCTGGGCCTGGTCAACTCCTACGTCGGGCTGATCCTGGCCGACGCCTCGCTCGGGGTCCCGTTCTGCATCCTGCTGATGCGGTCGTTCATGGTGAACATCCCCGGCTCGCTCATCGAGGCGGCGAAGATCGACGGAGCGGGGGAGCTCCGCGTCTTCCGGTCGATCGTCCTGCCGCTGAGCCGCAACTCGCTCGTGACGGCAGCGGTCTTCGCCTTCCTGTTCGCGTGGAGCGACTTCATGTTCGCCCTCACGCTCACCTCGGGGAACTCAGTGGTGCCGGTGACCTTGAGCATGTACACCTTCGTGGGTGCCCACACCCAGAGCTGGGCTGCGCTGATGGCCACCGCGACCCTCGCCAGCATCCCCGCAGCCGCCCTCCTCGTCCTCGCGCAGCGCTACATCGCGGCCGGCGTCACCGGCGGGGCCGTCAAGTGAGCCTGGTGGTGCGGACCCTCGCGCCGCGCTACGAGGAGGTCGGGGAGGTCCTCGCGGGTCACCTCGCCGCGGCCCCCGGCTGGGGCTGCCAGCTCGTCGTGCGCACCGACGAGGGCGTCGTCGTCGACCTGGCCTCGGACTCCGAGGCGGACGACCCCTTGCACGTCGTGGCGTCGGTGACCAAGGGGGTGGCCGGCGTCACCGTCGCCCTGGCGCTGCAGACCGCCGGGGTGGACCCGGGGGAGCGGGTCGCCGCGATCTGGCCGAAGTTCGCCGCCGAGGGCAAGTCCGCGGTCACGATCGCGCAGCTGCTCTCCCACCAGGTGGGGCTGCTGGCGACCACGCGCGACTTCACGGTGCCGCAGTGGGGGGAGGACCGCGCCGTGGCCGCCGACCTCGCCGCCCAGCGACCGCTGTGGGCGCCCGGTCGCGTGCACGGCTACCACGCGCTGACGATCGGCCCGCTGGCCGACGAGCTGGTCCGGCGGCTCACGGGGCTGCCCCTCTGGCGCTTCTACGACGAGCAGGTCCGGGACCCGCTGGGGGCGGACTTCTGGGTCCGCCTGCCCGCCGAGCAGGCCGGGCGCCTGCGCGAGGTCGTGGTGCCGCCGCCGACGGGGCCGGCGGGCGCTCCCGACGGGAGCCTGACCGAGCGGGGGACCGGGCAGCTGGAGGCCATGGGCCCGGGCACCACCTGGATCAACGCCCCGGGCCTGGCCGCGGCCGGGATCCCCTCGGTCTCCGGCACCGGGACCGCCGCCGGCCTGGCCGCCGTCTACGCCGGTGCCCTGGGTCTCGGGGGTCGCCCCCTGCTGCTGACCGCGGCGACCACGGCCGCGGTCAGCCAGCTGCAGGTCGCGGGCGAGGACCTCGTCCTCGGTGGTGAGACCCGCTTCGGGGTGCTGTTCCAGAAGCCGGACCCGCGCCGGGACTTCGGCACCGCCGCGGCCTTCGGGCACGACGGCGCCGGCGGGGCCCTCGGCATCGCCGACCCGGTCACCCGCACCGCGTTCGGGTTCACGACGTCGACGGTGCCGGTGCCCGGCGGCGCGGACCGGCGGGCGCTGGAGCTGGCCGGGGTCGTGCGGCGCCTCGGGCTCGCGGGGGCCCGGCCGTAGGACGGGGCTGCTCCCCGACCGGGCCCCCGGGACCGCCCCGCCTAGGATCGCGGGGTGCCGAGCTGGTCCCGCGTCCCCCTCCTCGGTCGCCTCGACCCCTTCGTCGTCGCCGTCCTCACGGCCATCGCCGTCGCGGCCCTGCTGCCCGCGGGCGGGGCGGTGGCGAGCGCCTTCTCCGTCGCCACGACGGTCGGGGTGGGTGTCCTCTTCTTCCTCTACGGCGCCCGGCTGTCGCCCGCCGAGGCCCTGGCGGGGCTGCGGGACTGGCGGCTGCAGACGTCGGTGGCCGCGACGACGTTCCTCGTCTTCCCGCTGCTCGCCCTCGTCCTGTCGGTGGCGGTCGGCTCCTTCCTCGACGACGGGCTCGTCGCGGGGCTGCTGTTCCTGGGGGTCCTGCCCTCCACGGTGCAGTCGTGCGTGGTGTTCACCTCCGTCGCCCGCGGCAACGTGCCGGGGGCGGTGGTCAGCGCGACGGTGTCGAACCTGGCGGGCATCGCCGTGACGCCCCTGCTCGCGGCGCTGCTGCTGTCCTCCAGCGGGGCGGGCTCCTCGGCGCCGGACGCGGGGGCCGTGGGCCGGATCGTCCTGCAGCTGCTGGTGCCGTTCCTGCTGGGGCTCGCGGCCGGGCGCCGCGTGGGCCCCTGGGTGCGCGCGCACCGGCGCGGCTTCACCCTGCTGGACCGCGGCGTGATCGTGGCGGTCGTCTACACGGCGTTCAGCCGCGGGGTCAGGGCCGGGGTGTGGCAGGTCGTCTCGGCCGCGGAGGTCGCGGTCGTCCTGGGCTGCTGCGCCCTGCTGCTGGCCGCGGTGCTCCTGGCGACGTGGTGGGTGCCGCGGGCGTGGGGGGCGCGGCGGGCGGACCGCACGACCATCCTCTTCTGCGGGTCGAACAAGTCGCTCGCGACGGGGCTGCCGATGGCGACGGTCCTCTTCCCGCCGCACGTCGTGGGCCTGGTCGCGCTGCCGATCATCCTGTACCACCCGCTGCAGATCACGGTCTGCTCGATGGTGTCCACGCGCCTGGCCCGCCGCGCCGTCGCGGTGGGCTGAGCCGGGCCGGGCCTCAGGAGGCCGAGCGGCCCCGCCGCGCGGACGCGGGGGTGGCGCCGGCCTCGGGGTGGGTCTCGCGCATGGCGACCTCCTTCTCGAAGGTCACCGACACCTGCTGGAAGCCCTTGAGCCCCTGCGCGCGGACCATGCCGGCGTACGCGCGCTTGTCCGCCTCGGTCAGGTCGACGCGGTCGGTGAACGGCGTGAGCAGGGCCCGCGGGTACAGCCGGCGGACGCGGACGATGTCGGCCTCGATGCACAGCACGATCGCGATCGAGGCGACGAGCAGGAACGCGATGAGCCCGATGACGACGGCGAAGACGGCGTTGGTGGCGCTGGCGCGGCTGATGACGCCGCTGACCAGGCCGGCGCCGTAGTTCTGCAGGGCCTGCCAGACGAGGCCCGCGGCGATCGCGCCCGGCAGGACGGTGCGCAGCCGGGGGCGGTAGGCCGCCGCGAAGTGGAAGGCGGCTGCGAAGCCGAGCACGTTCAGGACGACGACGGCGGCGCGGAAGACCCAGCCGGAGGTGAGGGCCTGCGCCAGGGACGGCGAGGCGCCCAGCCAGCCCGCGAGGTCCGCCCCGACGGTGGAGATCACCGTGGTGCCGATGACGAAGATCCCGGCCGTGGCGATGAGCAGCAGGCTGCGCACGCGCGCCTTGACGGGGTTGGGGCGCTCGTTGCGGGGGATCGCCCACGCGATGTTCACGGCGTTCTGCAGGGCGAGGCCGACGCCGAGGGAGCCGTACAGGGCGCCGACGATGCCGACGGTCAGGCCGACGGTGCCGCCGCCGAGGCGGCCGGTGTCGCGCAGCGAGTCCTTGATGACGGGGAACTGCCCGAGCGCGGACTCGAGGATGCGCTGCTGCAGCGCGGGGTCGCCCTCGAGGGTGTACCCGAGGACCGTGGACAGCAGCAGCAGCAGGGGGAAGAGCGACAGGAACGCGTAGATCGTGATGATCGCGGCGAGGTACACGCCCTGGTCGTCGAAGAACTTGTAGACGACCGCGAGCGGGTAGCCGAGGACGACGTGCCGGCGCTGGAAGGCGTCGAGCCTCGACACGACCGACATGCGCACCCTTCGCCGCGAACTCCCCCAGCGGGCCGGGGACGCGCGCCCGGGCGGGTCCGCGCTCGGCGTCAGCCTACGGGTGCGGCCCCGG
>Ga0160429_1001883_pt1 | contig 11294 bp, 14 predicted proteins | sample SolpanmetagenomR_FD_108199 | JGI IMG/M metagenome (GOLD analysis project Ga0160429, IMG submission 108199) | Solar panel surface microbial communities from Lawrence Berkeley National Laboratory, California, USA - R | ecosystem: Engineered > Built environment > Solar panel > Unclassified ... | reverse complement strand
GTGGTGCGCCCGCCGACAGCCCGCATCTGACCGCCTGGGATGCGGCCCTGCTGTCGTTTGCTGCTAGCTTCGGAGTGCAGACAGCATCGTACCTTGGCGTGTTCACCCCCTAGCGAGTTCGAGGGATGGAGGGGCAACCATGCAGGAATCGGCAATCGGCATTGGACACAACAATCCGCCTCTTGAGCGCAACCCTGCGCCCTGGCTCTCTGGTGCACGCGCTCTGATCCGGCGCCGCAAGCGAGCCATCGACACGGCCGGCCGCGCGCACGCGAACAACTGGACCCTCAGCTTCGAGCGATGCACACCACCGGAGATCGACGAGCTTATGGGCTGGACTGGAGGCGACGACACGCTGGCGACGGAGGTCCAGCTGACCTTTGCCTCCCGTGACCGGGCGGTCGCTTATGCAGAGCGCCAGGGGCTCGACTACCGCATCGAGCCTGAGCCTGGGAGCGCTACGAAGGCCAGGTTTGTGACGCCGCTACATTGGAGTCGGAGTGGGAGATATGCCTCCGGGCCGCCAGGGGGTTCCAGAATGTGATCCGTGGTAAGCTAAGTTCCATGTGACGTGTCGGCACGCCCCTAATCACCGAGATCTAGGGGCGTGCCTCCTGTAATCCTAGCATGGTTTCCACAGGACTCAGGGCTTCGCTGGGCCACCCGCAGCTGATGACGGAATTCAATCGTGAAGGCATCATGCGCTGGGTGAGGAATGAGTGCCTCACGGGTGCGGCGGCCTCTAAGAGCATCGCGTAGGGCGAACCCTCTCGCTCCATTGTTTCGACGCCGCCCTTCTGCTGCTGGGCGACATGCCGTAGTTTAACCTGGGTGTGCCCGCCGCGGCCGTGCCAACTCGCATGGTGAGATCAGCAATCTCGCTGCTTTTGACGGCTTGATCTGAGACGAATGTATCCGCGGTCAGTCCTTGCTTTGTCGACACGGCAACATGCCTGTGTCATCGGCTTCATGGCTGCGCGCTATAGGCGATGATGCTCTCTTATTACCGGTTCTAGATCTCTTGCGCGCAGGAGGCCCGAGAATATATCTTGATCTAGGCTGGAGGCTTTGGTGTTTGTTGAGCCATGAGGTGGATCATGGACAGAAACCTGAGAGATCTTATCGAGTCCTATGCGTCCTGCATCATCGCACTTGCTGTGTATCTGTTCATTGCGCCCTGGCTGTGGGGCTACTCAGAGCTGCCGAAAGCGTCTTGGTGCGCATGGATCAGCGCCATGGTCGTGGCAGGCTTCGCAATAACTTCCTGGGTTTGGCCGAAAACACAGGCGGAACACGCCAGTCTCCTTGGTGGCCTCTGGATGACCATCGCTCCATGGGCACTGCACTTCGCCGGGAACTCACACGCGTTCTGGACACATGTTTGCATCGGCGCGGGTGTCATGGCGTTTGCGGCGGCAGAGGCCTGGCTTCTGCGCCGTCCTACTCAGGCGAGAAGGCAGACCCATTATCCTTCTGATACACACGGGTCATACTCAACCTAGAGACAGCCAAGAATGCTTGTTCAAGGAGCCTCAGCAAGGAGCCGTGCGCAAGCTAAAAGATCGAACTAGAGGACCGTGGTCTACGAGCGCCTCAAGCAATGTTTGCTGCCATGATCCAGCATTGTCGCCTTATTGCAGGCGTGCTCATGATCGCTCTCCCCGCCTGCGATCAGAGGCAGGCTGCACCTCCAGGACCAGCCGTGCTGCCAGAGGTAAGTATCGTCACGGTCCAGGCGCAGCCGATCCCCTATGTACGAACTCTCCCCGGTCGTGTCGCGCCACTGCGGATCGCGGAGGTGCGCTCCCGGGTATCAGGGCTCGTCACTCGGCGACTCTTCGAACAAGGCAGCCACGTCAAGGAAGGCGACATCCTCTATAAGATTGATCCGGCTCCGTACGAGGTTGAGCTCGCCAGAAGCGAGGCAGAGCTGGCCAAGACCGAGGTCGCTCTCACGCTCGCAACGCAGCAAGCTGAGCGTCTTGAGGTCCTGCGCGCGTGGGACACCGCGAGCCAGGCGCAGTACGATAGTGCCTCTGCAGCACAAAAGCAGGCGCAGGCGGAAGTTGCGGCGGCCAGAGCCATGCGGGATCGGGCCAAGTTAAACCTCGGCTACACCGACGTGCGTGCTCCCATCTCCGGCCGTATCGGTCGGGCCCTGCTCACAGAGGGCAATCTCATCGAGCAGGGCGGTGGGCAGGTGTTCGCCACCATCCAGCAGCTTGATCCCATTTACGTCGACATCACACAATCGGTCAGTGAGCTCAACAAACTCCGGCGCGACCTCGCACGTGGCGAGCTCCTGGGCCTTGCGAATGATGTCCCCAATGTGGAGCTCCTCCTGGAGGATGGGTCGCCCTACGGCCTGGCCGGCAAGTTCCTCTTCTCCGATGTCACGGTTGATCCAAGCACCGGACAAGTCACCCTGCGCGTGCTGTTTCCCAACCCGCGAGACGAACTGTTCCCCGGCATGTACGTGCGGGCGCGCATCCCGCAGGGCATCGACGCCGATGCCATCGCCGTGCCTCAGCAGGCGATCCACCGGACCAACGACGGCAAGCCTGAGGTCTGGGTCGTCCGCGATGGCGACAGGGTCATGCTCCAGCCGGTGGAGGTCGGACCCGTCGTTAACGACAGCTGGATCGTTCACGAAGGTCTCAAGACGGGAGACCGCGTGGTGGTAGAGGGCGTCCAGAAGATTAGTCCAGGCGCCCAGGTGAGGCCCGTGGAATGGAAGGCTGACGCACCAAGCGTGACCAAGCCCAACGTGGCCGGAAGCACCACCTTTAAGGCAGGGCTGAAATACTGATGGGTGCGGTACCCTGGAAACCGAGTGGGTGTTTAGAAGCTCCAGTCTCCCCATCGGGAAGCCGCCGAGCCGCCGACGACCCCACCCGGAGGCGAGCAGCCTATAACAAGCGGCCGGGATCGATACGGTCTCAGGCGGTTGTTATCAGAGGGGCCCAGCGGAGCTGGTGTGTTCCGATCAGAGTTGGATTGTGGGGATTAGAGATCCCATTCAGGGCATCGGCTGGAGAGGGAGCTTGACGCGTGGATCAAGGGACGACCGGAGGTGCCAGTGGCCCACGCCTCGGTAAGAGGCGCTATCCCTTTGCGCGACACCTCTCGGCTGCAGCGGACACGCTGCGGGACACGCGCAAGGCTTGGCCGGGCCTGAGCCTCTACGAGCGCTTCGAGGAACTAGTCGTTGTCGTGCTGACTGGGCTTATTGGCCTCGTCATCATCGCGGCCATGGTCAACCTCTGCTTCCGCGTCATTGTGCTGGTGATCTTCGGTCTTCTCGACCCGGCCGAGCACACCGTCTTCCAGGCCGTGTTCGGCATGATCTTCACCGTACTCATCGCACTGGAATTCAACCACTCGATCCTCAGCGTGCTGCACCGGCAGGAAAGCATCATCCAGCTGCGCACAGTCATCCTGATCGCCCTGCTGGCGCTCGCCCGCAAGTTCATCATCCTGGATGCGAGCAAAACGGAGCCACTGACCATCATTGGTTTGGCTGCTGCCGTCCTCGCGCTGGGAGCAGTGCACTGGCTCGTACGCGATCAGGACCGCAAGGACACAGAAGCCGCCCCTGCAGCAGCGTCCGCGGCCGAAGAGTGAGCCGCCGGCCCTGAGGGAGGGCTGGCGGCTGCAGGGACGCCCTTCAATCGTAAGGATCGAAGGCAGGTCCGTAGCCATAGCCGACCGGACGTGGTCCGAAGCGGCGCGGAGCGTGGAACCCGTCACGTTCCACCACGACCTCACGAACAACAGGACGGGGCCGGTACACCACCGGGCGCTCCTCAACGACTTCCCGCACGATGCGGCGCGGGCGTATCACGGGGCGTTCCTCGATGACCTCTCGGACGACAGGCCGCGGTCTCACAACCGGACGCTCAACGATGACCTCACGCACCACCTCACGGGGTGGCGCTACCAAGCGGCGCTCCACGATCGTCCGGCGCGTCACCACCGTCTCGGGCGCCTCGTAGGCGTGGTAGCCATACCCGGTTGCCTGAGCGGACGTGGCGCTCAAGAGCCCTCCGGCCCCGAGCAGGGCAGCGGAAAGGGCCGCAAGTGCGATCTTACTCATGCTCCTGTTTCCCTCTGTCGACGAACACAGCCGCCGAACGCGGCTGCGGTAAGTAACGCGGAGAGGTGGCTTTTAGCTGAGGCTGCGGCGTTCAGGCCCCGTGAGGTTCTGCGTGGGCGGGGAACGAGCGGGGGCTGGGACGGATTGCTCACACACTCACATCCCGGAGACCAGCTCGTGACAAACGACACAAAAGAAATGGTACGCAACATCATCAGCCTACAGACGAACCTCACCTCCACCGAGCGAGCGGTTTCAGTTGTGCTTGGCCTTGGCCTCGCGGCTGCGGCGACTCAGCCTCGTCCCAACAAGCTCCTCAGCCTGGCAGCGCTCGTTGCGGGTGCAGCCCTCGCCATCCGCGGAGCCACGGGCCACTGCTCGATGAAGGCAGCAATCCAGCACAGCTGACGCGGCGTCTCTCTGGCACCAAAGCGTGTCCACGGTGGTTATGCAGACGCTTCGGGGCTCATCGTGAGCCCTGCCGCTTCGGTGAGCCATGGTCGACTCGCGTACTCCACCTACTTCTTCCACCCCGGCCAATCAGACAGCCTCAACACTCTGGACGGTCTTCCTCGGCACAGCCCTGCTGGGACTGGTCGCCTTGCCGAAACATCGAGCTGGGCCGCCGGTGCCAAGACCGGTGCGCACGACAGCTGAGAAGCTGGGGCCGGAGGACGGCTCTGTCTCGCACGAGGGCGCTGCCGCCGAGCAGCTGGCGGAGCGCGAGCCAGAGCGCGGCCGCAAGGCAGTCACCCCGTCCGAGATCCCGGCTAAGGGCTGGAAGGACATTGCGCTGCGTCTCTACCAGGAGTTCAACAACGACCGCATCCTGCTGGTCGCAGCAGGCGTCACCTTCTACGCGATCCTAGCCCTGTTCCCGGCTGTTGGGGCCCTCGTCTCGATCTACGGCGCGGTCGCGGATCCAAGCACCATCAACACGCACCTGAACGACCTGCGCGGCATCCTGCCGGATGGGGCCATCGACATCGTTGGCGGGCAGGTGAAGCGGCTCACGGAAAAGGGTAGCGGCACACTCGGTCTAACGGCCGTGATCAGCATCCTGATCTCGCTCTGGAGCGCCAACGGTGGAGTAAAGGCGATCTTCGACGCGCTCAACATCGCCTACGAGGAGGAGGAGAAGCGCAGCTTCATCCGGCTGAACCTGCAGTCTCTCGCCTTCACGGCCGCCGCTCTGCTGTTCGTCGTCCTGGCGCTGACTGGCATCGTGGTGGTGCCGGCAGTTCTGCAGGTGCTCGGGCTGGATGAGAAGGCCTGGTACATCGCTCTGCTGCGCTTTCCAGCCCTGTTGCTCCTCGTGATCGGCACCCTGGCGGTGCTCTACCGCTATGGTCCAAGCCGCAGAAAGCCGAAGTGGCGCTGGGTGACCTGGGGCAGCGTGGTAGCCGGCGTGTTGTGGCTGGTCGTGTCGGGCCTGTTCTCCTGGTATGTAGCCAACTTCGGCAGCTACAACGAGACCTACGGCTCGCTTGGGGCTGCCATCGGCTTCATGACCTGGATCTGGCTCTCCACCACGGTGGTGTTGATGGGCGCAGAGTTGAACGCCGAGATGGAGCATCAGACCGCACGCGACACCACGGTCGGCAGACACAAGCCACTCGGCGCACGCCAAGCTCGCATGGCCGACACGGTAGCAGTGTCGAGTTGAACGTCCTTCCACCATCGTCCAGCCGCGCACTCCTTAGAGCGGCTCGGCACAAACCGCAGATAAGACTAACTCTGCTGTAGAACACGCCGAAGCCGGCAGGATCACACCAGACGGAGCTCCCGATGCTGAAGTTCTTCTTCAACGGTTCGCCGAACCCAACCAAAGTCGCTCTGCTCCTGGAGGAGCTCGAATTACCATACGAGCCGATTCCCATCGACACGCGCAAGGGGGATCAGTTTGCCCCGGATTTCCTGGCCCTCAATCCCAATGCCAAGGTGCCCGTGCTCGTCGACAACGAGACTGTGGTCTTCGACAGTAACGCCATCCTGCTCTACCTCGCTGAGAAGACGGGGCGTTTCCTTCCCCAGCAGCTGGCGACCGCGGTCCACTCCTGTCCTGGCTGATGTTCGTCGCGACCGGCATAGGGCCGTTCTCCGGCCAAGCGGTCCACTTCCGGCACTTTGCCCCGGAGCAGGTGCCCTATGCGCAGAACCGCTACAGCTTCGAAGCGCGTCGGCATTACGACATCCTGAACGCGCATCTCGCGCAACGCCCCTACCTTGTTGGCGACACCTACACCATCGAGGATATGAGTGCTTGGGGTTGGGCTAGGATGATCCCTTTCGTGCTCGGCGAGAACGCCTGGGCAGAGTTGCCCCACCTCAAGCGTCACCATGACGAGATTGCTGCCCGGCCCGCGGCTGCGCGAGCGGTAGCCTTGAAGGACCGCTTCCCCTTCAAGGCTGAGATGGACGATGAGGCGCGCGCGAACATGTTCAGGCATCTCAACCCCAGCATCATGTCTGGGGAGCAATGATGAGCCTCAGGAGCTGTTCGGCTGTTGGAGGTGGGGCAGGTTTCGCCTCCAGCCGCTTGGTTTTTGTCCGTGCGCCAGCGTGCCTCAAGAGCCGCTCGTAAATGCATCAGGACGGGTGGGAGTTGAAGGGCAGTGCTTGAGCTGCCCGAAATCACTGGTGCTGGTCCTGGGGCAGGCTAGACATTCAATGAGGCAGCAGGCACCGAAAAGCGTGAAATTCGGCGCGTTTGCACATAGATCGCTTTGCAGATTTGTACGGGCCTATGCTCTTGGAGATAAGCTCAAAAAGATCGGCAGAGTTGCTATTCTTGAGCAGGGCGCGTCAGCTCAAACTCAGCTTCCCCTCCCCTGCCGGTCGCGGCGGCAAGCTCATCCAGCAGTTTCCGTTAAACGGAAAAGACAGGGCGCGTGGGATTAAGCGCGGCCTTTCCTGAGGCGTCCTGGGCGCTCTCTGTGGTGCAGCCTTTGCGCAGCACGGCTGCAATCTGAGGCTTCTTGTATGCGCGTGAGCACTGGCAGGCCTGGTCGAAGACCGCTCGCGCTGGCACAAAGTTCGATATGTCGGTTGTGGATCTTCCTCCGGTTTGGTCTTTGTTGACCCGACGTAGCCTGGACGCGCTTCTCGAGCGGGGAGGCAGCGGCATGCCGGCGGCGATCAGCATCGCCCCGGAGATCGACAGCGCGAGTCTCTCCGATGTTCCGCTGGTCGGCACCACCCGGCTGTTGATTGGACGTGCCCTGGCACTCGGCGGTCTCACGCTCACGGCCACAGGCGCCCTCTCTCGCTCTGACACCCGCGCGATCTTCGATGCCATGACCTGGCCCGGCTACGACAAGGCGCAGGTGCTCACGATGCACAAGGTGCTGAACGAAGCCGACGTGGTGCCCGTTGAGCTGACGCGGCTCACCGCTCAGACGGCCAAGCTGCTGCGCAAGCGCGAGAAGCGGCTGCTGGTGACGAAGGCTGGGCAGGTGCTCGCCCGAGAAGATCAGGCCGCCAAACTGTTCCAGCTGCTGTTCACGACCGTGTTGTGGCGGATCAACCTCGGCTACTTCGATCGGGTGCCAATCGAGGCCTGGCCACAGAACCACATCGGCATCGTGCTCTGGTGCCTCTCCGTCGCCGCACAAAGCTGGGTCTCACGAGAAGATCTGGTCCGCACCTGTACGCTATGGGATCCCGCACTGGACGGAGGGCCCGCCGATTTCGCGGGTTACGCTTTCGAGAGCCGGGTGCTGCGCCCGCTCACGTGGCTAGGTCTGTTCGAAGTGCGGCGTGTGGGCGATGAGACCGCGCTGCCTTGGCGGCTGGAACGGCAGTACCGCAAGGCGCAGCTGTTCGATCAGACGGTGAGATTCGACGTCGAACTGGCCAGACCTGTTGGGCCTGCACATTGATAGCTGCGCCAACCAGTGCGCGCCTAAGCTGTTGAAAATGAACTCAGAAATATTAGCAAATGCATGGTTTCTGAGCGCCGAGCGGCATGGCACTCTGTGGTCAATCAGCGTCGTAGATGAGCGAAGCTAGCACGTTGCCATGCGCGATCGTGCGCTGCCCGGCATCCTTGGTCACGTCCTGCTGCGGGTAGTAGTAGCCCAGCGTACGCCGGCTCGCATCCAGAGCCTTCTGCCGACCGCCGAATTCCGTGACGATGTACCCGAGCGTTCGCTGATACCGGTCCTTGATCGTCTGCTGGCTCACTCGAGTCCTCCTGACGAGATGGCGCGGCAGCCGTGCTGTTCGCCAGGCAAAGAGCAGGGCTGCCGTTGGGCGTACGTGGAACCGGGATGACGACCAGGTACATGCTGTTAAGCGGCCTTCTTCCGACGCTCTGACATCATCAGTCCGCGAGCAGCTACGGCTTCCTTGATCTGCGGGTCCAGCTCCCCTGCCCTCACCGCAGTGATCAGCGCGTCGATGGTGCCCGGCAGCTTGTCGAGGCTGCCGATGCTGATCGCGGCCTTGCCCGGCTGTAGCTCCAGCGGTTTGCCGCCAACTCGCATGATGAAGTGCACTGTGCCGGTCTCATCCTGGAACCACCCCTTGCGCACGCGCTGGTTCACCTCCACTCGCACTCGCTGGCCCGACGCATCCTTGCGCATGGCTAGTGCCTTCGGCGGCTCGTAGAGCCGGCCCTCAAGGCTGGCGCTCACCATATTCTTCTGCTCGGCAAGTTGCCCCAGCAGCTTTTCGCGTGCCCGACCTAAGGGGTCATTGGCTGAAACGGCAGGTGCAGCGGCACTCAGCTTAAGAGTCTTCAACAAAGACATCTACATCTCCTTACATGTGAACTTGATCAGCTCTCATGTCCGGGACGGTAATGCCGCTGTTCTGCCGTTCAACCGAAAACTTCTTGGTGCTCACCCTAGGATTAACCGCCATAATCGCGAGAGAAAATGTCATGCCCAGCAGTAGGATAGTGCGTGCAAAGTTGCCAAGCGGACATAGGCAGCGCCACTACCCGGGTGCGGTTCTAACATGCTGAGAATATAACTGTTTTTCCCGGCCTTTTTTAGGTTTCGGGCCTGATCGCGGTTCGAGCGTTCTGCGCGGCACGATCTTCCAACTCCATAGCCCACGAACTCTGATGGCTGACTGGAAGTCCGTGAGTGGCGTGCTCCACGAAGCGATAGCGAAGTGGCGCCACGAGCAGCCTGCGTCTGATGGCGAGAGCCAGCAGAACGCGAGGTGCGACGAGCAAGTGACGACGGAGACGCGAGTGGCTGGCACGAAGGGCCAGGCACGACGCGGAAACGTCGTTCACACGCCTGATAGTGCTTCATTGGTTAGCGTCTTAAGGACGAGTAATCTCTCTGTAAGAGAGATTGTTCTTTCTTATGTCGTTAGCCCATGAGGTAATGTCAGTAGTCATATATAGAATATGCTCTTTCCTATGTCGCATAAATATCGACGCGCTTCGGGACGCGTGCGTATAATGAAAATAGTCGAAAAACAAGGAAGAAGACATGCGACAGGAAATCAAAGGATGGCTCGATGTTCAGCCGGCCACAATGGAATGGTTGGAAGTGCACTATCAGGGGCGTGAGAAGTATCAAACTAGTCGCGGCATTCAGTTTGCGCTTACATTCTCGGAATACGTGGACCTCTGGGGTATCAAGAAGCTCAAGCAGGTAACCAAGCTGATTGATAGCGGCAAAATTGGCAGCCGGATGCGCCACCCGGAGAAAGGATGGGTCCTCAGCTGGATATCCAGGGAAGCGCGCGAGGAGGGGGAAATGAACTCAGCCACCGCACGCATTCTCCAGCGCAACTCGAGCAAGCATCGATTTTATTTGAAGGCTGGCGATACGCACACGGATGATGCCAAGCGCAGGATTGGTGATGCCAAGAGGGGAAAGCCACTCTCCAGCGAGCACAAACAATCCATCCGAGAATCGCGTCTCGGGGTACCGCAAAGTGCAGAACACAAGGCTAAACGTATCGCAGCTATTCGAGCCACGAAGCAGCTGCAGCGCGAGTCGCGTTTGATGCAGGCAGCCTCAACAGCGGTGGCGGCATAGGTTCATGAGCGGGTACGGAGGGGTGCCCCCCTCCGCAGCCAGATTAAGCGAAGCAAACTCGTGATACTGAGCGTACTTTGGGAGGGGCCGCTTCCAGGCCGTTGAGGCAGAAGCCATCGACCGGGTTGGGTGGTTTCCTGCCCGTCCTCTTCCGGACCGCGAATGTATGAAGCAGACTTAATTGGGGGGACCGCTCACGACCCTAAGCGAAAGGTTGGAAGGTCCGGTTCCAAGCGTTTGATGAAACGAAGCCGTCCCACTGGGGTAGGTAGTTGCGGCTGGACCGCTTTGCGTCGAGCATCCTACTACGAGCACCTTTCCACGTGTCGAGGCTCCGTTGTTCCACGCCTATCTCGCCGCCCTGATCGGCATTTCACTGGCACAGGTCAGTCCCGGTCCGAACCTGTTCGCCGTAGCAGGTGCTGCTCTCGGACGGGGCTCCAGGACCGCCCTGTTCATCGTCGCCGGTATCGCATCCGGCACGGTGGTTTATGTCGCTGCGGCGGCATTGGGCCTCGGGGCGCTCATCACCCTCTATCCTTCCATCCTCACCGGCATGAAGGTTCTCGGAGGTGGCTATCTCTGTTTCCTGGCCCTGAAGGCCCTCAGGTCAGCTGTCGCAGGAGGCGGTCCCTCAATCCAGGTCCGTTCGGACGCATGGACGCCCGTCGCCGCATGGCGGCACGGATTGCTCATCACCTTCTCCAATCCGAAGGCCGCGTTGGCCTATGCCTCGGTCGCGACCTTTCTCTACGGCTCCGGTCTATCCCCGTTGCAGGTGCTTGGCTTTGCTCCGATTGGCTGTGCCTCGGCGCTCATCATCTATGGCGTTTATGCGCTGCTGTTCTCGACGGGGCCGGTGCGTCGGATCCAGGCACGGTTCGCGCGAACCACTGAGGTTCTGTTCGGACTGGCCTTTGGCGCGATAGGCGCTCGCATCCTCACCGATGGCGCGCGCGAGATCATTCGGCGCTGACACGAGAGCAGCCGGTTACCCCCAAAGGAGACCCTATGTTCTGCGGGAATGCTCGGCTGGGCTCATGCCTGCCTTTTTGATTGCGGCCCCAGTTTGCTCCGAGGCAAGGAAGGCCGTTAGCCGTCTCGCGCCGTCCACGTTCCCAGATTTCGCTACAATGGCAGCGGTGAACGTCTGGATCAGTTGCACTTCGTCGGGCAGTGCGCCGACGACCTCG
>Ga0160429_1001881_pt1 | contig 11299 bp, 13 predicted proteins | sample SolpanmetagenomR_FD_108199 | JGI IMG/M metagenome (GOLD analysis project Ga0160429, IMG submission 108199) | Solar panel surface microbial communities from Lawrence Berkeley National Laboratory, California, USA - R | ecosystem: Engineered > Built environment > Solar panel > Unclassified ... | reverse complement strand
CTCCCCCGCCGACGTGGCGCCGGCAGGAGCAGACACCTGAGTCGCGAGGTGCACCAGGCGACTGGAACGATGAAGGCTCCGTGCGACGGTCGGCGCGGACCCGCGCTGCCCGCCGCCCGGCAGGAGCGGCAGGAACGGCAGGAACGTGATGTTCAGCTGGCGTTGCCCATCACGCTTCAGCGTCGCGCAGGAGGTCTGCGGCGGCCTGCGCGACGTCGGCGGCGGACGCGGCCGGGTTGTCCCGGCGCAACCGGCGGGGCACCTCCTCAGCGCACAAGATCCGGGACAGCGCGGAGCGGGCAGGGTCGACGGCTTCGGCGGCGAGCTCGCGGGCGCGGGTCACGTCAAGGTCGGTCACCCGAACATCATCCGGGACGAACACGCCGACGTTGGCGGTGACGGCACAGCCCCGCGCGTCCACTCCCTTGCTGCGGCCGTCAAGGACGGCACGGAAGTGAGTCTCAAGAGACCGCGGCGAGTAGCTCCGGCGAGTTGTTGCGCGGGGAGTTCACCGCAGTGGAGACCTCGTAAGTGTCCAGCCGTGGTTCGGGGATGGCATCGAGAACCTGGCGGACGAGTTCCAGGTCGGTCAGGTGCGGATCCAGCCAGTCGCCGTGCATGTCGGGGGGGACGATGACCGGTGTGCGGTCATGGATGTGGCCGAGGGCGTCGGTGGCCTGCGTCGTCAGGATGGTGAAGGTCCACAGCCAGCGGTCCGGGTCGTCCTCGGCCGTGGCCGGGTCCGGCCACAACTCGTACAGTCCAGCGAAGGCCAAGACATCGTCGTCGGCGCCGTGCAGGAAGTGTGGCACTTTAGCTGTGCCTGAACGCTTCTCCCATTCGTAGTATCCATCCACGTCCCTATCTGGAGCTCCGGCCCCCCTGCAGGTACGTCTCCCCAGGCCAGCGCCTTGGCTCCATGTCGTCGACGATAGCGAGCACGCTCTCGGTGAAGACATCTACGACAAGTTGACGTCTCAACGGACCTGCGCCATCGGCAGGTGATCGTGACGCAGGTCGATGGCGGCGGTCCCTCCGGCTGCGCGAGCCGATCGTTCTGTGCTGACGTCACACTCGGCGTTCTCGACGAGGAGGGTGACCTCAGCACCGGCTCGACGAAAGGGGGCGGCCCGGCGGAATGCCGCTGCCTGCTCCCGTGATGGGAACGAACAGGCCGCCGGCCCGGGGCCACGGTCGAGCGTGGTGGTGACAGCAGACCTCGTGCTGATCGCTGACTTCCTCCACCGAGCGGGTAGTCACCCATCCGGGTTTGGCGGGTCGGCGGACGCGACCGCCGGGTGGCGGTCGCGTCCTGCGGGATCACGGGCGGATGAGGACCTTCAGTGCCTCGCGCTGGTCCATCAGCCGGTAGGCCTCGGCGATGTCGGCCAGCGGCAGCTCCCGGTCGAAGACGCGGCCGGGGTCGATGGTCCCGTCCAGGACCTGCGGAAGCACGGCTTCGAGGTAGGCGCGCACCGTGGCCGGCCCACCAGTGAGGGTGGCGTTCTTGCCGAACAGGGACGCGAAGCCGACGGGGGCGTCCTCGTACTGCGGGACCCCTACGCGGGAGATGGTGCCGCCGGGACGGACGACGGCGACGGCCTGCTCGTAGGCGGGCATGTGACCGACGGCCTCGAGCACCACGTGCGAGCCTTCGCCGCCGGTGAGCTCCATGACCTTCGCGATGCCTTCCTCGCCGCGCTCGGCGACGACGTGGGTGGCGCCGAACTCCTTCCCCAGGTCGGTGCGGTCGGTGTGGCGGCCCATGAGGATGATCGTCTCGGCGCCCATCTGCTGGGCGGCCAGGACAGCGGACAGCCCAACTGCGCCGTCGCCGATGACGGTGACCGTCTTGCCTGGTCCGACGTTGCCGGCTGCGGCGGCGTGGTAGCCGGTGAGGTAGACGTCGGAGAGGGTCAGCAGCGACGGCATCAGTGCCTCGTCGGTGCCCTCGGGGATCTTGACCGCGGTGCCGTCGGCGTAGGGGACCAGCAGCTTCTCGGCCTGGGTCGCCGAGGGCGCCCCGTCGAAGAAACCACCGTGGACGCAGGACGTGGTGATCCCGTCCTGGCAGAACGCGCAGGTGCCGTCGGACCACGCGAAGGGAACGATGACGGTGTCCCCGACGGCCAGGGTCGTGACGTCGGAGCCGACCTCCTCGACGACGCCGATGGCCTCGTGGCCCATCCGACGCCCCTCGGTCGTGACCTCCCGGTCGTGGTAGGGGTGCAGGTCGGATCCGCAGACACAGGCGTACGTCACGCGGACGAGCGCGTCGGTGGGCTGCCCGATCACCGGGTCGGCAACCTCCTCGACGCGGACGTCTCCGGAGCCGTACATGAGGGTCGCTCGCATGGATCTTCCTTTCAACGCGGATGGTCGTGGACATATCGGCCGGGACGGGCAGGCGGAGGGGTGCGGGGCCGATCCGCACCGCACCCACCTGTACGTCCTCGGGGGTTCACACCCAAGGAAGGCCGGCCGGTTCCGGTCCAAGTATCCGCTCGAGCGGAGGTCCTTACCAATCAGCAGGGGTGCCCTGGCAGGACACCCCAGGGGTCCCTCGTCTGGTGGCTCACGAGCTTGCTCCGCGCGTAACTTCACTGGGGATCATTCACGTTTGTTGATGGGAGCGTTGAGATGCCGATGCCGACGTACGACTTCACCGGCCAGGTCGCCCTGGTCACGGGCGCGGCGATGGGTGTGGGTCTGGCTGCGGCCCGCGCGTTCGCCGAGGCGGGGGCCTCCGTCGTGGTCTCCGACTTCGATGCCGACGCGCTCGAAGGCGCGGTGAGCTCGCTGCGGGAAGCCGGCCACGAGGTGCTCCCGGTGGTCTGCGACGTCAGCGATGAGGACTCGGTCGCGGCGATGGTGGCCACCGCCGTCGAGCGGTACGGGCGCCTCGACATGGCCTACAACAACGCCGGTGTGCAGGTCCCCCGGACAGACCCGGCTGATGAGGAGGGCGCTGACTTCGACAAGGTCACCGCGGGGAACCTCAAGGGGATCTGGGCGTGCCAGAAGCACGAGCTGGCGCAGATGCGCATCCAGGGCTCGGGGGCGATCGTGAACTGCTCCTCCATCGGGGGCTTGATCGGCAACCCGGGTCTGGCGTCCTACCACGCGACCAAGCACGGCGTGATCGGCCTGACCAAGAGCGCGGCCCTGGACTACGCGGGCCGCGGTGTGCGGGTCAACGCGGTCTGCCCCGGCACGATCGACACCCCGATGGTCTCGACCATGCTCGAGCAGGGAGCTCTGGACATGGACGCCCTGATGGCGGTCACTCCGATGGCACGCCTCGGACTCCCAGAGGAGATCGCGCAGGCCGTGCTGTGGCTGTGCAGCCCCGGAGCCGGGTACGTCACCGGCGTCGCCCTACCCGTCGACGGCGGGTACGTCATCCCGTAACCGACAGGCTCCCTCACGCACCCACTCATTGGACGAGGCCCGCTCGCCCTGGCTCTCAGCCCGTCCAACCCTCACCGAGTGGAAGCGCTCGGGTTCGACGTGGCCCTGATGGCGATCTGCAAAGGCCAATCGAACCTGCTCGGCGCAGGCACCACTGCGTGTCTCAGGTCTCGCCGCCTGACCGAAAGCAGGCGTGTCCGCGGTCACCGTCACCACGCTGTGGGACGACCCGCCGACTCCATGAGAGGACGACGATGTCACTCCCCTCCCGCTTGGGAGTCGGCTTTCTGGGCGCTGGTCCCGTCACCCAGGCGATCCACTTGCCGACCTTGGCCCGCCTGGGTGATCGCTTCCACGTCGCCCACGTCACCGACATCGACGCCGGCATCGCTGTCGCCGTCGCCGCCCGGGTCGGAGCCCGCTGGTCCACCTCCACCGAGGAGCTGCTGGCCGACCCCGCCGTCGACGTGGTCGCCATCTGCAGTCCACCCCGGTTCCACGCCGAGCAGGTCATCGCCGCTTGCAGCGCGGGCGTCAAGGCGGTGTTGTGCGAGAAGCCCTTCGCCACCAGCACGTCGGAGGCCGAGGAGATCGCGCAGATCTCCCAGCTGACGTCGGTGCCGATCCTCGTCGGGGCGAGGCACACCTTCGAGCCCGGCTGGCTGCAGCTGCAGCAGGTCTGGGGGGACTTCCCGTCTCAGGCGCACACGATCCGCTCCTCCATCGTGTTGCCGCCGAACTCCCGCTTCGAGGACTTCGCCACCGAAGTCCTCGCCCGCCCCGATCTCCAAGCGTCCGACCTGGACGTCGCCGCTACCGCTGTGCAGGGCGGGGTGATGGGCCTGGCCATCCACGACCTGCCGCTGGTCCGCACCTTCTTGACCGGCTTCAGCGACCTGCAGGTGCTCAGCGCTCAGGTCCTGAGCCCCTTCGGGTACCGGATCGCGCTTCATGTCGGGGGGAAGTTCGTCGAGCTGCACGCAGGGACGACGCAGACGTGGCGGCCTGAGTGGACGTTGGAGGCATGGAGCGAGGCCGCCAGCATGCTGGTGGACTTCGCCCCCTCCTACGTCCACGCCGGCTCGGCCAGAGCCACCTTCGCCCCGCCCGCGTCCTTGAGCACCCGCATCTTCGGCTCAGCCGACGCCAACGGCTAGGAGGGGGAATGGCAGCGACTGGCCGACATCGTCGCCGGCACCGCGGCACCCGTCCCCGCCGTCACCTCGGTCGATGACCTCCGGTTCGCGCTATCGGTGTCCGAGGAGGCCGCCGCTGTGGTGCGGCAGACGCCGCCCAACGTCTCCACCCAGATCGAAGGAGCCAGCCGATGAGCACTCTGACCGTCGCGGCATCGGCGACCGCCCGCGTGGCAGGGGCCATCGACTGGGTCGTGGCATCGCTGCCCCTGTCCCTCGCCTACGCAGCCCCCGACACCGGCGGCCGTCTGCACGCACAGCTGCACGCCGTCGCCGGCGCTGAAGGTTGGCCGGCCCGCGCGCTGCAGGCCGTCTCCGAAGGCGCAGAGGGCCTGCTCATCGTGTGTCCGATCCCCATGGAGGCGGAGCTCTCGGCCCTGCTCACTGCGATCGCTGAGCGCGGCCTGCCTGTGGTGGTGGACTCCCCACTGGCCGCCAACCCCACCGTGGCTCACGCCGCCGCCCGCTTCGCTGCGGCCCTGGCTGGGGGTGGTGGTTCGCCGTTGCTCGAGACGCGGACCATCGCCACCACCTCGGAGGAGTTGGAGCAGAGCCTGCTCGATCAGCTCCTGCTGCTGCGTGCACTGCTCGGGGAGGTCCATGACGTGCGGGTCGTCCACCGCGACGGGCACAGCTACCAGGCGGTAGCTGCTACCGGTAGCCCCGGCGGCCCGGTGGAGACCACGGTGACCGGCATCCTCAGCCGTGGACAGCCACCGCGGACCTCGGTGCGACTGCTCACCCCACCCCAGTCGCTGGACCTGGTGCTACCCACGTGGGACACCGCCCGCCCTGCCCGCCTCAGCACCACCAGCAGCGACGGGGAGCACATCAGTCCCTCGATCTACGAGTCCGCCCACCGCGCCAGCTGGCGCCGACTGCACCGCCTGGTCACCACCGGTAGCACCAGCAGTGATCTGGCCGGCTGGTGCGCTGACGCAGTGACCGCTGCGCGTGCCGGCGTCTGGACCAGCTCCCCCACCCGTTAGCCCCGACGAAGGAGCTGGGCCGGCTCAGTCGTCGCGACGGCTGGTCCCACCGTCCGTACTCGCTGGAGCGCGCCACGCGGTCACGGCTCGCTCGACGCAGGTGGCGATGCTGCCAGCGACGTCGACGGACGGATCGAGCAGCCACTGCAGCCCGATGCCGTCCAGCGTGGCGGTGACCAGCCGCACCTCGACCTCGATCTGCGCTGCGGTGAGGGGGCCCACGTCTCCCGCCTCGATCGCGGCCTGCAGGTGACCAGCGAGGGTGGCGAGGTTGGTTGCGTAGCGCTCGGTGATGAAGGTGTGCGCCGGGTGGGTCGGGCTGGAGGCTTCGGCGGCCATGGTCGTGAACAGCTCCAGCATCCCGCGGTGGTTGCGGTGTCCGGCCATGACCGCGGGAAGGCGACGGAAGTAGTCCAGGCCGCTGACGTCGTTGAGCTGGTCCTGCACGGTGCGCCGGTCCCACTCCTGCAGCACGGCGGTGAGCAACCCCTCCTTGCTGCCGAAGTGCTGGATCAGGGTGGCGTGGGAGACGCCGGCCTGTTCAGCGATCGAACGCAGGGAGCCGCCGGCGAAGCCGTGCTCGGCGAAGACGTCCATGGCCGCGGTGACGAGCTGCTCGCGACGACGGACACCTGTGCGGTAGGGCCCACGTGTCCCGGTCTGCGCAACCCCTGCCATGACGACACCCTCCCACCTGTTGCCCAAGTCTGACCAATCGGTTAGCTTTGGGGTGGTGGATCGCCCGGTGGTGCCAAGCCCGTCGACGGACCCCCGGGCCGACGCCGCGGCTGGCGACGTCGAGCTCACTCAGGGCCAGCTACATGCCGTCACAACCTGCACCGCTCACCCGGTGCCCCGACCACCTGCCGCTCTGACCACCCGCCGCCGCGACCACTGAGGACGAGGATCGACGATGCAGTACTCCGTGTTGGGCACCACTGGCGTGAAGGTGTCGAAGATCTGCCTGGGCACGGCCACGTTCGGGGTCGCACCGACGGCCGCGACGGCCGACCGGGTCGTCGACACCGCACTCGAGCTCGGTATCAACTTCATCGACACCGCGAACGTGTACGGCAACATGCCCGTGTTCGACCGACCCGGAGCACCAGCCGCCGGTGACCGCGAGCCCGCCGAGACGATCCTGGGTCGAGCCCTGCGTGGTCACCGCGACGAGGTGGTCATCGCCACGAAGTCCAACGGCGCCGTCGGTCTCGGCGTCAACGACCGGGGCCTGTCGAGGCGCCACGTCATCGCCCAGGTCGAGGAAAGCCTGCGCCGTCTGCAGACCGACTACCTCGACCTGTACTACGCCCACGACCCCGACCCGGACACGTCCCTGGAGCAGACACTCGCGGCCTACGACGACCTCATCCGGCAGGGCAAGGTCCGCTACGTCGGTCTGTCTAACCACGCTGCATGGCAGATCGTGTGCGCCCTGTGGATCACCGACGATCGACGGCTGCAAGCCCCTGTGGCCGCGGAAGTGAAGTACAACCTCATCGACCGCGCCGCTGAGCGCGAGCTCGCACCGGCCTGCGTGGAGTTCGGGCTCTCCCTCGTCCCCTACGCCCCACTGCACGGCGGCCTGCTGGCCGACCTGGCCGTCCTGGACCGTGACGTCACCGGCGACCAGCGCTTCGGCGCACCCGGCTTCACCGAGAACGAGATCGGCCTGGCCCGAGCAGTCGACACCCTCAGTCGCGCCTGGGACCTGACCTCCTACCAGGTGTCCCTGGCCTGGCTGCTGTCCCGGCCGGCCGTCGCCTCGGTGATCATCGGTCCGGAGACCCCTGAGGAGCTCCGCGCCAGCGCCACCGCCTCCGAGGTCCGCCTCGAGGTGACCCAGCTGGACCAGCTGACCGCCCTGGCCGAGGAGCCACCGGCCTTCCACCACCGCGCCGGCGACGGACCCGCACCGACCCCGCCCGCCGCGACGACGGCCTGAACCGCTACTGGTTCCCCGCGCCACGAACAGCACCCCACGCCACGCTCGACACCTGAGAGAGAAGCCTGTGCCCCGCACGGACCGCTCCACCATCGACCTCCTCACCGAGTACTTCGCCACGATGGAGACCAAGGACCTCGACCGCCTTGGCGACTACTACGCCGAGAACATCACCTTCACCTTCGCCAACGCGCCGACCGTCACCGGCCGCGACGTCGTCCTGGCCCAGATGACGACCCTGCTCGCCAAGGTGAAGTCCCTGGCCCACCCGCTGATCAACGTCTGGCAGGAGGACGACGGCGTCGTCGTCCTCGAGGTCGCCAGCGTCTGGACCTTCCCCGACGACACCGAGGCCACGATCAAGGCCTGCTCGATCTTCACCATCGCCGACGGGAAGTTCACCGACCAGCGGATCTACGTCGACAACAGCCCCATCGACTCCTACCTCCGCTGAGTGCGGCCCGACACGCCCTCCTGGGGGAACCTGACAGGGTCTCCCAGGGGGGTCGTCACCGTGCCTAGATTCGATACGGCCGCACTGCAGACACCCCGAAGGGCCCGACGATGACGATGACGATGAAGCTGCTGACCACGACCCCGCTCCTGGCCCTGCTCCTGACGATGTCCGCTTGCTCGCAGACCCCGGATGCGCCGGCGGCAGCTGCGCAGACGCCCGAACAGAGCACCGACGACAGCGGGGTCACCGGCCTGTGGCGGATGACCAGCCTGGAAGTCGGCACCGAGGGCAACCTGCAGCCGATCCCCTACACCGGGCAGATCGCCTTCACCGACAGCACTGTCTCGGTGCAGGCGATGAAGCCGGACACCACCGCGGCTGACACCCAGTTCACCCTCGGCGGCTACGAGGCCTTCTACGGCGACGCCGACATCGACCACGAAGCGGGCACCTTCGCCGTCACCGTCGAGTCGGCCGTAGCCCGTTCCCTCATCGGTCAGACCCTCACCCGCAACTTCGAGGTCAACGGCGACACCCTGGTCCTGACCCCGATCAACCCGGCCGACGGCTTCCGCGTGACCTACCAGCGGCACGCACAGTGACGCTGTCGCCGACCTGAACACAGCGACACCGTCGACGACAGTCCCGAGCTGAACGACACCCCGTCGGTGTCTGCACGAGGTCGACGACGGCGACCTCGGTGCAGGAAGGGCGCCGGCACCCGACCGGCGGAAGGCTCACCCCAGGACCACTGACCGGGTGCTCATCGCAGCTGGCTCGTCACCGTCGTGGCAGTCCACCAGCTCCCACTGCACGTCCCTCGAAGGGGGTCTACATCACGAGGAACCAGGAGGCGCGCGAGTTCCTGATGTCGCGCCGAGCACGTGTCAGGCCCGAACAGGTCGGCCTTCCCGACAACGACGAGGACCGGCGCGTGGCCGGGCTGCGTCGCGAAGAGGTCGCCCACCTCGCCGGGGTGAGCCCGGAGTACTACTCACGGCTGGAGCGGGGAAACATCCGCGGGGCCTCCGACAGCGTCCTGGACGCCATCGCCCGCGCGCTGCAGCTCAACGACCTGGAGCGGGTCCACCTGTTCGACCTGGCCCAGGACGTCCACTCCTCCCACCGCCAACCGGCAGCTTCGTCCAGCCAGGCGGTGCGACCTTCGGTGCAGCGGGTGCTGAACGGCCTCACCGTCCCTGCCGTGGTGTACAACCTCGAGCACGACATCGTCGCCTCCAACGAGGGCGGCCGTGCGCTGTACTACCCGCACTTCGACACCAGCAGCGAACCCAACATCGCCCGCTTCATCTTCCTGGACCGGCGGGCGCGCTCGTACTACGCCGACTGGCAGCAGGCCCGGCAGATGACCGCCGCGATGCTGCGCCTGAACGCCGGCCGCGATCCCCTCAAGGAGGAGATCACCGCGCTGATCGGTGAGCTCTCCACCCGCAGCCCCCTCTTCCGCCAGGACTGGGCGCGACACGAGGTCTACGAACACCGCTCGGATGAGAAGACCTTCAACCACCCGCACCTGGGCCCCATCGCGGTGATCTTCGACGGCTTCGAGATGCCCGGCGAGCGGGGCCTGTCCATCGTCACCTACAGCGCCGAACCGGGGACCGTCGACGCCGAGCGGTTGGCCGCTCTCCCGGCGTGGGCACAAAGCGCGCAAGCAGCGACCTGGACCGACTGGAACGCTCGGTGACGTCAGCCACACCACAGCCCAGCCCAGCCCAGCACAGCACAGGAGTAGCGACCCGTGGCACGTGTCCTGATCACCGGATCCACCGACGGCATCGGCCGGGCCGCAGCAGCCGCGCTACAGGGCGACGGTCACGAGGTGGTCGTGCACGCCCGGTCCCAGCAGCGACTGGCCGCGGTCGCCGAGCTGGTGGACCACGGTGCCGGGAGCGTCGTGGGCGACCTCGCCGACCTCGAGCAGGTCCTCGACCTGGCCGCGCAGGCGAACGCCGCCGGTCCGTTCGACGCCGTCATCCACAACGCCGGGATCATCGACGGGCCAGGGCTGCTCCCGGTCAACGTCGTCGCGCCCTACGCGCTGACCGCGCTTGTTCCTGCCTCCCGGGTGATCTACCTCAGCAGCAGCATGCACCGTGGCGGTCGCCCCGACGTCTCTGGCGCCGACTGGTCGGGTTCGAGGGCCACGGCGTCCTACTCCGACAGCAAGCTGTACGTCACGACGTTCGCGGCGGCACTGGTCCGACGCCAGCCGGGGACGGTGTCCCAGGCCGTGGACCCGGGGTGGGTCCCCACGAGGATGGGCGGCCCGTCTGCCACCGACGACTTGGAGCTAGGCCACGAGACTCAGGTTTGGTTGGCCACGACGAACGCTCCCGAAGCCCTGGCTTCCGGCGGCTACTGGCACCACGGCAGGACCCAGCGCCCTCACCCTGCCGCACGTGATGAGCGGTTCCAGGACGAGCTGATCGATGCTCTGGCTGAGCACACCGGCCTGGCCCTGCCTCACCGCTGACCCGGCTACCGACGCGGCCCACTGACCCGACCACTTGACTCGGTGGGCCGGTGTCGTGTTGCACACCGCCGGGGCTGCTGGGTCGTGGGCACCCTCCGGCACACCCTCGCCAAGGCGATGGGCGGCCGAGTGCCGTCTCAGCCGATGACCTTCTGGTGGGCGGCGCGGTACTGCTCGTCGGTGACGGGCTCCAGCCAAATGGTGGGGTCGGAACCGTCGGGGTTGACCTCCAGCAGCGCGAAGTGGCTCATGAAGGTGTCCGGGGTCCCACCGTGCCAGTGCTCCTCACCGGGAGGGCAGATGACGCTGTCCCCGGCGCGGGCCAGTACCACCGAGCCGTCGCGGGTGCCGACCAGGCCCACCCCTTCGCTGATGTGAAGGGTCTGCCCGACGGCGTGGCTGTGCCAGTTGGTGTGAGCCCCGGGGGTGAAGCGCACCAGGGCGGCGGTCATCCGTGACGGTCCGCTGCCGTTGTAGATGGGCGTCATGTAGACGTCACCGGTGAAGGCCGAGGCGGGCGTCTTCACCGTGGGCTGGGGGTGCTGCAGTTCCATGGCCTTCTCCTCAAGGATCGGTGGGTGTGACGTGCGCAAGCGCGCGATTCAGCGCTGTTCGCCGTCCGGGCGTGCAGAGGCTGGACCACGGTTGGTGGTCTGTGGTGCTGCGCCCTCGACGCTGGCGTCGTGGCGGCCGGTCGCCTCCCAGCTGGCCAGCAACGCCAGTGCGTCGGCTGACGGGCTGCCGGGAGGCGCGGTGTAGGCGGTCAGGGTCAAGGCGCTGTCGGCGTCGACGGGGAACGCGGTG
>Ga0160429_1001880_pt1 | contig 11300 bp, 7 predicted proteins | sample SolpanmetagenomR_FD_108199 | JGI IMG/M metagenome (GOLD analysis project Ga0160429, IMG submission 108199) | Solar panel surface microbial communities from Lawrence Berkeley National Laboratory, California, USA - R | ecosystem: Engineered > Built environment > Solar panel > Unclassified ... | reverse complement strand
CCCTGTCCTACGATGCCATCGCCGCCGCCCGGCAAGTGGCTGCGACCGCCGCGACGCGAGCGGAGGCCCACGACCGCGACGGCGGCTTCCCGACCGAGGACGTCGCCGACCTCGGCTGCCTGGGCCTTCTGGCAGCGCCTATCCCGTCCTTGGCGGGCGGCGCCGGCCTCGGCGAGGAGCCGGGCGGCCGTAGGCTCGCGGCGGTGCTGCGACTGGTGGGCTACGGCAGCCTGGCGCTCGGGCGGCTCTACGAGGGACATGTCAACGCGTTGCAGCTCGTCGCCCGCTACGGCACGCCCGCGCAGCGGGAACGGCTGTTCGCCGACGCACGCGACGGCCACCTGTTCGGCGTCTGGAATACCGAGCCGCATGGTGGCGGCCTCGTCCTGGAGGACGGCGCTGACGGGCTGCGACTGACAGGTGCGAAGACCTTCGCCTCGGGAGCGGGCCACGTCACCCGTGCCCTTGTGACAGGTCGTGGTCCGGGCGGAAGCGGCACAGTGATGCTGGTCGTGCCGCTGACGCCTGGGAGCCGGGCGGACCTGTCCGCGTGGCAGCCCCATGGCATGCGCGCCTCGGCCACCGGCACACTCGACTTCGCCGGCATCACCGTCACGGCGGAGAACATCCTGGGCGACCCGGACGATTACTTCCGCCAGCCGGACTTCTCGGGCGGTGCATGGCGGTTCGCGGCGGTGCAGCTCGGCGGCATCGAATCCGTATTCGACGCCTGGCGGGGGCATCTCGCCGCGACCGGCCGCGTCGGCGACCCGCACCAACTCGTGCGCCTCGGCGAGGGTGCCATCGCGGTCGAAGGCGCCAGGCTTTGGGTGGAACGCGCTGCGGGAGCGGTATCCGATGGCGTCCTGTCGATGGAGCGCGTCGTTGCCCTCGTCAACTTGGCACGGCTCGCCGTCGAACGGGCTGGGCTCAACGTGCTGCAGCTCGCTCAGCGCTCGGTCGGGCTGCAGGGTTTTTTGCACCCGCATCCCCTGGAGCGGCGGTCGCGCGATCTCGCCACCTACCTGCGCCAGCCGGGGCCGGACCGGGCCCTCACCGCGGCCGCCGAGGAGATCCTCAGGGCCGGAGGCATGGCCGGGGACCTGTGGGGGGACGGGGCCATGCCGTGAACGGCGTCGGGGTACGGACGCAGCCCCGATTACCGGTAATGCCTCGGCGGCATGTTGCGCCGCTTGCGCGAGGATGACGCCCAAACCCGCAGGAGGTGGGTCCACTTGGCGGAGGAGAACCTCCGCTATGCGTATCGACGGACCTTGGCTGCGGTAACATCCCGGCTCGCCGCAAACTTCATGGCATGCCTTGCCACACGGCGTGCCAGCACCTGGGCTTCCTTGAGAGACCGCTGGAATGTGCCCAATCCTTCCTGTGCGATCCGCTGCTCGTTGCAGCACTCAAGTGCATGGCAAGCCGACGACAGCGCAAGGAAACCAAGGGTCCCGGCCGAGGACACGCAGCTGTGCGCCTGGAACCGGATCAAATCCCTCTCGGCCAGGGTCGTGCCTTCGCCGAGGAAAAGCGAGCCCAACTCCTCTGCGAGTGCCTCAAGGATGCCCTTCGCACGCGCGGCACCGATCAGGGCGGTGACCTCGTCGAAGGCCGTCCGGTCGAGGAAGCCGGGATCGTTCGCCGCCTCCGTCCGCCATGACGCGTTCGCATCCGGTTTCCGCGACAGCCAATGGTCGATCATCCGATAGAGGTCGGCGCGTTTGAACGGCTTGCCGACGTGATCGTCCATCCCGGCCTCCCGAAACATCCGCACCTGCTCAGGAAGGACGTTGGCCGTCATGGCGATGATCGGCATCGTGGCGGCGGGCGCGTCCAGCGAGCGGATGAGGCGGGTCGCCGCGAGGCCGTCCATGCCGGACATCTGCACGTCCATCAGCACAAGGTCGAACGGCATCCGCTCCAGGGCGCGAACGGCGGCCCTGCCGTCCGGAACCACCTCGACCGCGTAGCCGCCTGCCTCAAGGACCGCGCGGGCAAGCTCCTGGTTGATCGGATTGTCCTCGGCGACCAGGATGCGTCCAATCCGGTGCGGTTCCGGCGCGGGCCTTGCCAGCGTCGGCGGCCGTCCGGCGGCACCCGGCGGCAGCATCAGCGAGAACCAGAACGTCGCGCCGGCACCCTCCGCCGAGAGAAGGCCGATCTCGCCGCCCATGAGGTCGATGAGCTGCTTGCAGATGGCCAGGCCGAGGCCGGTACCGCCGAAATCCCGCTCGATTGAGCCTTCGACCTGGCTGAAGCGCTTGAACAGCCGGTCCTGCTTGCCCTTCGCGATTCCGATGCCGGTGTCCACGACGCCGAAATGCAGCCTCTCGCCGGTCGGGCCGGTGCCTACATGTTTCACGGTTAAAGTGACGCCGCCGCGATGCGTGAACTTGATCGCGTTGTTGAGGAGGTTCAGCAGCACCTGCCGCAGGCGTGCCTCGTCGCCGAACACGTGACGTGGAACCGCCGGATCAATCTCGGCCCGGATCGCCAGGCCCTTCCCTTCGGCCGAGCCGCGGACGATGTTCAGGCAGCTGTCGATCAAGGCGTAGGGAGCGAAATCCTGCCGGTCGAGCTCGATGGCGCCGGCCTCGACCTTGGAGAAGTCGAGGATGTCGTTGACCACCGTGAGCAGGGCAGCCCCGGAAGTGCGCACCAGCTCGGCCTGCCGCTGAAGGTCGGGCTGGAGCCGGCCGGAACCGACCATAAGGTCGGTGAAGCCGATGATGGCGTTGAGGGGCGTCCGGATCTCGTGGCTCATGGATGCCAGGAACTCCGTCTTGGCCGCGCTCGCGCGCTCCGCCTCCAGACGCGCGGCCTCGGCATCCCGGGTCCGGGCGGCGACGCGGTCGCTCAGCGTCGCGTTGAGCTCGCGCAGGGCCGCCTCGCTGTCGCGCAGGGAGCGTTCGGCGGCGTCCCGGGCGGTGTCGTCGCGCATGGTCAGGACGGCGCCCACCGACCGGCCGTCGCGTCCGACCAGGGGCCGGGCCGAGCCGATTGCCAGGACCTCGACGCCGTCCGGCCGCCGCACCCGCCAGCGGGCGTCCCGCACCGTCTCGCCGCGTACCGCCCGCGCCAGCGGTAGGTCGTGGGCGGCGTAGGGCTCCCCGCTCTCCGTGTAGAGATGATAGGACTCGCTGTAGTGGTCCGGCACGACGTCGAGGCGCGCCACGCCGTGGATCGCGGCGGCGGCCTCGTTCACGAGGGTGATCCGGCCCGTGGCGTCGGTGACGATGACGCCCTCGGCGAGCTGGGCCAGGATGGCGTTGTGCGCCGTCTCGACAACCTCGCGATAGCGGGCCTCGCTCTCGGCCGCGGCAAGCTCGGCCCGCTTGCGGGCGTCGATGTCGCGCAAGGCGGCCACGTAGCCGGTGGCGCGACCGTCGACGGGATGGCGGATCAGCGTGAAGGAGACCTCGGTCCAGAGCCAGGTGCCGTCCTTGCGGCGGTAGCGTTGCTGGCTCACGGCGCGTTCCGTCCGTGCCGCCGTCAGGCCGTCGAGCACGGCCCGGTATGCCTCGGCATCGTCCGGGTGGACGCAATCGATGGGGCGGACGCCGAGCATCTCCTCCGGCATGAAGCCGAGGACGCGCACGGCCGCGGGTGACACGTAGCGCCGGGTGGTGTCGAGATCGCAGCGGATGATGACGTCGGAGGTGTTCTCCGCCAGGAGGCGATAGCGGGCCTCACTCGCCTGCAGGGCTTCCTCGGCGGCACGCTTGCGCGTCGCGTCCCGCGTGATCTTGGTAAAACCCAGCAGCCCGCCTGCCTCGTCCCGGATCGGGTGAAGCACGACGCTCGCCCAGAAGCGCTGGCCGTTCTTGCGGACGCGCCATCCCTCGTCCTTGAAAACGCCTTGGTGCCGCGCCGTGTCGAGGGCACCCTGCGGCGCGCCGCGTTCGCGCTCCTCCTCGGTGAAGAAGCAGGAGAAATGTGCACCGACGATCTCCTCGGCGGCGTAGCCCTTGATCCGCTGCGCGCCGTCATTCCAGTTCATCACCGTTCCCGCCGGATCGAGCATGTAGATCCCGTAGTCGCGAACGCCTTCGACCAAGAGGCGGTAGGTCGCCTCGCTTCCCGGGAGGGCTCGGCCCGAGTGCATGCGCTCGCCCGAACCGGCTTCGCCGACCGCCGTCGCGTTCGTCAGGTCCAGGTGCGCGGCGACGATGCGGGCAAGGTCACGGAGCTGCTCGCGCTGCCGCTCGGGGAAGGTGCGCGTCGCGGTATCGACGAGGCAGAGGACGCCGGCGCATACCCCAGGCCGTAGGAAGACCGGCGCGCCCGCATAGAACCGTATGCCCGGCTCGGCCAACACCTGGGGATCCGCGGAAAACCGGGCATCCCGGATCGCATCCTCCACGACCATGATCTCGTCGGACAGGATTGCGTGCCCGCACAAGGGTGTCCGCAGGGACCACGTGCCCGAAACGGACCCGTACTCGGCCTCGCCGCTTCGCTCGTGTCGCGCATCGAGGGAAATCAGGCAGGTCGGGACGTCGAACATCGTCCGCCCGGTTCGACAGATGGCGTCGAGGAAAGCTTCGGATGACCCGCCTAGGGGGGCGGCTGCATGCGCCGCGTCCGCGCAGTCGGTCTCGGTGGGCAGGGGCGTACGCATGGATCTAGGGCTGAACCGGAAAGCCGTATCGGCGAGGAACTGGAATATAGTCTCCAGCGATACCGAAGTGTAAACGCTACCTTAGGCTAGGCTCTCTCGGATCGCATCCCGATAGCCCTATCCGCAAACAAGGCGTAGGGCGTGAGAGCGGGACATCCCGCCGGTTTCCCGAAGGTTTCTCTCCGATGTGGCACCGGCGCCGGACCGCAGACGGGGGTCGTCGCCCGTGGCCGCCTTGCCAGGCCGGCCTCTGTCCCCCCGCGTTGTCCCGGGCGCCGCCGCCGGCCTCGTGCCTGGAATTGTCCGGCTCGGGAGTTCTAACGAACGGCTTTGAGCCCGGTGCGGAAGCTGTGTAAGCAAAGCTTTCCTACCATGAGACGATGCCCTCCATGCCTGAAGACGCACCCTCGCGGTTGCCGGCTGAGACACCCCCGGGCGGCGCCCGCCTCTACGCCTGGATGTTCCTGGCCGTGTCCGTAATCGGCCTCCTCACGGGAGGCCTCGAAAGGCTCGCGCTCCTGCCCGACGCCGCCGCGAAGGCTTGCCGCGCGTTCTACCTGTGCGGACCCCGCCCTCTGAACACGCTCCCGCCGTTCGAGGTGGTCCACGGCTCTGGGTCCACATGGGAACAGGTCGAGAAGGACGATGTCCCGCCGGAACAGAGGCGACTTGAGGCTGAAAACCCTGATTTCAACATCGTCTGGCATCGCGGCGAAGAGACCGGCGGCTGCAGCGGGGCGTTCAACACCACTTGCCGATACCACTACCATGGCCGATGGAGCGCAGGGCCGAAGTGGGAGGCTGCATCGAAGCTGCCGTGGATCGTCCTGGGCTGCGTGTTCCTCGTATCCCTCGCCGTCATCCTTCGTCGCCGCGGCGCGCGCTCCGCATGAAGTCCCCGCGATGAACGACCCCGGCCCTTCGCAAACGACGCCCTTTCCAACGTCGTGACTCGTAGTCCTGGTCGACGCGGAAGATTCTGGCCGCCGAATACCTTCGACTCACCCTCCCGCATGAAAACCCAGGGGGGCACGTCTGGACGCGTCAGCGCGTCCTTGCCGCCATCCAAGAACGGGATCACCGCTCGTTGTGCGGAAGCGGCGGGACAGGCCCGACGCCGACAAGACGGCGTGATGACGAACGATGCGCGTGTGCCTGCAACTTCCCGGACGGAACGAGATAACCATCGGGCAGGCCCTACAGGAGTACGGACCTAGTCCACTCGTGGACGTCTTCGCCTGCCCCGTTTGCAACGGTATCCTATCAATTCGGGCGCAAGCGGCCCTGGCGAGAACGGCACACTTCGCGCATGCCCGCGGCGCTGACTGTCCCACCATCGATGCCGCCGCGGCCCCGTTCGAGAACCTTCGAGCGCTCGACCCCGTTTCCTTGGCCCGCATCCAGCGACAGGCGAGGTTCCATGCGAACTGGCGTCGCCACCTCCTGCATCTTAGTACCTGGGCCCCCGCGCTCGCCGTCGAGGAATTCGTTGCCCGGCTGGATCTATCACTCGAATTGAACATCTAGTCCTACGTCGGCCTCGCCGACGCTGAGATCCCCATCGTCCTCGCGTTGCTGGACCAGTTCTCGCCCGACGATGCAATGAAGACCCATACTCACCGGCCCCGCGATCACTGGTACCGGTTCTGGGTGAGCCACAGCGAGGCGGCCGGGGCCGACTGACCCTAGCCGGAGCAGGGCGCGACCATCTCGCGCGGCCGCTTCCGGTACAACCGCGAGGGCGTCGCCCCGGCCGGTGCAGACTTCATCGACCTGGAGATCGTGCCGGTGTCGGGCGCCTTCCTGGAAGGGCCCGAGCCGCAGAGGCTACACGACTACAGGGAGGACAAGGTCGACGCCTGGTTTGCTAGGCATCCGGCCTTCGGTCGATGAGCAGGCCCATCAACACGACGGCGGTGCGTTCCAGCGAGACTTCGTCGCCGAGCATCAACTCGGCGTCGAAGGGCCGCCCGGCGGCCGCCGCGTACGGGTCGGCTTCGACAAAATCGCAAGCCCAGACCCGGAGACCGGGCGCGTCGGGCACACCGTCCCGACCAGGTTCCGGCCGGTCGTCGATGGGCCAGGTCAGCCAAAGGCCCCGTTCTGCGAGTTCACATGCGCGGAAGCGGGTGAGGCGCTCCTTCATCGCCGGGAGGTCCATCGGCGCATCGATTGCGCAGACCGGGGCGGACCCGCTCCACAAACCAGCCAAGAGCAGTTGCCGTGCCATACGTTCCTCGACGGTTTACTCGTGCGCCGAGCGTCGGCCAGCGAATCGGCGTGTCAGCTATGATCGTGGGCGGACACGCACGTCACAAGCTGCGTCCGCTCACGCGATACCGTCGAAGGGGATCATTGAGCGCCGAGCGACGGGGGGTGGCTTGCAGCCATAGAGCCGCGACGGGGCGGACGCGAAATCAACGGTCGGGCCGTCCGCCTACGAGCGCGAGGTTAGCTCGGAAGCCTCCAGTGAGTGTCAGACGTTGCGCCCGAGGCGCATGATGTGGTCGCGCAACGCGTTGCAGGCTGGCCCCATCATGGCTCCGACATCGGCTCCGGGCCTAAAGTTGTACTTGATCGTCGTGATGCCGGCCAAGTCGCTCGGGAGCTTCAACTTCGCTCCTTTCGGCTCCATTAGGACGGCGCGCTGGCGTCCAAGGCTTCCCATGAAGAAGCCCAGCTCAAAAACGACGTTGTCCCGGGGTGTCGGCCACTCCTCGTCCCGAACCTCGGTCTTGTCGTCTGGATGGGCGACTGCCACCGCAAAATCGGATTGCATCAACTCTTCTTCGAGCGTCTCAAGCGTGTAGTTCGTTACCTTGAACACGCCGTTCGCCCAGACGACCGTCAGGAACGGGTCGTTCATGAGTGCATTCTCGATGGCCCGCGCCACCGGCAGAGCCTCCGAGGACGAGAACAGGAAGACGCGCGGCTTCTCGTTGGCAGGTCGGATCAGTGCGTTCCGTTGCTCCAGGCGTCGCGCCAATTCCTGCGCCATGCGTCGCCAAATCTCGGGGTGCCGGTCGGCGACGGCGGAGAATGCCGCCTCACCGACCTTTAAGACGACGGCTTCAGTGATCGCCGTGACGGTCGCCGCACGTGCCTGAGACGGCGCCACGGCAGCCATTTCACCGACTTGGTCACCCCGGCCGCGCACGTTGACGCGATGGTCGTTCACCACGACCTCGAAGTCCCCGACCACGATGAAGAACAGGTCGTTGTTAGTGCCTCCCTGTTCGATGATTGAGGTCCCGAGTGCGACGGGCATGAGCTCCCCGACATCAACCAGCGCCTCGGCGAGGCCGGGCGTTCCGGTTACAAGCCTCTGTCGTTCCATTTCCTCCACGAGGTGCTTCCGGCCCCGTTCTCCCTGAAACCGTCCGAGCATGACGCATCCTCTCAACTGTCACCCGCACTGTTCAATGGGCGTCCAATCCATTAGGGCTTCAAGGCTTGGCGACGCCAAGCGGGCACCCGTCCATGGTCCCGCAACAAGCCTTGCCTTCGAATGACTTCCAGAACGACCGCTCCGCGGTGGCGGTGTCCTGCATCGCGCCGACGATCTCGACTAGGCGACCGGCGTGGTCGCGGCATCGCCGGAGCGTAAGGGGACGTTCGTCCTGCCCGCACGGGCAGGCTTGCCTAAGCGTCGCCGGGCTACGTTGCTTGACGAAGATGCGCGCCATCGTCCGGCCGTCGACCTGCAACCGAACCGCGCTCCCCCGAGATGAACACCCTTTTGACCGAACCGTGGCCACGCGTCCGTGGAACAGCCGATCGCGCAGCCGGGGCGAGACCGCCGCGGCCGCTTCGAGCGCCTTGCGCTGGTGTACGGCAGCGCCGCCATGGGCCCATTCGCGACGGTCCGGCCATCGGCGCAGGCGCCGCGCCCGTTCCTGCAGGCGCAGGAACTGCAACACGGCTCCCCACCATGTCGCGCCGTCCGCGGTGGCTTCAAGCGCTAGGCTCTCGTAGGGCTCCCAGTTTAGGCAGAACGACCCATCGGAATTGATATGCCGCATCGGGCAGAACGCCGGGAGACGAGCCCCTAGGGTCGCCTCCCGAACATAAGGCCGCCCGCCGCTCTCCTGGACCTCAAGTTCGTAGCCGTGGAGGCTCCCGTCCGTCATCAGGACGGGCACGGCGGCGCGTAGGCGACCATGAATCGAGGGAAGCGGCGTGATCCCATATGCCGAGGCTGCCGACGCCAGGATTTCGACCGCCGGCTGCGTCATTCCCCGCCGACCTCGACGTAGGGTGTGACCACTTGGTCGGAAGCCCTTTTGACCGCCGGCGCCGCGGCGGCGAACGCCTCCGCCTTGATGGCCTTGGCGGTCCGGTCGCCGTCGGCCGCAAGTCCCTCCACCGCCTCGTTGTAGTCGAGGCCGTCGAAGCGCCGGGACGGACCGAAAAGGTCCCTGACGGCTTGCGTCCCGGAGTCGTATGCGACCTGCCCGATTGCCGTCTGCGTGCCCGTGCAACGCTTCTGTTCAAACTCCGATGCCAGTACGCCGCGGCTAACCGAGCATCGCAAGCGGTCCCCGTGCGCACCGAGCCGCGTCAAGGCTATCGGGCCGAACTCGATGCCTATCGCAAGCCCGCGCTTTTCCACGTCGACCCCCTCCTCGTTGAGCTTCTCCAGGGCGAGCTCGAAGCTGCTCCGAAGGGCCCCGGCGCACAGTACGGCCGTACTCACCGTCCCCTCATCGTCGGTCGTCTGCGCCGTTCCCTCGCACAGCAGGCCATGGACACAGTCGCCAATGAAACGGACCCGACGGCCCTCGAAGTCCACGCCCAGCACCCGGTCGAGTTCAGCGCGGATGACGTGCAGGGCGCGCACGACATCCTCCGACGTCCCCGCTTCCAAGTGGCGGGCCACGTAGGCCGTAAAACCATCGATGTCGGCATAGACGGAGACTGCCTCCTGGCGCCGCGAGTTGGAGGGTGTCAGGGCACTGATGTCGATGGTGCGCAACGGTGGCGTGTGGCGCGAGAAGCCGTAGTTGGAAAGCGGGTTCTTGGCGACGTCGGTACGCCATTCCTCCGCCAAGTCCTCGACGTCAAGACCGAGCTCGGCGTCGGCCTGCGACAGGGCGACCTCGCTGGTGGTCAACTTGGTCTTGGACGGCTCCTTGACCTCCGGCAGGCCTATCGCGCGTCGGGCGTTGTTCGTCAGAAATATGCCGATCGCAGACCCCGCCGCCGAGAACTTCGCGGCATGGTTTGCCGGATTCCCCAGGAACAAGGGCTCGCGACCGCCGTTCCGGCCGTTGTTCACGACGAGGGCGAGACCGCTGTCGATTCCGACCCTGACCCTGGCAGCGGGAACATGCTCGTCGTCGTCGCCTGTGACCGCGCAAACGTCGATGACGAGCTGTGCAACGGCTATCGCGCGATGCAGTCTCCGGCCTTCGGCGCTGCCGTCCTCGTCGTCATCGCTATCGTAGGGCTTGTGAACGACGGCGTGCAGCCGCTGGTTATGGAAATCGACGCGCAGCGCGTCCGCCCTGTTAAGGATGCGGCGCACGCTTCGACCGTGCAGGTCGAGGAACCGGAGCGTTCGCTTGTGGCATGTCTCCCCCTCGCTCGACGTGCAGTTCAGCATGTCATCGAGGTTGAGGATGTCCGCGTAGAGATGCACGGCCTCCATCCGATAGGCTTTCGCCGTGGGGATGTTGCCGAGCGACATCTCGCGCTTGAAGTCGACGATCTCGACCTTCTTCACGTCCTTGATCTTGGCGGCGATGTGTTCGGCCGCTCGGTCACGCTTCCAGCTATGTGCCATATCAACTTCCGCCTGTCGCCGGACCGGGCAAGGACCAGCCTGATTGTGAGTTCCGCGATGGATCGAGGGATGCGGACGTCAGCGCTGCACCGGGCCAACGACATGGCGCCGCCCCTCGATGGTCCCTCACCCGAACGTCATGAGATCTCTTCGGAGAATATTTCCTCCGTGCCGGCATCGGTGACCTGCAGGTATCGGGCCCGACATGAGCTGACCCCGACGTCGAGGACGGCGTAGCCATGGGTGAAGACTCCGCCGCGCGTTTGAAGCCTCGTGCCCTCAATGATGGCGGGCGTCTGCTCAAGGTCGTCGATAGGCTTGTAGATGTCGTCAAGGACGGACACCGGGACGGCGCCGTGGCCGATGCACCGACCGACTTTTATCCCGGAGAACGGCTCGTAGATCCCCAGCGAGTGCTCGTGGCCCCAGAACCAGGCCGCCACGCGGCCGTCTCGGTTCATGCGCTCGAAGGCACGCATCAGGTGGGGGTTGCTCGCCTTCCGCTTGCCTTGCGCCGGCTTGGCGCCGATGGCCGAGAACGCGGAGAACGGCTGGTGATGCGATAGGAGTATGGTCCGACCTCTGAACTCCTCGATCCGCTGGCAGTGCCATTCCAGCTCGTCGTCTTCGAGGTACGTCAGGGCGTCGGCAATCGAGCGGGGATTGTCGTCGTGCAGGCCAGTATCCATGGCAAGAAACTGCCACCTCTCGTCTGTCGAGCGCAGGCAGAAGAAACTCGCGCGCTGCTTGAGGGTATCCTCGTTCAGCTTCGGCAGCAGATCGTAATATCCAACCCCGCCGCAGTACATGTCGTGGTTTCCGGACAGCGTGTACACCAAGGTCGGTCGTTTAGCCCGCAACTCCCGCGTCACTGGGCGGAGGAAGTTG
>Ga0160429_1001878_pt1 | contig 11302 bp, 15 predicted proteins | sample SolpanmetagenomR_FD_108199 | JGI IMG/M metagenome (GOLD analysis project Ga0160429, IMG submission 108199) | Solar panel surface microbial communities from Lawrence Berkeley National Laboratory, California, USA - R | ecosystem: Engineered > Built environment > Solar panel > Unclassified ... | reverse complement strand
GTATGCCGTTCTAACTGTATAGACTGCTTGGATAGGACCAATGCGGCACAATTCGTCGTTGGCAAAGTAGCTTTCGCACTGCAACTGCAAGCACTCGGTGTGATAGCAGACGACTCGATCAACTATGACAGCGATGCTGCAAACCTCTTTGCTCATATGTTCAACGACCATGGTGATACACTGGCCACTCAATACGGTGGATCTCATCTCGTCAACACTACGGACTCTTACCGGAAGATCAACAATTGGCAGAGTAACTCCCGAGACATGCTGGAAAGCTTCAAGCGTTATTACCACAACTCGTTCCTGGACAATCAGCGACAAGAAGCGTACAACCTCTTCCTAGGCAACTACATTCACACTCAAGGTCAGCCTATGCTGTGGGATATGTCAACTGATTACTATCTACACCATGGTTTACCCAGCGCTCATGGCTCGAAACGCAGAAGAGACTATATAAATTGGTATACTCCAGAATTTCTGGAGGTCCGAAAATTGCCACCCTTACCAGACATTGCCAACGGTAAAGGCAAAGGCAAGGGCAAAAAGCATAGCGTGCAACGCAGCGACACAGGTAAAGACTGGTGGCCAGAGTACTATCGCGTCCCATTATCGTCATTTCTCAAAGTATTTGCGTACCGCATCAACTCTACAACACGGTACCTACCAAAAACCGACCCTTCTAAGTACAACATGAGCCCATTCTGTGTTCGTAAGACGCCGTACAACGAAGCCGAAGCATCCGACACAAAACCAAAAGAAAACCTTGTCAAAGACGCTCATTACCGAGACATTACCCCGTTATCAGCTACGGCGCCCCATCACAAATCCACCAAACGTATCGCGAGTCTTCAGCATTGGCTTCATGGTGTTGCAGATGAACCGACAGATAGCAAGACAAAGGAGGGGCGTTTGAGCTTATCGCAGTCAAATGTCACAATTGACCAAGACCAGGCTTTCACACCAGGTGACAAAGCGCTTCGCAATCAGTGGACATTACGCCAGTTTCATGTCAATTCTCTACGACCCTCTGTCACGGAAGATGAAGCTTCAGAATATGACCGCTACATCACACACCCACTACGCCTACCTCTAGTAGTGTCCAACGAGGCACCACCACTCGATAATGCCGGTCTGGAGTATCTAGATTACCTAGAGAGCACAAATAGTTACGATGAATATGGTGCAGCTGATCCAATGGAGCTGGAGGACTGGTTGGAGGTTCAAGAAGACCCGTTGACTGTTGGCGAGGAGGATTACGACAAGAAGAGATATCAAGCATATGGGAAGTGGCTGAGAGGCAAGTCTCTTTTCAAGCAGAGCAAAGTTGATCCGGAGTTTCGGGAGCAAGGAAGATAGACGCCGGGTTACTTACAGATTTTACGAATGTAATGATGTGATGATTATGTTCATAGGCGCCTGCCAGTCAGAACTTAAGTGAAATAGAAAGGGGTCAAGTGCCAAGCCATCTCCATAACGTGATGTTGTGTTTCATGTCAGTTTTAGCTAAACTCTTTGCTGTGTTTCACCTCAGCTCGTGCCAAACTCTTCTCGAACTCGATCCCAACTCTTCTGTTACTAGCCTTTGCGATCGATTCAAGTTATTGGCAACCACTTCGATCATGTTCACCACACTGCCGCTGCTCTTAGCGCTTGCATCGCTCCCGATCATCACAATCGCGCACAGCCCATTCAGATTCGCCCAGGACAACCAGATCCCCCTCGATGCCGAATGGAGTCTTCAGCACATGATATCAGAGCACCACATCTCGAATTTCGACCCTCTTTCATTCTTCAAGATGCATGACTTTGATTCTGATGGACTTTGGGAAGGGACAGAGATCAGACGGACTTACGGACTGGAAGATGTGAGCAATAAAGATGTCTCGGAAGAGAAGAAGCAAGAGGTGGTGACAAAGGTGCTGGAGATGTTCGACACAGATGGCAATGGGTATATTGAGAGCAGGGAGTGGATGGATGGGATACGGAATGGAAAGAAGCTACAGGACTATGGATATGGACCTGGACATCATGGAGACGCAGAGCAAGAATATGAACTGCACCATTGGCAGCAGTACCATGCCGATGGCCACGACAGCCCAGAGGACATGATACATCCAGAGGACATTGAGCATTACGCGCAGCACGACAAGCTAGAAGACGAAGCAGACCGTCAAGCCGAGCTGGACCGTCGACCAATTGTATCAGAAAACATTCCCGCCAAGTTCAGACGAAATGGTTAACGTGCTATAAAAGCTCGCTGGAAACATCAACAACCACACCAAAACTACCAGCCCATGGTGCCAGGTCCGCCCTTAACCTGTCCAACAATCTCTGAGGTGACTTGGCCGCCGTAAAAGTCGCTGTTCTGAATGTCAGCGGACACGACTATTTCTCAAAACACTCAATCAAATGGAGCAAGGCATACCCAGGCTGTGCTTGCGCCTTTTCCCCATTGACATAGTAATCCCAAGGTCCAGTATAAAAGCTGACATAATCCTTGATGTCCTTGAATCCTGGCGTCGGGCTCTCATAACACCAAGCTCTATTATCAACTGCTTTGCTGGAGCCGTCCGAAGGGGCTGGCACTGTGAAATAAGTGGCGCGCCCTTTCCATTCACAGTATGTCGAGCGTGAGGTCTTTTTCAGGTCGACCTTGACGTCACTTTGGGGTATGTAGTATGTGGGAGGGTGGTGTGTCTCCAATACCCAATATCCTCTCGTGGTATCAGCGATGACTTGGCCTGAGGGCCATTTTACTACGAGATGTCTGGACACGCGCTCTAGTAGAGGCGGACGAGGGAATGTGGCTGGATTGAGAACCATTATGATTGAATGCTATAATGCTAGAGATGTTTCAATGTATTTGTAATGAAGAATCGAGAACGTCATGCTTTGTTTGTGATCGCCGAACCCTGAGAATGATCGACGGGTCTGCTTCCGTCGCTACAACATATGTCAAAATCTATGTTCTCTAATACAGCATTTTATTGTCATTTGAGGCCATGGATGGCACTTGATATCCCAAAGAGCGTGCGGCAAGATTGAGTGTTTACGTCGATTCGTTATCAGGTCATCATAACCCTTTCGTCTGCTCTGATGATTAAGTCTTTTGGCATCTCTATTTTCAACGATGGAAGATCTCATGTTTTCTTCTGTTTCAGAGGTTCAAATACCTCTGTCCACAACTCACTTGCTTCTCCTAATCCATACGTCAAGCTCACGTCTTTCATTCCTCTCCTTTTCACAACCTCTCCTCCTCCGTCAACAAGTCCTCCTTTCATCGCCTCCAGTGTTTCCACAATTGACTCAAACCCCCAAGCCTTACCAACCGCCTGTGTGTTTCCCGCCTCCAGCATTACATGCACAACATGCACATGGAAGTGGTAATACGTTGGCTGATAATGCACGTACAACTTCAACTGATCCTCCTCAATCTCCGGATACAACTTGCACGTCGCCTCAATCAACGCCTGCCTCATCTGCCTCAGCCAGGGTATATGCGACACTGTAAGATCGCGCAAGGACCAGATATCGCGTCTCTCCACTAAGCCGAGCAGATGAAGCGACGTGAGCGTCTTACGATCCCAATTCAGATCGGGTAGTAACAGGAATCCTTCGTTATTGGTATTGGTGGCGGCGGAGCTGTGGGCGCGGTAGATGACGTCTTCCTGCTCGGTTCGTCCTTCGATTATGTTGAAAACCCATTGGAGACGGCCTTCGTCGCGGTTGCGTTGCATGTAGGGACGGACGTGGGATTGGTAGATTGAGGGAGTCTCGGTCACACTGCGCATGCCTTGAGCAGAATACTTGGTGATGTGTTTGGCGGTGGCAGGATAAATTAGGTTGATCTTGAGGTTTGGTGGTTGTGGTGGTGATGATGAGGATGATGTGGTGGTAGTTTGAGATGTGCCGCTCGTGGCGAGGAACCAGCTGTAGATGTCATTTGCGCCGAGATTTGTTACAGATGTTAGAGATTTCGTGAAGCTAATCAAATCGGTGGAGGAGGTGCTGAAAGCGGCGCGCTCGGCTATGAGGATAGCTGGATGGGCATCAATAGAGCCGAGAAGAGAGATGCGGCGCCCAGCTTGGTCTGAGCTGAGCAGGTTAGTCAATGTCAGTATAGTTGAAGATGTAAGTGGAAAAGAATGGCATGCGAACACTTGCCTTGATTGAGCAATCGTTCGTATTCAAACTTTGGAACCAGCGACTCAGCAGCTACCTTTGCGTCTGCCGATGAGCTATTGTGTGCCATGGCGAGATCCGCTTGGCCTTTGGTCGTCATTGTTGTTGTTTACGAAGTATGCCTGTTTTAGGATTGTTTCAGAATGCCCCCACACATGACGACGCCAAGGTGGGACATCCCCTGCAGATCATACAGTCAACGATTATTCTTATCAAGCGCGCAAGCCACAATCTTAAAACACATAACAATCCCACTATGAGCGGTCATACAAGTGAGGCCACAATGCCTCTCAACACAACAGAACAACCAGACGACCCTCTTCCATCGCCCAACGACTTCAACACCAATGGACCTCCAAGCTCAACAGCCCCTTCGTCGAAACCATCAGGCCAATGGCTGACATGGGCCATTGGATCAGGCGCCTTCGCAGCGTTCAATGGAGTATTTGCGAAGCTGTACGTTGCGATCGTGGTTCTATTGCATGTTTAACACGACTAACATGCTGCGTCTTCTTAGTACAACAACGATACAAACCAACACACTCTCCTCCAGCATCACCTCATTCCTCCATCTCACCTCACACGCTACTGCCGTATCATACGCCATTCGCGGCATCTTCTTCGCGCTGAATCTGCTCTGTAATGCAATCATGTGGTACGTTTCGGCCATGCTCAGACAAAAGAAGTGAAACAAAGTATTGACGATTACAACAGGATATTGTTCACCAGAGCGCTGACGTTAGCATCCTCAACCACTCGAGTATCAATCTTAAACACATCAGCCAACTTCATAGTCACAGCCGTACTGGGCATGTTAGTATTCGGCGAGCTATTACCAACGATGTGGTGGATTGGAGCTGGCTTTCTATGTGCAGGTAGCGTGGTTATTGGCATGCGAGAAGAGAAGAGTACGGCAAGTGAGCAGCTCGGGGAGAACTCTGGAGCAGAGAGTGATGCAGGGACTGCGGCGAGCGTGGCTTTAGGCACTGGTGGAGCTGGAGGGGCTGCTCTTATGGAAGGGTACAGAGACTGGGCTAGTATTGACAGTGAAAGTCATAGCCTAGTTTCGGCGTTGGAGGATTATCAGGATTACGATGAGGACGAGAATAAGGTCATCAAAACTTGAGCACATCTGAAGGATTGATGAGATATGACTCTACGAACACAGACCAATTTATGAAACTGTTGCGCTGTCCTGAATGGGTCGACTCTTCGACTGCTGCAGTATGACTGACGATTTAGCAGCACTGTATAACACACATGCTTCGTACTGGCATTAGCCCTTCAGAAAGTATTTCTCGTGATAAACCACCCTGATAATAGTACAATTCTGCCTGCAAGCGACAGATACTAAGTTATTAAGATAACTCCTTTGCAGTTAGCACACCGAGACAACGGAGCACACCATGCGGAGAAGCTCCTCGCTGTAGTCGAGTGAATCCAGAATTAGCATATCCTAGCACTTTCCAGCTCATGTGAACGCCGAAACCCTCCCCCTATGATATCCCGATCGTAACTCATGCCTCAATCTCAGCCTTCATTCTGCTTGACATGATGAGATCGTCCATGACACTGCGCTGAATTCTAACACCAGCCGCTTTGTCTTTAGTGTCATTCGCAGACTTCTCTTCCTTCAGCAAGACAGCCAAGATCTCGATAGGTGGTTGCATCTCAAGGCGATACGCACGCTTCCAGCGAGCAAGACGTGCAATGCCCATGCTCGGCTGACCATGTGTTAGTCCAGATTTGCACTTCTGTACAGTAAACAGTACTTACACCGTATCGACTGCTCATGTCAAATTCGCGAAGCATCTTCTCCCTCATCGACAGCTCTTTCTGATGCACTCTTGGCGCCTTCCTCTCCTTCTCTTTTGCAGCCCAATAGGCCTTGATTTTGCTTTCTGGCAATGCAAGCGCCTTCTTTTCTATTTCCTTCTCCGCGTTTGCTTCTAACTCTGCATCTTCGTCTAGCTCCTCCTCCGGCTCTGCTGTCTGGAACACTCGTGCCGCCGGATCGCTGATGTCGATTGCTGGAGGCTGCTGTGATTGTGATTGGGATTCGTCACTGGTTACATCGATGACTTCTGGTTTCGTTGCGGGAGTGGAGACAGGCTTTGACGGCTTGAAGTATGGAGATGCACCCGCTGCTGCTGAGGATTTGGAGCTGCGGAAGTTCAATGTGCCTTGTGCTGCGGTAGTGGGACCAGAAGTGCGCTGACGCTTGGCTGGAGGCATGTTGCTATGGTGTTGATTGTTGATTGTTGATTGTGATAAACTTGAATGGATAGTCGCAGGTGGTGCCCTATTGCGTAGTAGATACTAGATACTAGTATACTTATGATGTATGATCTAAGACGCTGCTATGTATTTCTCGTAGACTGTTTGTGATGTAAATATGAGTACGAGCTTGCGATGACGAGGGAGGAATGAGAAGGAGGGACTTTGGGGGAAAAGGGGCTTCGCTGAAGACCAACCTTCTCTTGCTCTTCCCTCATGGTATTTTCTACCCCTACCAGGTACCTTATGCAGAAGAATGAATTGTGTGTGTGGCCTCGTCGTCAAGAACAAAGATGTGAAGAAAGTGAAAACGGTGCTTGAAGAGAAAAAGCTCTCAAACAAATATCTCAAGATCAGACCTTACAAAGAAGGACTTGATCAATCCATCATTCCGTCAAGCCTGAGATGCGGTACGTTTCTCAATGCTAGTCTTGCTACAGGAACTGTCCATCTGGATGTGAGCAATGTGTTAAACGTACTTGGAATAGACGCTCAATCCCCTGTCACAAATCTGATCGAGGATGTGGTGGCAGTCGAGGTTCCAGAGGATTTCAAGCCAATGTCAGCCTTCGAAACAGGCATCTTGCAAGCGCTGGAAGCTGCTCAATGTCAACCTCTACCATGTCCTGTGACAGAGCTCATCGATATCCTGCCAAAATCATATAGCATATACAGTCCAATGCTACTCCTTCCATTCCACACTTTCCGCAATCCTCATTGGCAAGCTATCGTGTCCATGCTTGATGCCGATGCCGAACGAAAGAAAGCCTTCTTCAGCGCTCTTGCGACACAGATAGCAGTATCGCACATCGCGATCAATGCGATAATTCCTGCCTGGAGCACCCTTGCGGAACACGAAGACAGTCTCGAAAATATCCTCCGTTCGCCAACAAATCTACAGCCGATATATGGCGACTTCGGCAACAGCCTTCCTGCCTACCCGCAGCATATTCCCTTCTCTACCGACTATGCCGAAGCTTTCTGGGTTATTACCAAACAGAACAAGATCCACCAATGCTGGGCACCACGTTACACCATGTTCTCTGCTGGTAATGTTACAGAAAAGGCTCGTCTTTTGACATTGCCCAGTGTGACTGCGGCAATCGAGCTGGGCAATCAAACCGGTAGAGGCTGCACAGCCGTAGATCTGTTTGCAGGAATAGGCTATTTCGCGTTCTCGTATGTCAAGGCCGGTTGTGCCAAAGTGCTATGCTGGGATCTCAATCCGTGGAGCATCGAAGGATTAAAGCGAGGTGCGGGTATGAATCAGTACGGGGCTCAGGTCTTAGATTTTGAGCGCGATCTGGAATCAGTCGACACGCAAAGACAAAGCGTATATGAGCGTGTTATGCCCGCAGTCCAAGATCCGTCCGTCAAGCTAATAGCTTTTCGGGAAAGAAATCAGAACGCATGGTCGCGTATCAAGCGCTTTAGACATGCCCTACCTCCTATTCGTCATGTCAACTGTGGCACCTTACCGACGATAGGCGCAGCTTGGAAGATAGCAACAGAAGCACTTGACTCAAAACTAGGCGGTCACATCCATCTGCATGAGACATGCCCTGAAAACGAAACAACTCAACGAGCAAATCATTACGTTGAACTCATCTTACAATATGCCAAAACACTACGAAGAGGCAACAACACGAAGGTCGAACTGGAACACATCGAGACTGTCAAGAGTATTGGACCAAGATTGTTACACGTTGTCTTTGATATTCGCATAGACTTTCATACATGAAGTCCATACGCTATTAAAATTACCGTCCAAGTTCAAAAAGACCATTTGAACAAAACCCAATAACAAACAGTTCCAGCTCTCCGTCCCAAAAGCGCCAAGTAAGCTCAATACTCCTAGCGCAGACAACAACCAAAAATCTTGCCAAAACGACTCGACGTTATTATCAAATACGTCCCCCTTCGGCTCACAAACTTCTCGCTCTTCAAGGCCGGGAGCCTCTTGCAGCCTCCATAGTCAGCCTTAGCATAAGGCTCGTAACCAGGAGAGCAGTCATCAGTAAACCACGACAGCTCATCCTCATCCTCATCACGCTTCGGGATAATCTGGTCCTTGCACGCAAACCTCACTTTCTTGACTGGCTTCTCCCCGTCCTCGATTGGTTGCGGCTTCAACAAGCGAAGAGGCATAATCACCTCATCAACACACGCGAATCCAACCCTCTTCTCGTACACAGGTGGGATAATCTCGTCCTCACACGCAAACCTAATTTTCTTCACCACCTTCCGAGGCATAATCACCTCATACCTAGGGGCAAATCTAACCTTCTTTGTGGGCTTCTGTGGCGGGATAATCTCATCCTCGCACGCAAACCTCACTTCCTTCTTGTACCTGGGCGGCGAGATAGCCTCGTCGTGACAGGCAAACCTCACGCTTTTCTTGCCCTCATTGCGCACGTCATCCACCCAGCGAACCTTTTTCTCGTTCTTGGGAGGCGTGGCGAGTGGTGTGGCGAGTGCTGTTTGGCCTTCAGGTAGCACCAGGGCGGGAGACACGGTGTCGTTCCCGAATATGAGGGTGGAGAGGAGGTTGTTGACGGTGCAGGCGGCGGCGTGCATGGTAGACAAGTCGGGTGTGCTGGTGGTGTTTTTGAAGAGCTGGATTGGAGTGTTCATGGTAAGATCTCAGAGTGAAGTGGTTAGGGAGCTTACGTTTTTAAATTGGAGTTTAGAGGTGAAGAGTAGGGCGTGAAGAGTACCGTACGTCTTTCAGAGGTGACTGCGAACAGTTAATATCCTGAAATCCCGAACAAGTATTTGAAGGAACTCACCTTGACTTATCGAGCTTGGTAAGGTGAAGAAGAGCGTGTGTAGTATACCGCAGACTTGTCAAAGGTTGTATTCTGTCGTCAATATCTAAGATCTCAAGAGTCTGAAGTCGAGGATATCACTACTATTATACAGTAACTTTTGCAAAGTACTCGATGTGAAGATTGCTAGAAGAAAAAAAAAAGAAAGAGTAGCCATAGCACCATGTTTATATATCTCCCCAGCCTATTGCGCTCAGTATATCCTGATCTGAGCACACTTGCCTGAGCGCAGCATACACATCTGAGCACAGCTAAAACTTTAAGCGCAGACCATGGCGGGCAGGCAAGTGTACCATAGAAAGTGAATATGAGTTTTCAAGCGATTACTATTGTTTTCACTACCTACACAGATGCGTACACAGACACATTCACTCGCTTCTTGCACCATTATCCGCTGAGTCTCTCGTGGGGATATCTGCCCTGCCCTTCACAAGAACGCCTTCGCCTAGAAAAGAGACACGATTAACCAATAACAACATCAGAGATTGCGCGAGTAGAGTAGATCAGGCTGCTCGCGAATGACTTCAGTCACCTGCCAACAGTTCAGCTGATCCTGAATCTGAACAAACACGACTATCGTGGTATATCGAATGAAGTGATCAAGCGAAAAAGTTGGAGAGGGCTGGAAGCAGCAATCTACAATAAGACAAGATATTAGCATAACCATCTTCACAACACCTCAAGCAAAATACTAACCCAACAGCAAAAGCACCACCAAGTGACAACAGCGCTCTTCCCCTGACTTTCTCCTTCCTGTATTCCTCCGCGGGCACCATGATCCTGACTCTCTTAGCCGGTCTGTGGTCTCTCCTCGCTTCCTCTCGTTCCTTCTCATTCACACCTTCGACGCCCTCCTCATCAACATCCACAATCTCCTCAATCACCTCCTCCGGACCCTCCAAGTCATCCTCATACTCATCTCTACTACGCTTCAAGCTCTTCTTCGACGTTGATGTCGCCGTGGAAGGTAGTGACTTTTGCATGTTGACCTCAACTTGTGCATCTTGCATGTGCTTCATGTTCTCGATGATTTCTTTTGCAACGCCGACAACGCCTTCTGTGTCGGTTGGAAGAGCGAGATCGGGAGAATTGGCGGGAACTTCCACTTTGACTGTCGTATGGGTTGTCTGGAGCTCGCCATCATCTTGGACTTCGGATTGAACAGAAACACGGACGGTGTTTGTAGGCAAAGGCTCATCTTCTTCAGCTTGAGTCGCGCTGAGGTTAGTTTCACCTTCACCGTCTTCGGCGTTGTCATCTGCGTTGCCGTTGGCAAGTGAAGCAGGGTGCCGTTTCGCGACAATGTTCTCGTCGAGCTCATCGATTGATTCAGCTTGCGATGCTGGAGTCGCAGCGCGTTCTTCCAGATGGCGCTGCTTGTCCTTTTTCATTTTCTTGGTGCGAGGAGTAGCCTTTGGTCGCGATGAGACCGAGGCGGGTGTAGATTTGACAGGCGAGCTTGAGCGCATTTCGCGGGGCATACTGACTTCGCGCGACGATTGGCGTTTGCGAGTGGACATTGTGTGAGGTGGGAGATCGGGTATGGTGAAGCGCGGCGGTGAAGTGATGGGCTTTGGATTAGCGGCAGTGGAGTATTCGATGGTGACGTCTTCGTTGTCAAGAAGCGCTTTAACGTAGGGCGCAAGTCTATATTCTTCAGCGATTTCTAGCGCTGCCTATATCAATGAAGGTTAGGATATTGTGCGACAAATGATTGATGTTCGTCATGTAAGGGCGCGGTCGAGGACGAGATTAGGTGAAAGTGAGAGAATCTGGGGTGGCTGACTTACCTGGGCCGTGATCTGCAAGGCGCGAGGACTACGTCAGTGGGAACGCGCTAAAAAGTCAAAAACATGATGAAACACACCCAGATGCTGCCTCCAATCTCTTCCTGGTCGGTGCCTTCTAATTGCTTAAAGTAGTCTTTCTCAGAATGTTCTTCTTCCTTTGTAGCCCAGGGAAACGCTGATTTGAACATGCCTGTTCCACTGACGTAACCATCCACGCTGCGT
>Ga0160429_1001876_pt1 | contig 11309 bp, 6 predicted proteins | sample SolpanmetagenomR_FD_108199 | JGI IMG/M metagenome (GOLD analysis project Ga0160429, IMG submission 108199) | Solar panel surface microbial communities from Lawrence Berkeley National Laboratory, California, USA - R | ecosystem: Engineered > Built environment > Solar panel > Unclassified ... | reverse complement strand
TTGCGCCCGAAGCCGCAGACGATGACGTGGTCGCGGAAGCTCTTGATTTCCTGGTCGGCGCGAATCATGCGAAAAAGGTGGCGCAGCTCGCCATCAAAAATGTACGTGGTGAGCACCGACACGAGGTAGGCCACCACCAACAGGTTAAACAAAATATAAAATGAGACGAAGAGGCGCCCCCCGTCGGAAAGCGGGTGTACCTCACCGAAGCCGACTGTGGAGGCCGTTATTACCGTCATGTAGAAGGCATCGACGAAGGAATATTTTTCCAGCCCCATAAAGCCTGCCACGCCCGCGCTAAAGCTGAACACGAGCAGGCCCAAGGCGAGCCAAAGGCGGGAAAGGTTTAGTTGTTTCAACATCTATTCAATTATCAGTCATCTATTCAATTATCAGTCATCAATTAGCAATCATCATTCGGGTAGCCGCACTTATCGGTTTACAGGCATCAACTAGCGCATGCCAACTGATAATTGATGACTGATAATTGATAATTGAATCACGCATTGCGGGCTACTACCGTGCCGAGCATCTGGGCGAGCTGGTTGTCGAGCTTGGTGAGCTCATTGTAGCGCAGCAGGGCGTTGAGCTGCTCATTATCGTCGAGGCGGGTGTCGTGAAGCTGGGCCAGGCACTGCTGGCGCTCGCGCTGCACGTGGCACTTGTTGAGGCGCAGGATGGCATTGTCGCAGGCCAGCTGCAAGAGGTTGAGCTCGGTGGGCACGTAGATGTCCTTGATGCGCCAGTTGGGGCTGAGGTCATAGCGCTCGGTGGCAAAGTCGGCCAGCAGCGAGCGGATGGCCGCGTCGGGGTGGCTAGCCAGCTGGCGCATATCGGGCAATTCGCCGCGTAAAAACGCCGCACGGCACTCGCTCCACAGCTGGGCGTAGAGTGGCGTGCGCAGCGGCGTGCCTTCGAGCTGGCTCAGTAAGTAATGCGCTACCGACACGCCTTCCTGCAACTCGTGCGGGCCGTAGAGCACCAGCAGGCGCAGCACGGCCTGCTCGCACTGCTGCAATACGTCGAGCGGATGCGCCAGCTCCTCGGGGTCGGCGGTGGGGCCGGCCAGCTGCGCTTTCTCCGCCTCCGAGCCGTGGATGGAGCCGTACATGGCCATCTCAATCTCCTCCTCGGGGGTGAGGCTGGCCGGGGCGGCCGGCGCCGGGCGGGCGCCAGCCGGCTTGCTGCCTTCCTCGGGCCGGGCCTTGGGCGGGCCGCCGGGCTTGAGCACCAGCTTGTTGTATTCGGTGATAATCACCTGTTCCTCAATGCCGAACACGCCGGCCGTTTGCTGCAAAAACACCTGGCGCTTGAGGCCGTCGGGCACTTTGGCAATACTCTGAAGCACCTCACGGATGGCCTCGGCTTTCTTCACCGGGTCGTGGCTGGCCTCGCGGGCCACGAGCGTGGTTTTGAAGGCAATAAAGTCCTGGCTCTGGCTGTCGATATAGTCGGCAAAGCGCTGGTCGCCCACCTTGCGGATGTAGCTGTCGGGGTCGTCGCCGTCGGGAAAGAGCACCACACGCACGTTCAGGCCGCCTTCGAGCAGCAGGTCGATGCCGCGCAGGCTGGCCTTGATGCCGGCCGCATCGCCGTCGTAGAGCACCGTCACGTTGTCGGTGTAGCGCTTGATGAGCCGAATCTGGCCTTCCGTGAGCGAGGTGCCCGACGAGGCCACCACGTTGCGGATGCCGCCCTGGTGCAGGCTTAGCACGTCGAGGTAGCCTTCGACCAGGTAGCAAAGCTCCTGGTTGCGAATGGGCTGGCGGGCCTGGTAGAGCCCGTAGAGCACGTCCGACTTATGGTAAATCTCCGACTCGGGCGAGTTGAGGTACTTCGCCATCTTGTCGTCGCGCTTCAGGGTGCGCGCCCCAAAGCCCACCACGCGCCCACTCACGTTGTGAATCGGGAACATCACGCGCCCGCGAAAGCGGTCATAGCGCCGGCCGGTGTCGTGGCCCTGGTCGTCTTCGCGCCTGATGACGAGGCCGGTTTTCTCCAGGTAGTTGAGCTGGTGGCCGGCCTTCTCGGCGGTCTTGAGCAGGTCGTCCCACTGGTCGAGCGAGTAGCCCAGCTCGAAGGTCTGGATGGTCGTCAGGTTCAGGCCCCGCTCCTTGAGGTAGGCGTAGCCCACGCTCATACCTTCGTCCGTGTTCTGAAGCAGGCGGTGGTAGTGGTCCTTGGCCCAGTTGGATACGATATATTGCGAGTCGCGCTCGTTTTGGATGAGCTGCTCCTCGGGGGTGCGCTCTTCTTCCTCGGGCACCGCTACGCCGTACTTTTTGGCGAGCGCCCGCAGGGCCTCGGGGTAGCTGCTGCCCTCCACGTCCATCACAAACTGCACCACGCCGCCGGCCTTGCCGCAGCCGAAGCACTTGTAGAGGCCCTTGCTCGGATTTACCGAAAACGAGGGCGATTTTTCGTTGTGAAACGGGCAGCAGGCCCAGTAGTTTTGGCCCTGGCGCTTGAGCTGCACGTACTCGCCCACCACCTCCAGGATGTCGGCGGTGTGGATAATCTGGTCAACGGTTTCTTTGGGGATGCGGGCCACGGGCAGGTTTTAGAACTTCAAATTTACATCCGGCCGGGGCCGCGCCTGCCCTGGTTACGCAGTTTTGCGGCCAGCTTGCTAGGCCCGTTGCCGCTTAGGTGGCCCTCGTGCTGCCCCGCACTCAGGAGTGGCGCCACTAATTAGGTTTCCCTGAAGTAAAAAGCCACCCGGCTGCATAAGCGACCGAGCGGCTTTTTTTTTAAGCTAGAGCGGTTTCGGAAACAGTATCCAGTGGTAGCTGGCTATTGCGCGGGCTTTGTAGTCCACGACTTGGCTGCTACCCGACGCGGCCTACAAAGTCCGCGCAACAGCGGGCTGTACACTGACCCTGAACTAGTGGGGCGGGCTAGGGCCGGCGCACCGAGTCGGGGCGACTTACGGCATCCAGTGCCTGGCGGGCGGTAAATTCTTTTTCGACCATGGAGTAGCCGGGAGGCGAAATACGGCGCCCGCTGCTGGTGATAAACGTGGGCTTGAGCTTGAGCGTGAAGCGCAGGGGCCGGCGGTCGCGGTCGGTGAGGCCCAGCGCAAAATTGGCCAGGCTCTCGCCCGATTGCTCACCCAGGGCCTGGCGCAGGTTGCCTTCTATCAGAACTGGGGCCGTGGTGACGCCGCCATTGGCCGGCACCTCAATACGCTGGGTAGTATGGCCTTTGGCCACTTCCTTGTTGTCGATGAGGGCGATATAATCAAACTCATTGAGGGCGGCCGTTTCGCTGTTGGGGTTGCGAAACTCTAGGCTCACCCGCATGCGCAGGGGCAGGCTGCCGGAAGTGTAGGCGGCTAGCAGCAGCGCCCGCCCAGCAGTGCTCAAGTCGGCCGTCTGGCGCAAATTCAGCACGTTGACGCCCCCCACGGTGGCCTGGTCCACGGAAGACAGGCGCACGTCAACATTCTTGAAGGCCCTGGCCTGTTGTACCTGCTCGTGAATGCCGCACTGGCTCAGGCCAGCCACGGCTAGCACACCGGCAAAGGCCCGCACCGCCCTGCGATGCCTGGGTAGAAAAGAAGCGAACATCGTCAATTAGTTGAAGGACAGCAAAAAGTGCGGGTCCACCTTTTACTCTAGTTAACCCAAATAGTTGGCTGGGCTGGCAAATCCTGGTTTACTGGGCGGGGCGCAATGGTTTAAAGCCAGGGCTTTGCCGGCGGCTCCACGCGGGCCCAACTTTTAGCGAGTGGGCGTGGTTAAGACAGTTCTTATTCTTCGTGCCTCATCATGCTACATTCTCCCAAGCAGGTCGCTTATTCCGTGTTGGATTTGGCGCCTATTCTCGCCGGCGCTACGCCTACCGATACGTTCCGCAATAGCCTGCACCTGGCCCAGCAGGTCGAGCAGCAGGGCTACACCCGCTTCTGGCTTTCGGAACACCACAACATGGCCAGCGTGGCCAGCTCCTCGCCCGTGGTGCTGATTGGCTACATCGCGGGCGGCACTACTACGCTGCGCGTCGGCTCGGGCGGCATCATGCTGCCCAACCACGCCCCGCTGGTGGTGGCCGAGCAAATCGGCACCCTCGCCTCGCTTTACCCCGGCCGCATCGACCTGGGCCTGGGCCGCGCCCCGGGCTCCGACCAAGTGACGGCCCAGGCCATCCGGGGCAGCCGCCTGAGCGGGGCGCCGGATTTCCCGCGCGATATTCAGCAGCTCCAAGCCTACTTCTCGGCCGCCAACAGCTCGGCGCCAGTGCGGGCCATCCCGGGTGAGGGACTAGACGTGCCGATATACGTGCTGGGCTCCAGCACCGACAGCGCCTACCTGGCCGCCGCGCTGGGTTTGCCTTACGCGTTTGCCAGCCACTTTGCGCCGGCGCAGCTGCTGCCCGCACTAGAGATTTATCGCCAGCATTTCCGCCCGTCGGCCGCGCTCAGCAAGCCCTACGTCATTGCCTGCGTAAACGTGATAGCCGCCGACACCGACGAGCGGGCTGCGTGGCTCTCGACCTCACTTCAGCAGTTTATGCTGAGCGTCATTACGGGCCGCCCGGCCCCGCTGCAACCGCCCGTCGAGTCGATGCGCCCGCTCTGGGGCCCCGCTCAGCAGCACGCCGTGCAGCAGATGCTGGCGTATTCTTTTATTGGCGGCCCGGCCACGGTGCAGCAGGAGCTGCAAGAATTCATTGCCCAAACCCAAGTCGACGAGCTGATGGCTGTTTCCAACATCTTCGATCAGCAAGCCCGGGTGCACTCGTACCAGCTGCTGGCCGAGGCGCTGCAAGCGCTGGCCCCGCAGCCGGCCGGCGAGCTAGCGCTACCCTAACGCGCCAGGCCACTATGCTTCCGCCAAAAGTTTTGCATCTCTGCACACCTCCCGGCGGCTGAACTTAAGTAGCAGCCCAAGCAGGAAGGGCGCGAACCTTCCCTGCCGGCTACTGGTGCAGCAGCACGTAGAGGCTGCTGGTTACCAGTACCCAGCAACCAAGCTGCAACAGCAGCTTAGTCGGGAGCCTGACGAACACTATAATATAGTCTTCGTCACTGTTTGGTTTTTTCTCCATGTTTTACAGACTTGAGGGGAGAAAAGAATCACCCACTTCGAAGCCCGTGGTTTGCCGACCACGGGCTTCGCCTTTTTCTAGCCGAAGGCTATCAAAAGACACCGTGGTTGGCAAGAGACTACCCTAACAGTGCAGCAAAGCTCGCCTGCCTACTCCTAACGGCTGCCATCGTACAGGGTTGGTGTACCGTGGGCGGTGGGTTTCCTGGGTGGCGCCGCCGTTGCCAGCGGCTAGCACAGCCGGGACGGAATACTGGCTATTCTGGCTGCTACCTGGGCCCACTGGTGGTGGTGCTAGCCTGGCGGCGCACTCGCCGGCGAGATTGCCTACGGCGGCGAGGTACAGGTGCGCCACTCACAATCGACCTTGGGCCGGGGCAGCGCCCTCGATGCGGGTGGGGAGAGCCGAATAGCGACTTGGGCGCTACTGCACGCTCAGGCGCAGGGCCTGGGCACCGGTGCGCACCAGGTACACGCCCGGGGCCAGCCCGGCGGGCAGCACCAGCGGGGCCGTGCCCGCCGCATCGGCCGCCGTGCTAAGCACGGGGCGGCCCAGACCATCGAGCACTTGCACTACCGCCCCCGGTGCCGCCCCCGTGAGGGTAGTGCCCGCCTGGGCGGGGTTGGGGTAAAGGGCCAGCCCCACCGCCGCGCCCCGCAGGGCCACCGCCCGCACGGGTGAGTAGGTAGCAGTGCCATCGAGGTCTACCTGCCGCAGGCGGTAGTAGAGTAGGGTGGCGCCAGCGGGTAGCGCCGCATCGGTGTGGCTATAGGTGCGGGCCGTGGTGCTGCTGCCGGCAGCACCCACGCGGCCGAGCTCGGCGAAGGTTACGCCATCGCGGCTGCGCTCCACGGCGAAGTAGGCGCTGGTGAGCTCGCTGGCCGTGGCCCAGGCCAGCTGCACGCTGGTGGGGCCAGCCGAGCGGGCGGTGAAGGTGGTGAGCTGCACGGGCAGCGGGGCCTGGTTGCGCGGGAAGACGGGCGAGTCGGTAGTGGTGCCGTCGCCGAGCTGGCCGTTGGCGTTGTAGCCGGCGGTGAAGATGGCGGCCCCGGCCCCGAGCACCAGCGAGTGGGAGGAATTAGGGCTGGTGGCCAAGCTGCGCCACTGGGTCAGGCCGCTGGCCTCGGCTACGGGCACCGAGCTGTCAGTAGTCGAGTTGCTGCCCAGCTGGCCGTTGCTATTGCTGCCCCAGGCGTAGATTTTGCCGTCGGCGGCCAGCGCCAGCGAGTGGTAGTAGCCGGTAGCCACCTGCACGAAGCGCGTGTCGGTGGGTACTGCTCCTGCGCTCACGGCCACCGGCACCGAGCTGTTGGTAGTCGAGTTGTTGCCCAATTGGCCGTTGCTATTGCTGCCCCAGGCGTAGAGTGTGCCGTTGGCGGTCAGCGTCAGCGCGTGGAGGGACCCGGCAGCCACCTGCACGAAACGCGTGCCAGTGGGTACTGCTCCTGCGCTCACGGCTACGGGCACCGAGCTGCTGGTGGTCGTGTTGTTGCCTAGCTCGCCATAGATATTGTAGCCCCAGGCGTAGAGCGTGCCATTGGCGGCCAACGCTAGTGAGAGGAAGGACCCGGCTGACGTCTGTCCAAAGCGCGTGCCGGCGGGGGCCGCCCCCAGGCTCACGGCCGCCGGTACCAAGCTGTTGGTGGTCGTGTTGTTGCCCAATTGGCCAAGGTTATTCTGGCCCCAGGCGTAGAGCGTACCATCGGCCCGCAGGCCCAGGCTGTGGCCACCGCCAGCGCCAGCCGCCTGTACGTAGCCAGTAGTGGCGGGAGCCTGCGCAGCCACGGGCACCGAGCTATTGGTGGTCGAGTTGTTGCCCAGCTGACCGCTGGTATTGGTGCCCCAGGCATAGACGGAGCCGTCGGCGGCCAGCGCGTGGAGGCCCGCGCTGCCCAGGGCCACCTGCGTGAAGCTGGTGCCGGCCGGGGCTGCCCCCAGGCTCACGGCCACCAGCACGTTGCTTTGGGTGGTCGAGTTGTTGCCCAGCTGGCCATTGGTGTTGTCGCCCCAGGCATAGCGCGTGCCGTCGGCGGCCAGCGCCAGCGAGCGGTACTGGCCGGCGGCCACCTGCCCAAAGCGCGTCGTGGTGGCCCCGGCTCCCTGGCTCACGGCCACCAGCACGCTGCTGTTGGTGGTCGAGTTATTGCCCAGCTGCCCTTTAGAATTGTCGCCCCAGGCGTAGAGCGTGCCGTCGGCCGACACGGCCAACGAGTGGAAATAGCCCGCCGCCACCTGCTTGTAGAGCGTTGTGGTGGCCCCGGCTCCCCGGCTCACGGCCGCTGGCACGTTGCTTTGGGTGGTCGAGTTATTGCCCAGCTGCCCTTTCGAGTTGTCGCCCCAGGCGTAGAGTGTGCCGTCGGCGGTCACGGCCAGCGAGTGGTACTGGCCGGCGGCCACCTGCACAAAGCGCGTCGTGGTGGCAGTTGCTCCCTGGCTCACGGCCACCGGCACATTGCTTTGGGTGGTGGTGGTGTTGCCCAGCTGCCCTTTCGAGTTGTCGCCCCAGGCGTAGAGCGTGCCATCAGCAGTTAGCGCCAGCGAGTAGGAGTTCCCGGCCGCTACCTGCACGAAGCGCGTGCCGGCCGGGGCCGCCCCCAGGCTCACGGCCACCGGCACCGAACTGTCGGTGGTCGAGTTGTTGCCTAGCTGGCCATTGGCATTGGAGCCCCAGGCGTAGAGCGAGCCATCGGGACGCACGAGCAGACTATGGCCCGCCCCGGCGGCGAGCTGGGCCGTGGCGGGCAGGCGGCGCGGGGGCAGCGGCAGGGCCCGGCCGGCCAATGGGGTCAGTAGTAGGAAAGCCAATAGGCCTCTACATAGGGAGTAAAGAAGATGCATTAGAGTAAAACAATTATAATAAGCGGTAGGTAAGAGTGTGGTAATCAGAAAGTCATTACAAATTTACTGCCGAGACAGTCCATAAAACAAGAATAGCATATTAGAAAGCTCTATACTCGAGCTGTTTCGTCGGAATGCGCCGTGGTTTTCATAGCTTGGCCGCTGCCTGCGCCAGGCTATGAAAACTATTTTTTAGGCGGTATTCAGGCAAGCCGCCGCTCCGTGCCGGCTGCCCTAGCCGGGTTCCTTTTACCTTTGCCCGATTCAACCAGCCAAGAAAATGCCCGCGTACCGTCCTCAAGAGCTTGAAAAGAAGTGGCAAGACCACTGGCAGCAGCATAATACTTTCCGCGCCGACAACGACTCCGCCAAGCCCAAGTACTACGTGCTCGACATGTTTCCGTACCCCAGCGGGGCGGGCCTGCACGTGGGGCATCCGCTGGGCTACATTGCCTCCGACATCGTAGCGCGCTACCAGCGCCTGCAAGGCCGCAACGTGCTGCACCCCATGGGCTTCGACTCGTTTGGGCTGCCCGCCGAGCAGTACGCCATCCAGACCGGCCAGCACCCGGCCGTGACGACGGAGAAGAACATCGAAACCTACATCCGGCAGCTCCAGCAGCTGGGCTTTAGCTACGACTGGGAGCGCGAGGTGCGCACCTCCGACCCCAGCTACTACAAGTGGACGCAGTGGATTTTCCTGAAGCTGTTCAATAGCTGGTACAACCTCGATACCGACCGGGCCGAACACATCCGCACCTTGCAGGAGAAGTTCGTGGCAAACGGCAGCGCTGGCATCCGCGCGGCCGGCGACGAGGCCGACCGCCACGAGTTTTCGGCCGGCCAGTGGCAGCTGATGAGCGAGAAGCAAAAGCTCGCCGCCATCCTCCCCTACCGCCTGGCCTATCAGCAAGATACGTACGTGAACTGGTGCGCCGCGCTGGGCACCGTGCTGAGCAACGACGAGGTGAAAGACGGCCTCTCGGAGCGCGGCGGCTACCCCGTCGAGCGCCGCCTCATGCCGCAGTGGAACCTGCGCATCACCGCCTACGCCGACCGCCTGCTCCAGGGCCTCAACACCCTCGACTGGCCCGACGCCGTGAAGGAAATGCAGCGCAACTGGATTGGCAAGAGCATCGGGGCCGAAGTGACGTTTCCAATTATCAATGAGCAAGTAACAAGTAACAATTCGGAGGGCGACTCCTCTGAAGCCCAAACACCAAGCACCGAGCACCAGGCACTAGGCATTAAGGTTTACACCACGCGGGTTGATACGATTTACGGAGCTACGTTCCTGGTTTTAGCGCCGGAGCACGAGCTGGTTGACGCTATTACTACGCCCGCCCAGCGCGGGGCGGTAGACGAGTACATCGCCGCCACTAAGCGCCGCTCGGAGCGCGACCGTATGGCCGACGTCAAGGCCGTGTCGGGCGTATTCACTGGCGCGTATGCCGCCAACCCCGTCGATGGCACGCCCGTGCCCATCTGGCTGGCCGACTACGTGCTGGCCGGCTACGGTACCGGCGCCGTGATGGCCGTGCCCAGCGGCGACCAGCGCGACTACCTCTTTGCCAAGCACTTCGACCTGCCCATCCCGGCCATTTCGGACGCCCAAAAGGACCTCGACCAGCAGGCCGACCCCACCAAGGAAGGCCGCTACATCAACTCGGGTATCGTCAACGGCCTCACCTACAAGGAGGCCACCACCACCCTCATCGCCTTTTTAGAAGCGAAGGGCCTCGGCAAGGGCAAGGTGAATTTCCGCCTGCGCGACGCCATCTTCGGCCGCCAGCGCTACTGGGGCGAGCCCATTCCGATTTACTACAAAGACGGTACCGCCTACGGCGTGGCCAAGGCCGATCTGCCGCTCGTGCTCCCCGAAATCGACGAGTACAAGCCCACCGAAACCGGCGAGCCGCCCCTGGGCCGCGCCCAAGACTGGAAGTACAAGGGCCAGTACGAGTTCGAGCTGAGCACCATGCCCGGCTGGGCCGGCTCCAGCTGGTACTACCTCCGCTACATGGACCCGCACAACGCCGACCGCTTCGTATCCGAAGCCGCCGAGCAGTACTGGGGCCAGGTTGACCTCTACATGGGCGGCGCCGAGCACGCCACCGGCCACCTGCTCTACTCCCGCTTCTGGTACCTGTTTTTGAAGGATTTGGGGTTGGTCACACACAGCGAGCCATTCCAGAAGCTGATAAATCAGGGGATGATTTTGGGTCGATCGAATTTCGTGTATCGAGTAGAATTTGAGTACATACAGAGGACATCAGCACCCAAACCGCAAGCATTTATTTCACACGACTTGGTTCTTCAATTAGAATCTGGTTCTGACGAAATAGTGGAAGATGCACGAGCAATTATTATTTCTCAATTCCGTCAGATGCTTAGCACATTTGACCCTGAGACTTCAGAATTAGAAAACGAGTTTTCGCTCTTTCATCCTGATACAATAAGCCCTATCCACGTTGATGTAAGCCTTGTTGAAAATGACGTTCTTAATCAACAAGCTTTTCGATTGTGGCGTGATGACCTTGAAAATGCGATTCTTATTACAAATAAGAATGGTGACTACGTCTGCGGCACGGAAGTCGAGAAAATGTCGAAGTCAAAATATAACGTCGTGAATCCCGACGTTCTAATTGACAAATACGGCGCGGACGCCCTGCGCCTCTACGAAATGTTCCTCGGGCCGCTGGAGCAGTTCAAGCCCTGGAATACCAACGGCATCAGCGGCGTGGCGACCTTCCTCAAGAAGTTCTGGCGGCTCTTCCACCCCGAAGACGGCGCGCTCGCCGTGACCGACGAGGCCGCCAGCCCCGCCGAGCTAAAGGCCCTGCACCGCGTCATCCAAAAGGTGGCCCAGGACATCGACAAGTTCAGCTTCAACACCAGCGTCAGCACCTTCATGATTGCCGTGAACGAGCTGACAGCCCTCGGCACCCACAAGCGCGCCATCCTGGAGCCGCTCGTGCTGCTGCTCTCCCCGTACGCCCCGCACCTGGCCGAAGAGCTGTGGGAAGAGCTGGGCCACGAATCCGGCAGCATCAGCCACGCCGGCTATCCCGAGTTCCGCGAAGAATACCTGGTCGAAGCCAACGTAACCTACCCCGTGGCCCTCAACGGCAAGGTGCGCGAGCAGCGCCAATTCGCCGCCACCGCCACCGCCGCCGAAATCGAAACCGCCATCCTCGAATCGGATTTCCTAAGCCGCTTCGGCGACGGCAAAGCCGTGAAGAAAGTGGTGGTAGTGCCCGGTAGAATGGTGAACGTGGTGGTGTAAGACAGAACGCACTAAAAAGAACGTCATCATATGTTTGTGGTGGCATCCCTTTGGGCCACGCCGCAGTTCGTCATAGGCCTCTGAGGCCGTTCAGCATGCTGGCACCCGTTGGGCCGCCGGCCCGTGAGCCCGGACA
>Ga0160429_1001874_pt1 | contig 11317 bp, 8 predicted proteins | sample SolpanmetagenomR_FD_108199 | JGI IMG/M metagenome (GOLD analysis project Ga0160429, IMG submission 108199) | Solar panel surface microbial communities from Lawrence Berkeley National Laboratory, California, USA - R | ecosystem: Engineered > Built environment > Solar panel > Unclassified ... | reverse complement strand
TATATGTATATATATAACTAGCTAGCCGCACTATTATACATGTCCACCTGCCTTTCCATTCCTTCTACTCATTTCACTTTAGCAGAGAAAAAGTTGCAAAAATGGACTCCGCACAAAGGACTCTGCAAAGGACTCTGCAAAGGACTCTGCAAAGGACTCCGCACAAAGGACTCTGCAAACAACTCTGCACAACTCTGCAAACAACTCCACACAAAAGACTCTGCAAACAACTCTGCACAAAGGACTCCGCATATTGTACGAGATGAATAGGACTCTGAGCATTGTACAAGATGAAAAGGACTCCACATGAAGAGACTCCGCATGAAAAATGACTCCGCATGAAAAATGACTCTGCAAAGGACTCAACATGAAACTCCACCAAATATCCATCGATCATAGAGGAGAAGGAGCGCATTCCAATGGTACTTGTTTGACTAAGTAGAGAGTTGTGGTTGTTGATACTCATTTGGCCAAAGTTTGGTGTTGATCTTGCTAAGAAACCTGGTGCTCTGCTGTGCAAAAGCTGCAAAACTGGCCCAGACCTAGGACTGAGTGCACCTGACTGTGGGTGGGTGTAGCGTGCGGGTGCGGGTGCGGGTGCGGGTGCAGAGCGCGGAGCGCGGTGTGCGGAGCGTCAGTCCTTGGTCTGGGTCTCCGAGGCAAGTAGCATTGACGCGTCAAATGCCTCAGGCCCAATGTCTCATTGATGCCGAACTAAGTCTATACTACAGACGAATTACAACAAGGAAACGATACTCGATCAACGTCACATGCGCTCGTTCGCTAAGTCCTTTCAAGCGTCAGATCCCTCGGACCCGTTCGACTCCCTCGTTCGTCAAGCACTCTCATCCGTCGAAGCCGACCGCAACCATTTACTCGTACAAGAGCATACGCTTGAGGGCTGCGTGAGCGGCCCACTGCTGCTGTACAGTCTCCAGGGCCACATCCAGTGGCACCATGAGCGACAAATGCACATCGAGCGTCCTCCGATGCGGGCAATCCACTGGGTTGGTCGTAGGGGCGATAAGATGCTTGACCTGCGCCCACTCCGTCTCCAACGATGTCGGAGCATGCAGATTCCGTAACGCGAGCATCTTCTGTACCTTGTGCAGCCTCGTCTGGATGAATTGGACGCCGCCATCGAAGGATGTACTGTAGTCGTATTTGGCAAAGTCAAGAGCAGTCGCTAAGAACTCTGGATCGTAGAACTTGTTCTGCCGCACTTCTCGGAAGCGTGCTGCTAGAAAGTCCTTGTGCTTCGAGTGCGCCAGATCATTACGGTAAGAGCCATCGACCGAGTTATTCTTCCAGCGGCTGACATCTTTGTCATGGTGGATCAGCGTAGCGATGACACCCCCGACGTAGTAAATGTCGTAACCGAGATGGTACGACATCTTCTGAGGCTGCTCGTCATGGAAGCCTGCGTTCCCCAGATCCGCAATCTTCATCTGCGGCAACGATTCTGTCAGCGAGCCGCTCTCGGAGTGCACGAGGATATTACCTGGGTGTAAGTCGTGGTGGAAGAACCGGCGGAAGCCACGCTTGTTCACTCCGGCACCCGTTGCTGCATACTCTAGCCACTGCAGGAGCTGGATCATAACGTGCAGAGCTAGCGACTGCGGCACGCGGACGCCAGCATCGTCCATCCGGTTCTTGCAATCCTCCAAGGAACCCGCATTGCAGTATTCGAACTGCAATCGAGCCGCCGAGCTCCCCCTATCACTTTTGGCTATCGCCGAACCAAGAAACTTGATTTGAGATGGCGAAGGTGGGATGTTCCGGAACATGTACAGCTCGTTCGGAAGGCCGTTGACGAGCGGCTTCAGCGTCTTACCGATGATGGTCTTGGTAACAACGTACTCGCCTGTCTTCTGGTCGCGCCAGAGATCGCACCAGCCTTCAACGCCTTCGCCGATGCGCTTGACTAGGACGTGAGATCTGGTGAAGGGGTCTTGCTGCAGGACAGTCTCCGCCTGGCTTGCCTTGACCCTTCGAGCTTCAGCTTTTGCTGGGGCGTCTCGTGGGTCGGACATTGAAATTCTGCTGTAGGGTTGCCTGATGAGTGGAGGTTGTATGATATGATACGATTTAGAGCGTTGGACGCTCTACAGAGTATAGTATAGAGAGTCTCATCCAGTACGGCTGACAGAAGGCCCCTCAAATACTGCCACGAGTAGACCAACAGTGTCCACGCTGATAGCGCGACAGTGTGTTTGTTGTCGTGAGGCATACTCTGTGTTGGACTCGCCCACATCAATGTCAAGACAGACAATGCCATTGTTCAGCAGTCCTCAACACTGATCTTGGACATTCGCACGATGACCTTGGACAATGTGATTCGACGCTAACAAAGGACTTCGTCCTCAACACCACCAAATATGGCACGTGACGTACGTGTCCCATTGGCCAGATACGCACGCTTGGTTTAGCCTGCCGACGCAGGATACATAGCTCCGCTCCACAACATCTTTTCAAACGTCTGCTCTCTTCTGCTCCTGTTAAGGTGCTCCTGTTAAGGTGCTCCCGTTAAGGTGGACACGCCAGACTGAACAGATCCTTTTCGTACGCTGGTCTACTGGTGACCCGCTGTTAGCTCCAAAGGTAGCTCGACAACTCAAGAAGGTATAGCCAATGTTGTTGAGAGTCGATCCTGTTCCACAGACCGCCTAGTGATATAGGTATATACAGTATGGAAGATGAAAGATGGGTCTCTTTCAACGAGAGCACGACTGCCTAATGCACTTGCACGTAAGGCAGACTTTAATGTTAGTCAAGCACATGTGAGCACGGTTTGCTGTTCTACATCTGGCAAACTGTTTCGAGCGGCCAAATGCGCAGCTCGGTAATGCACGCATCCGTGTTTAGACAGTCGTACTAAATGTACAGTTGTGCGATCGTGCATTCAGTGGCAGGTCTTTGATGACTCTAGTCAGGGTGCAACTCAATAGGAGCATAGCAATACGTCCTAAAAAGATAGTAGCTGAACAAACCATCATGTACTTACAATTAGATCTTATCTTCCGCTTAAGCTTCTATTCCAACATCCTTTAGGAACTCCTTAAGGGACTAGGGAGGATAGAGGGTATAAAAGCTTACTATAAGCTAGCTATAGTAGTCTTATATTAGCTTAAGCATTAACTACATATGTTTACAACTGCGCGCCCCGCGCTATAGTAGCCTTGCATTAGCTTAGGCATCAACTACATATAAATAGCATGCATGCAAGCATGCGGCCTTATATTAGCTTAGGTATTAACTACATGGCGTGCGTGTAGGCGTGCGGGCGTATAGGCGTGCGGCCTTATATTAGCATAGGCATTAACTACATAGCATGCATGTAGGCATGTGGGCGTGTAGACGTGCGGCCTTGTACATGCTTAGGCATTAACTATATAGCATGCATGTAGGCATGCAGGCATATAGGAGTGGGGCCTTGTATTAGCTTAGGTATCAACTACATGGCATGTGAGTAGGCATATAAGCATGTAGTATATAGACATTTAGGCGCGTAGGCATGTAGGCGTATAGGTCTTAAGCATGTAGGCGCCTAGGCGGCTAGGCATGTAGGCGTATAGGCGTGCAATTTTTAATTATGTAAACTCTAATTATAAAATAATTGGCCCCATATGCATATAGATCTTTTTATTTAAGTAGGCATAAATCTTTTTACATATGTACATATAAAGAAGCTTTACATATAAATTATCAAACTCTAGTTGTAAAATTACTAGCCTTATGTCTGTGATCTAGCAAGTATAGTAAGTGCATGCTTATTAATCTATTCCTAACTTAGGATATTATACTGACCTTTAGTAGCTAATACCTAAGTCTCCTTAAGCTACTGTTAGGGCTGACGCCCTTAGTTAGGAGATAAGTCAAGACCTATCTTTACGCGCCTCTTTTTCATGCAGCTACCTTTCCTAATTGGTAGCTGCCCCTTTTCCTACAGTAGCTATATAGTCCTGGCTAGAGCCTAGCCTTTGCTCTTTAGCAAAATTAGTTAAGAGTCAATCTACCACATTGTCTGAAGCATACGCTTGCTTGCCCATGACATTAAGTTTGCTCCTATTACTAACGCAGATCAGATGGCATCCTCCTAGAATGGCGCAGTCCTCTCATCAAATACCCCACAGACTAATAGGTCTACGCCCTCCAAATATGAGAACTAGACCCTTAAGGAGGTTGTCCGGAGTCTGGTAGCCCTGTAGAATGAGACAGACTCTGTACTAAAAGTAGCGCAAGATGCCATAATCAGCTTGGAAAGAAAGACAGCTGCAATAGAAAACTAGCACGCAGAGCAGATATGAGTCTTAATGCAGACCCTCTCAGCATTGATAGCCTACGGTAATAAACTGCCAGGAAACCCATTCAGAGGGACAGGCCCCCAAGAATAGAAGCCTCTCTCATGAGATAGAAGAACAGCAACCCTCTGCAACTACTTCATTTGTATACGCAGCTCCTTTACCATGCACGCTGTGCTAAACCTGTGGCTTCCCAGCAATTATTATTGGAACGCTATAAATAACTCTTTACCCTATGATAAGAGGGTTTATATGCAGAACTTTTGGATGAGAGGCGAGGAGCTTGGGGTAAAGGAACCTAAGAGGTTTTTTGCAGAGCTTGATTGAATATTCACAGACACCTTGGAGAAGACAAAGGCATTGAAGGCGCTAGTATCCCTGCGTTACCAACTTAGGCAGCTGTAGCATGCACACCAGCTGCTCTTTAACAAACTCCTGCATGGATCTCACAGAGACAGCTGGCTAGACAACATCAAAATCCTGCATTTGAAGAAGACTTTGCTATTTAAAGCGTACGCTTGCTTGCCTGTGACACCTACTAATAACTAAGATTCGTTAACTATTACTTTATAAGCTACTAGGTATTCTTAATAGGAGCTAGATCTAGAGAGACTTATAGTAAGATAGGCTTTTAGTCTATCTGCTTACTTCTACCTTTAGATTAGATGCTTATGTGAATTTCTATAGTTTAGACTAATACTATAGCCTAAATCCTAGTCTTCCCCTAGAACAAAGTCCTCTCTCTTAATTACTATCATCTAACATATTCCTCTAGTATCTTCTTTTTCGAGACCGGCAGAAGCGTACTAGCCGGACCGGTCCGCTAGCAGAATTCCACCCAAACGTCCTTGCCAGCGTTCCAAGTGTCGTCCCTTAGACGTCCTTCGATATATGAAGTGAACTCTTTGTCACTCGCTGCTCTACCTATCTGTTCCTGTCTTGATCTTGAACCCTTGGCATCCAGCTTGACACTTACACATTCCCTTATACTGCGGCGACATGAGCGCCTTGGATTCGAGACTCGCATCGCCCCTCATCTGGATCAACGGTTTCCCTGGTACAGGCAAACATACAATTGCAAAGCTCTTCGCGACGCTTCTAGACGGAGGTGACCCTCTGTTGATTGACAACCACAGTTTGATCGACCCGGTGGAGGCAAAATTCTCGCGAGATCATCCGGACTACCAACAGGAAAGACGCCGGGAGAGAGACGCTGTGTTCAGGAGTTTTGTAGAAGATCCAGCCTTTCGGACCCGCATTGTTATCTTCACCGGTGAGCAAAACCAGCCGCCTTTAACACTTCTTTCACCTCTCTCTGATTCAGTTTCGCGTTTGATTACAGATTTCCAATCCAATAATGATCTTGGCCGTGATGTGGCGAGGCAATACGAGGCGGCAGCGTTACGGGCTAGACGTCCTTTCTTGCCTGTTTACCTTGAATGCGACATCAAAGAAAATACACGCAGGATTACAGATATACAGCGGGGTAATAGTGGGACCACAAAGCTCTTAAGCCCTGAGATCCTTACAGAAATGCGATCTAGGTGCCAACTCTTTCGTTTCGATAGTGTCAGGGGTATAACTTCTGACGTGACGAGTATGGGACCAGAAGAAGCGGCTGAAGCCTTGGCAAGAGAAGTAACGACAATGATCAGTCACGTAGTTCAACACCGGAAATAGGAGGTGAGCGTGCGTTTGATGGCGCATAAGTGTAGAAGAATCGTTCATTGAGTTTTTGTTGGAGGAATGGAACATGATAAATGTACACATACGCATCGTCATCCTACGCGTCGAGAAGCACCATTCAACCCGTTGTGCACGCACATACTGCTTCTGTTTGTCGTTAAGTATGGCGACTCGTTTACACTAGTCTCACGATTTGCATGATGATTCATGCTTAATATGTACTTACGCTCAAGCACCGCATTGACAATATGAGGACATACATCGATAGTCTTCTATTCTTTTACAGTGTTGCTCGTTACCCTCTATCCTACCGTAGACCTACAGAGAAAGACCGAAGAGAGAAAGATCGAAACGAAGGTTGCCCATCCTAGAACGGGAGCGATGGTAAAGGCAATTACACCAGGAATTCGGTTCCCTTCATCCTCGGCATGATCACCAAGTTCCTGATATCATCATGCCTCAAGACCAACGCCAGAAATCTCTCGATGCATATCCCCCAACCCGTCGTTCTCATCTCCTTCTGATCTCTCATATCCAAATACCACTTTCACGATTTCTCTGGCACCTCATGCTGCTTTAGCGCAAGCCTCACCTTCTCAGAGCTGACATGTCGCTCGCCCAAGCCGAGCACCTCACCGTTTCCGAGGAGCAGATCAGCACAGCGAGCTTTGCTGTGAGAGGTGGAAGGTACACAGGCTTGGTAAATTGGGACGCTGAGGTGGTCCATTTCGGTCAGCCAGACTGCACCGCCGAAGTGATCAATCAATTTTCGTTCGCCTGCGCGGGTTATCGTGCGACCGTGCGCTTTGTGATCGGGGACGACGTATTCCCAGCATGTTTGGTCCATCTCAGGGAGGCTGAGGGCTTCTTCGAGCGTGATACGCGGAAGGTTCTGATCGTGTAGTCGGTAGAGCTCTAGGTAGGCGGTGAGGTGCTCGATCGTGCCAACTGATGCCTCGATGGTATCGCTTTGGTCTCGAAGGAGTGCAGAAATGACGCTCACCAGATGCCGCTCTGCTACGGACATGCCTGCATCGAAATCACCAGCGAGTTCGCATTTCCACATATCGTAGATTTGATTCAAATGCGTGGCATCGGAATCCTTGCCTCAGAAAGAAGTGTTTGGTGTAGTAAACTCCATCTAAACCACCTTCTATACGAAGGGAATACTCTAGCGCGAATTGCATGGAGTCTGCGAGGTATGTCTTCTGGCCTAACAATGTTTTGGGTACAGGCTGGGAGTCGGAGCCCAGACCCATAGGAGAGCTTATGGCGTTGGTAGTGGCCGGGACGAAAGCATACTTGTAATGGACGCCTAGCTTAAAGAAACCAATGGACGAGTGGAAAGGGGAATCCTGAACTGTGAAAAGGTTTTTATACCATGATTTTGATAGAACAGCATTTGCGTGCTCCTGAGGACTCTTCCAAGACTGAGTTGGCTGGATGCGTTCGTAGTGGATTGCTTTCCGAAGAGATGAAGCATTGAGTACTAAGGATTCTTAATCCTTGAAAAGAGGGCCTTTGAGAGATGCGACATGTCCTCGGTACGTCTCATCGTGTGGTGCCATCTTGGTCGTCGGACCAGACTGTGACCGACCATAAAGTTCGCGGTTGTGGATAGGGATGAGTTTGACTTGGGCATAGTCCATCTCGAAGCCTTCGAAAATGATGCCACAGCGCGGTACCCCAAACGCTTCCAGAGACAGCCAGCGAGAGTATAACTTGCATCCACAGTTTTTGCGTAAGCAGTGTCTTCAAAGCTGAAAATGTCGCTTGTACGATGTTCGCGGTGCACAAGCACCGTGGAACCGGGCGTGTTCGCAAAGGGCGTTAGAAACGCGACATGTTCTCCGTCTTCCCATACGCGTGACTGAGGGAGCTCCCCGCGGACAAGCCTGGCGGAAAGGTTACTGCCCCCATGATCACCTTTGAAGTAATGGTTCAAAGGCTCCTTGAGCCCGGTCTCTCGCCGAATCGTAGCAGTAAATTGTGCCATTCTCCCAGAATCCATGGTCGGTCCGTCCTTGGAGGAAAATTAGCCAGGGAATGTGTCGTGGAACTCTTTTTCATGACCAGTCACAGGTTTCCATGACTTTTCCAAACCATGCGGTGGAACGATCGAGATCGAGTAATTACCTTCAGCAACAAGCGCACAGCGTTCAACATCGTAGAAGTCGCCAAGTGCTTCGAGAAAGTCCTGTCGATCAAGTGAAAGTAGATGCACGCCTGGTTGTTCGAGAATGACGAGACGTTCCCCTCGAGTAGTAGGATATCACGACAGACCAGCGACAAGTCGCCGTTTGCGGAAGATCACATGCTGGGGTAACACCGGAATTGTGGTACAATTTATTTCCACGGTGGACTGATGGTTGCAAAATGCCGAAACTGTCGAGAAGAGTCGATCTGTTGATTGAAAGGAGAATTCTTCCTTGGTCGTCTAGTGCTACGACTGCGCAAGGCTTTCCGGTAAGGGCGACCTGTGAGACGGCGCGACGTGTAGCATTCTCAACGTCGAAGCCGCGGGAATACTGATGTGCACAACATTGGTAGCGAGTAGTTGCCGGAATATCTCGTCGTCCGCACCACTGCTATACCAAGGTTAGCGCAAAACATTGGAGGGCATTTTCTGAATTGCACTTACCAAGCAACGCCTAGTTTCGGGTCGGCAAAAAGGCCTGCACCAAGCACCGCAGTACCTCCAAGTCTTCCTTTATCCCTTCCTGATATGCCCTCACTAGAACCTCCAACTGCGATATGACCGTGGATTTCGAGGGCAACGGCACCGACTGTGCCAGACTCAAAGTCTAGAGGGCGTTGACGATTTCGAATGGTTGACGCCCAGTACGCTCGACGAAACACGGTTTCAAAATGCGTGTTGGGAATCGATTCTAGACCAAGCCTCTGAGCCATGGCATCGCCAGCATTTCCTACTAGCATGCAGTGCACTCCATGCTGGAGGATGGCATTTGCAGCGACGATTGGGTTCTTTGTCGTCGTCAGGCAAGATATCGCACCATACAGGCCTAAATGACCGTCAACCAGTCCCGCCTCAAGCTTTCCACACGAATCAGTACAACGCATGCAGGTGCCCCAGGGTAGGTACATTACCTCGTGGTCGCCATCGATAGTCAGTGCAACACCCTTTCCAGCGTTAAATAGCGGGCAGTCTCCCAAGGCTGCCACTATGCGGACAACGACCTCTCTGGCTGTGACACCTGCTTGGAGCGCAGCAACAGCAGTGTCAAGGACTAGCACAAGGTTTTGCCGGATTTTTTGCTGCGTTTCGATGTCGAGGCAGCTATTGGTGCAGCCTCCGCGAATAATTACAGACCAGCTTCGGGGTTGCGACGATATTGGGGGATTTGGAGCTGCTGCAGGTGGATCGGTGCACGTAGCCCCAATGTTGTGCTTCCGCTTCTGTGAGGAACTTAACCGTTTGGATTAACGCAGCAGACCTTCTGATTCATACCTTAGACATCCCCAAGCTACGATCCATAATCAAGAGTTGACAAGGGTTGGGATAGTCTGGGTTGTTTTGTGGAAACCATCAAGTACTTACGATCAAATCTTTTCTTCCGCTTAAGCTTCCATCCCAACATCCTTTAGAAATCCCTCATTCCGCCAGAAGTTCCCCCAAGCCTTTGGCCACCGCTCATCCCGCAGCCCGCTCAGCCATTTGTCAAACGGCTCCTCCTTCTCGCCAACTCTGATGACCCCATTCTTCACGCCACGCCAGTCTTTGATCGGCGCCTTAACGTAGCGATGGTTGGGTCCACACCAGGATCTCCACACCGTGCAGGGTTCACCAGCGTTCCACTGCAGGCGTTTCTAGCACGCCGTTAGCACAACGGCCCATTCCTCGATGTAGCGAAGTAGATACATACCTTATAACAGTCCTCACAAAGATCACAATTCGCACAGAGTATGCAGAAGTACCAGGGCTGATCCCAACGCGAGACCGTCTTCTCGCAGTCGCCATCGCAGCCCAAGTCCCAATCTCCGCTAGGCAGGAAGTCTTCGTCGTCTTCCACGCCGTTCTTGTCCGCATCCACAGCTTTATTATCCGGCGTCGTGTTAGCATTTGCTTTCGGTTGTGCCGCTGTATCACTGTCTGATGCGGTGGTCACCTTAGCAATGCGAATCGTGGTCTCTTCGACTCGCTCATGCCCGGCCTGGTTCACTTCTTCTTCGACGTCACCGATATCGTCATCGTCTTCTGCGCCTGTTGAAGCGTACTCTTCGGACTTGGAGACGTTCTGCACGCCGTTGATGCCGCCGGCAGCATCCGCACCCTTGCTTCCTTCCTCTGCATGGAAATCGGCGACATGATCGACGTTTGGATCCGTAATAGAAAATTGGCACGACAAGGCAATTTGCGCGTCTGTTTCCAAGCCTGGTACACAGGAGAGAACCTTGGACAGTAGTCGGAAGCTGTCGGAGTCGTTCCATCCGACTGAGTCAGACAAGCCTTCGATACATGTCTTGAACGATTTTTCTAGTATCTCCTGATACTCCACAGGGGAGCCCATCGTTCGGACCATGATAGCAAGCATGATGCCTGTCTGCGATTCACTCCAATCGCCAGTAGTCCCCATAACAGTCTGGTTGCCATCTGCCACAGTCGGCCGCATGTTGGGAAGTGACTTCATGTCCTGCAGAAGCGTCAACTTGTCTTTTGGATTGATCGTTGCTCTGAACTCCGAGAAGAAGATATCGGCAAGCTCTAGTCGGACGGAGACCAGTATATCATCGAGGTCTTCGACCTCGTCGTACTTTATCTCGTAGTTCAATATTTCAGTGTTGATCTCAATTGCTCTCTTGACGTCGCCGAGAACGTCTAGGTATGCAATGGCAAGGTTTTGCATGGGCATAATACGATGAGCTGATCCACGACGCTTTGACTGAATGTAGTCTTCAACGACACTGATGTAGAAACTGATGGACGCGGGCCCAGCGAGTTTGGCGCAATGATTGTAGAGATCGATGTCGTTCTCGGAATCGTAGGCAATAACGTAATCACACCAAAGATGTCGTTGCCTGGGAATCAGCCCACGCAACAGGTCGATGAATCGCTCAGGCTCCTTGGGATCCTCCGTCCAATCACGCATACACAACATGGCGCGGACATCCCATCCAGACATCGATGCGACATCCGGCCGAATCGCGAGCGACTGCTGATAGGACTTAATCGCATCGTCTAGTCGCTCTAGGGCTGACTCGCACCTTGCTTTGGCTACATATAGGCCCTCGACACATTGCTGTTGGCTTACGTCCGTTTCCCAGCCAGGAGGCATTGCAGCAAGGGCAAGAGCCAGGTGTTGAATGGCTTC
>Ga0160429_1001873_pt1 | contig 11319 bp, 8 predicted proteins | sample SolpanmetagenomR_FD_108199 | JGI IMG/M metagenome (GOLD analysis project Ga0160429, IMG submission 108199) | Solar panel surface microbial communities from Lawrence Berkeley National Laboratory, California, USA - R | ecosystem: Engineered > Built environment > Solar panel > Unclassified ... | reverse complement strand
TTGTCGTGTGTTCAAGGTGCTCTCCCTGTGACTACGAATCTCCGCTCCAGCAGGTTGATCAGCCCGAAAAAGGCGATGCCCACGATGCTGGAGAGCACGATGGCCGCCCAGACGACGCTGAGGTTGAAGCGGCCCACCTCGATCTGAATGCGGAAGCCCAGCCCGTGTCCGTCGGTGCCGAAGAACTCGGCGACGATGGCCGAGATGAGCGCCAGGGTGCTGCCGACCTTGAGCGCGTTGAACACGAAGGGCAGGGCGGTGGGAATTCGCACCTCGCGGAACGTCTGGGCCGGGGTGGCGGCGTAGGTGTGCATCAGGTCGAGGTGCATCGGTTGGGCCGACTGCAACCCGCGCACCGCCCCGATCACCACCGGAAACAGCACGGTGACGGCCACCACCAGCGTCTTGCTCGGCCACTCCAGGCCCACCGCCTTCACGATCACCGGGGCCAGCGCCACGATGGGAATGCTGGAAAACAGCGCCGCGTAGGGCAGCAGGCCCAGTTCCAGGAATCGGTTGCGCACCACCACCAGTGCCAGCAGCAGGCCGGCCACCGTGCCGAGCAGGAAGCCCAGCAGGCCCTCTAGGCCGAAGGTGTAGAGCGTGTCCTGCAGCAGCACCGTGCGGGCGGCCCAGAGTGACTGGAGCACCAGGCCGGGCGTGGGAATCAGGCCGGGCGGCACGGCGTAGGCGCGCAGCAGCGCCTCGGCGGCCAGCACGCCCAGCAGCAGCGTGAAGGCGGCGGGCAGCACATGGGCGGCGCGGCCCTCGCCCCCGGCGACCCAGCGCACACCGTAGGCCCCGACCAGCAGCAGCGCCAGCACCCCCAGCAGCCACGGCAGGCCGGATACAGGAGCGGCGGAGCGGGCCAGCAGCAGGCACAGTGCTAGCAGCCCCGCCAGGCTGGCCGCCAGGGCGAGCGGCCCCAGCGGGGACAGGCGGCGCGGCGCACTCAGTCTCGCGGTTACGGTCACGTCCGGGCCTTCCAGGGGGTCGCCACGCGCTCGATCAGCCCGATCAGCCCGACCAGCGCCACGCCCAGCACCGCGCCGTAGACCATGATGACCCACAGGGCGATGGTGTCGGAAGCCCGCGAGTTCTCGGCCAGCATCTTGCCCAGGCCCGAGAAGCTGATGGTGCTGATCTCGGCCACGATGCTGCCCACCAGCGCGGCGGTGGCGGCCACCTTGAGCGCCGTGAACAGGTACGGCAGGCTGGCCGGAAACCTCAGCAGCCGGAAGGTCTGGCCGGACGAGGCGCTGTAGGTGTGCATCAGGTCGAGTTGCAGCGCGTCGGGGCTGCGAAGCCCCCGGCTCATGCCCACCGCGACGGGAAAGAAGGCGATGAAGGCCGCGATGATGGCTTTCGGCAGGAAGCCCTGCACGCCGTACTGGCCGAGCAGTACCGCCAGCATGGGCGCGATCGCCACGATGGGCACCGTCTGCGAGGCCACCAGCCACGGCAGGGTCGAGCGCTCGAAGCTGCGGCTCGCCACCAGCAGCACCGCCAGCCCCAGCCCGACCACCACGGCCAGCGCCAGGCCCAGCAGCGTCTCGCCGCCGGTCACGACCGCGTTGTACGGTGCCGACAGCGGCGAGGTGGGCGGCAGGCTGAGCGCCTGGAACCCGCCCGCCAGTTGCCCCGGCGAGGGCAGCACCGGGTTGCGAAGCTGGGTGGCGCAGGCCAGGGCCGACGGGCACCCGAGGTCGGCACCACTCGCCAGCGACCGCGCCGCCGGGCCGTAATTCGCCCAGACCATCAGCGGCAAGTACAGCAGCACGGCCATCACCGCCACGGCCAGCATCGGCAGCAGGGGAGAGCGGCGAGGGGCGGCGGCGGCGGTCAAGCGTGCCCCTTCTTCAGCAGCTCTCTGATCTCGGTGGCGATCTCGAAGAAGCGGGGTGACTCGCGGGTGTCGTCGCTGCGCGGCTGCGGCAGGTCCACATCCACGATGCCCTCGATCTTGCCGGGCCGGGCGGTCATCACCACCACGCGGGTGCTCAGGAACACCGCCTCGGGAATGCTGTGCGTCACGAAGATCACCGTTTTGCCGGTCTCGCGCCACAGCCGCAGCAGTTCCAGGTTCAGGTGCTCGCGGGTGATCTCGTCGAGCGCCCCGAACGGCTCGTCCATGAACAGCAGCGGCGGATCGAAGGCCAGGGCGCGGGCGATCGAGACGCGCTGCTGCATGCCGCCCGACAGCTGCCAGGGATAGTTGCGCTCGAACTTGTCGAGCCCGACCAGCCGCAGCATCTCGCGGGCGCGGGCCTGTCGGTCGCCCGGCACGTTCATCACCTGAAGCGGCAGCATCACGTTCGCCAGCACGCTGCGCCACTCCATCAGTGCCGGGGCCTGGAACACGTAGCCGTACTGGCGCCCTTTGCGGGCGGCGCTCGGCGACTGCCCCGCGATCAGGATCTGGCCGCCGGTCGGCTGTACGAGGTCGGCCAGCAGGCGCAGCAGCGTGGTCTTGCCGCAGCCGGAAGGCCCGATGAGCGAGATGAACTCGCCCTTCTGGATGTTCAGGTTGGCGTCCTGAAGGGCGACGGTCTGGCCGCCCGGCACCTGAAACACCATCTGGAGGTTCTGCACCGACACGATGGGAGGCGCGAGCGGCTCGGCGGTGGACGGCGGTTGGCTGGCTGAGAGTAGGGTCACGAAACCTCCAGGGTGCTTCAGACGTGCGGCTCGGTGCTTCCTCGGCGTCTATCTCCGCAGCAGTTGCCCCCGCCCGGGCTCGCCCACGAACTGCCCGCCCTGCACGGCCACCTGCCCGCGCACCGTCACGACCTCGGGGCGACCGTCGATCTCCCAGCCCTCGAAGGCGCTGTAGTCGGTGTTCATGTGGCTGGTGGCGGCCGAGATGTGGCCCCGGTGGCCGGGATCGTAGACCACCAGATCGGCGTCGCTGCCCACCTCGACGGCTCCCTTACGCGGATACAGCCCGAACAGCTGGGCGGGCCGGGTGCTCAGCGCGTCCACGAAGCGGCTGAGGCTCAGGCTGCCCCGGCTCACGCCGTAGGTGTACATCAGGTTCACGCGGTCCTCGATGGCGGGAATGCCGTTGGGGATGAGCGTGAAGTTGTCCTTGCCCATCGCCTTCTGACCCACGTCGAAGGGGCAGTGGTCGGTGCCCACGGTATCGATCTGGCCGTCTTCCAACGCCTTCCAGAGTGCGGCCTGATTGGCCTTGTCGCGCAGGGGTGGGCTCATCACGAAGTTGGCGCCGTCCGGGCGCTCGGTGAGCGATCGGTCGAGCAGGAAGTGCGGGGCCACGCCCTCGATCGAGATGTCCACACCGCGCGCCTTCGCCTCCAGCGCGGCCTGAAGCGCCTGCGCGTTGCTCAGGTGCACCACGTAGCCCTTGGCCCCGGTCATCTGCAGAAAGGTGGCGAAGTGCGCCGTGCCCTCGGCCTCCACGCTCTCCGGGCGGCTCGGCTCGTGCCACTCCGGGCCGGTCTTGCCCTCGGCCAACAGCTTCTGCTGTAACTGCGCCACCAGTTCGGCGTTCTCGCAGTGGGCCGTGACGATCACGCCGAGCTCCTTTGCCAGGGCGAGCGTCTTGTACAGCGCGGCGTCGTCGATGCCGAACGCCCCCTTGTACGCCAGGAACACCTTGAACGACTTCATGCCGCCGGCCGCCAGTTCACGCAGGGTGGCTTCGGTCTCGTCGTCCCACCTCGTCACGCCGATGTGGAAGGTGTAGTCGCAGGCACTGTGGCCGGCCGCCATGCCGGTCCAGGTGTTCCAGCCGTCCTGCAACTTCTCGTTGCCGCCGGGGGCCAGCATCTCGATGTAGGTGGTGGTGCCGCCGACCAGCGCGGCCTGCGAGCCGGTGGTGTGGGTGTCTTTGGCAAATGTGCCCATGAACGGCAGGTGGATGTGCACGTGCGGGTCGATGAAGCCGGGAAAGACGTACTTGCCGCTGGCGTCGATGGTGCGCGTGCCTTCCGGCACTTCGAGGTGCGAGCCGATCGAGGTGATGATCTCGTCCTCGATGTAGATGTCGGCCGTGTATTGTCTGTCGGCGGTGACGATGGTGCCGTTCTGGATGAGTAAGGACATAGGTTCTCCTGGCCTCAGTGAATCTCGATTCCGACCTGCTCCCGGTAGGCTTCCATCGGCCCCCACTGCTGGGTGACCGGGGCGGCCGTGGCGCTCAGCTCATCCCAGGTCACGCTCTCGCGCCCACTCGGCACGCTGACCATGGTGATGCAGCCGTCGACTGGGCAGACGTTGGCGCACAGCGCGCAGCCCACGCAGTCGCCCTCGCGCACCACCGGCTGGGCACGGCCGGCCGCCACCTGTTTGCCGTTGTCCCGCACGTCGAAGCCGGGGTCCACTTTGATGCCGTCCGGGCTGTACAGGTCGATGCACTGGTGCGCGGTGTCGTTGCAGGCCACGTAACAGAGGTTGCAGTTGATGCACTTGTCGGGATTGATCTGCGCGACCGCTTGATAGCTCAGGTCAAGCTGCCCGAAGCTGCTCATCTGCGGCAGGCTGCGGCCCGACACGTCGGCGATGGTGGCGAACCCATGGTCGTCCATCCAGTTGCTCAGCCCGTCGATCATGTCTTCCACGATGCGGTAGCCGTAGTGCATGGCCGCCGTGCAGACCTGCAGCGCCGAGGCCCCCAGCAGCAGGAACTCGGCGGCGTCGCGCCAGGTCTGGATGCCGCCCATGCCGCAGATCGGCACGCCGCTGTTCAGCACGCCCTCGTCGGTCATCAGCTCGGTCAGCATGTTCAGCGCGATCGGCTTCACCGCCGGCCCCGCGTAGCCGCCGTGCGTGCCGCGCCCGCCGATGCTGGGCGTGATGAGCAGGGTGTCGAGATCGACCTTCATCACCGAGTTGATGGTGTTGATCAGGCTCAGCGCGTGGGCCCCGCCCGCGAGTGCCGCGTGCGCCGGGTCGACGATGTGTGTCACGTTGGGCGTCAGCTTCACGATCACCGGCAGCTTGGTCACGCTCGTCACCCAGTGGGTGTTGAGTTCGCACATCTCCGGCACCTGTCCGACCGCCGCGCCCATGCCGCGCTCGCTCATGCCCTGCGGGCAGCCGTAGTTCAGCTCGATGCCGTCGGCGCCGGTGTCCTCGATGCGCATCACGATCTCGCGCCACGCCTCGGGGGTGGCGTCCACCATCGCCGAGACGATCACCGCGCGGTCGGGCCACAGCCGCTTGAGTTCGGCGATCTCGCGCAGGTTGACCTCGATGGGCCTGTCGGAAATCAGCTCGACGTTGTTGATGGCGAGCAGCCGTTGCCCGCCGAGCGTCAGGCCGCCGTAGCGGTTGGAGATGTTCAGCACCGGCGGCCCGATGGTCTTCCAGACCGCGCCGCCCCAGCCGTACTCGAAGGCGCGGTGAATCTGCGCGCCCGAGTTGGTGGGCGGGGCCGAGGCCAGCCAGAACGGATTGGGGGCGCGGATGCCCGCGAAGTTGACGGAGAGATCAGCCATGCTGCACTTCCTTCGGGCCGCCGTGCGACTCGCTGTACATCGGGTTGAAGCGCACCTCGGACGGGAATTCGGGCTTCAGCAGCACGCTGCCGGGCGTGGCCGACAGGGCCGCGTGAATCGCCGCCGCCGCGATCTTGCCGTCCTGTACGGCCATCACGGTGCTGGCGCTGCCGCGCACGCGCACGCAGTCGCCGCCGGCATAGACGCGCGGCAGGCTGGTTTCCAGCGTGTCCGAAACCGCGATGTAGCCGCCCTCGAGCTCCAGGCCGAGGGCTGCTGCCAGCGCGGGCTTCTCCTGCCCGATAGCCGAGATCACCGTGTCGCACGGAAGCACGAACTCGCTGCCCGGCACCGCCTCGGGGCGCGGCCTGCCGCTGCTGTCGGGCGCGCCCAGGCGCATCTGCACGCATTTCAGGCCCGTCACCTGCCCGTCGTGCACCTCGACGCCCACCGGCTGCGTCAGGAAGCTGAACTGCACGCCCTCGTGCAGCGCGAACTCGTACTCGTGGCGGTAGGCGGTCATCTCGTCGGCGGTGCGGCGGTAGACCATCGTCGTTTCCGCGCCGCCGCGCCGCGCCACCGTGGCCGCGTCGATGGCGGTGTTGCCCGCGCCGATCACGGCCACTCGGCTGCCGACGCCGGTCGGCCGATTCATCTTGCTGGCCTCGATCACCGCCAGCCCATCGAGAATCTGCTCCTCGCCCGGAACGCCGAGGGCCGGCACCGCGCCCAGCCCGAGCGCCAGCACCACCGCGTCGTGCGTTTCCAGCAGCTCGTCCAGCCCTGCCCTGCCTGTCAGTTCTTCACCGGTCTGCACGTTCACGCCTAGGGCTTTCACCGCCTCGACCTCGCGCAGCGCCACCTCGACCGGCTCGCGCAGCACGATGATGCCGTAGGTGCTCAGTCCGCCGCCCAGCTCGCGTTTTTCCAGCAGCGTGACCGCGTGCCCCAGCTTGGCGAGTTCGGCGCTGGCCGAGATGCCGGCCGGGCCGCTGCCGACCACGGCCACCTTCTTGCCGGTCGTGGGAGCAGGGGTGAACAGCTGTACGCCTTTGTCCTGCACGTGGTCTACGGCGTGGCGCTGGAGCCGTCCGATGGCGATGGGGGTGTGGTCGGCCCCCAGCACGCAGGCCCCCTCGCACAGTTCCTGCACCGGGCAGACGCGGGCGCAGGTGCCGCCCAGGAAGTTGGATTCCAGGATGGTCCGGGCCGAGCCGCGCAGGTTGCCGGTGGAAATCTTGCGGATGAACGTCGGGATGTCGATGTGTGTCGGGCAGGCGTGCATGCAGGGTGCGTCGTAGCAGTACAGGCAGCGGTTGGCCTCGACGCTGGCCTCGTGGGCCGTCATGGGCAGCAGCGACTCCTGAAAATCGAAGATGCTGGGATCGACGAAGGCGGGATTACTGGGGCTCGGGGAGGCGGGGCTGGGGCTGGCACGTTCCATGTATGACCTCACTGGTGAAGAAGACTTGAGGTCGGTTCGCGCTCTCACAGGAGCCGATTTAACCGAGGCGCGTTCATTGTAAGCCAATAAAATGCATAACGTCAATCCGGAGTTGGATGTTTATGCTAGTACGGTGGTGGTGCGACTTGCAGTGCTGGATGCCGAAAATAGGCGTCTATGGCCGATATAGACAGACCGTCCAACATCCGACTGCCGAGCTGCCGGGTCGGATATGCAACAAAAATTTGAATATTTATTCTCTCACGATGTGCAGCCGATATGCTGCTCCAGTACTGCTCAATCCCGTGCAGCAGCACGAAAGTGCGATCCAAGATAAGCCTCTAGCTGTGTGATCTGTCCATGATTATGCTGACGTTATGCAGGAAGACGTGCATTCAGCTTGATTTTATCCGCTCATTCACGCTTTCCGTAAAGCACATGCTGGCCGTCCCGCACTTCGGCGTGCCATTCGGCAGTCGGACGAGCGGAAGCGTTGAGTTCGGGTTCTGGGTCTCAGTCTACGCTTATCGCGCGGGGACCCTACGGCTCTCCTGTGGTGCCCTAGTGTTCCGCCTCCGCATAGTGCGCGCCCACGAAATACAAGCCCTGTGGCGAGACGTTCGGCCCGGCCTGGGCGCGGTCTCTCGACTCTAGAATGGCACTCACCCTCTCGGGGGTCAGCTCGCCCCGGCCCACCTGCAGCAGTGTGCCCACCAGCCCGCGCACCATCTGGCGCAGAAAACTCTCGCCGGTCAGGTGCACCTCGACCAGTGGCCCGGCGGCCTGTACGTCCAGGCGGTAGAGGGTGCGCCGGGTCTGGCGTTCCTCGCGGGTGGCGAAGGCCGCGAAGTCGTGGTCGCCCACCAGCCGCTGCGCCGCCTGCTGCATCGTCGCCGTGTCGAGCGGCCGGGCTACGTGCAGCGCCCGCCCCTGCCAGAGCGCCTGACGCTGCGGGCTGTTGAGCACCCGGTACACGTAGCTGCGCCCGGTACACGAGTAGCGGGCGTGAAATCCGGGCTCGGCACGAGACAGGGCCAGCACGCTCAGGTCGGCGGGCAGCTTGCCGTTCAACGCGCGTATGAGTCGCTCTGGCGGCAACGGGAGGCCATCCGAAACGTCCCAGTGCAGGGTCATGTTCTCGGCGTGAACGCCCGTGTCGGTGCGTCCCGCCGCCACTGGGCGCAGGGCGAGGTCGGGCACGTCCGGGGCCAGCCCTTCCAGCGCCGCCTGGAGCGTGTCCTGCACGCTGCGTTGCCCAGGCTGCGACTGCCAGCCGACGAAGCCCGCGCCGTTCCACTGCACCTCCAGGCGATGGCGGGTGTGGCCGGCCGGGGGCGCGTAGGGCAGTCTCGGCTCCCGCTCCTCGGCCGAGCGCTGTTCCGGCAGACGTTCAGCGGACATTCGTCCACTCACGGGCGTTGGGCATGCGTCAGTTTATCCGGGGCCAAGGCTTTTCTGCCGTAGAGGCGTAGAGAGGCATTCGCGCAGCCGTGACAGCTTTGTGAGTTCGCCCACGCTAAGGTGAACTTCATGAAGATGCGAGACGTGGCACAGCCTGGGACAGGTCGGCACAGGCTGGAGGCGCGTCATGCCGCGTGAGTTCGCCGAGGCCGTGCTCGATACGGTGGCCGCCCTCGTGGTGGTCATAGACGCCGAGGCCCGGGTCGTCCGGTTCAATCTGGCCTGCCAGCGCCTGACCGGATACGCGGAGCAGGAGGTGCTCGGTCGGGTGCTCTGGCCGCTTGTTCTTGGGCCCGACGAGGCCGCCTCGGTCGCCGCTCTGTTTGCCCAGCGAGGGCCGGAAGCATTTGCTGGGCGTCACGAACAGCCGTGGCTGACCCGCGCGGGCGTGCCCCGGCAGATTCTCTGGTCGAGCGCCGAGCTGCCCGGTGACGACGGCCAGGCGAGTTGGGTCATCTTGACCGGCCTGGATGTCACCGAGGAGCGTCAGGCCCGGCTGGAGAGCGACGCCCGGTTCCGCGCCCTGTTCGACAGTTCTGCCGACGGCGTCGTGCTGATCGACCCGCACGATCCCGAGGTGGTCTGGCGGATCGTCGACTGCAACGAGGCGTTCTGCCGGATGAACGGGTACGCCCGCACTCAACTGATCGGCCAATCGATCGATCTGCTTCACCCAGCTCCGCTCATGATTGACCGAGGGATGGAATTTCTCGACTGGATCCGGACGGAGGGCAGCACGATCGGAGAGGGCCTGCACCGCCGTGCCGACGGCTCGACCTTTCCGATCGAGTCGTCCTCGAGCATCGTGGCGCTGGGCGGCCGTGAACTGCTGCTGGGCCTCGACCGTGACATCTCCGCGCGCAAGGCGGTCGAGGCGCAACTGCATTCGCTGACGGCCCGGCTCGACCACGAGGCCCACCACGACGCCCTGACCGGCCTGCCCAACCGGACGCTGCTGCGCGACCGTCTGAACATCGAACTGGCCCGGCTGGCCCGCTCGGACCTGACCCTGGCGGTGCTGTTCATCGATCTCGACGACTTCAAACGCGTCAACGACACGCTCGGACACGTGGCAGGCGATCGGCTGCTGCAGGAGATGGCCCGCCGGTTGCAGGCGACTATGCGCCCCAGCGATACCGTGGCCCGCATCGGGGGCGACGAGTTCGTGGTGGTGGTGCCGGAACTGGCCTACGGCTATGACGTGGTTCGCGTGGTACAGCGCATCCAGGCGGCACTCGCCTGCCCGTTCGAGCTGTGCGGGCAGAACATCGGCATGAATTCCAGCATCGGGATCAGTGTGGCCCCGTCCGGTGCCGCGCCGTTTGAGACAATTCCTGCCGGTGAGACCATGGCCGACATCCTGCTCGGACAGGCCGACATGGCCATGTACCAGGCCAAACACGAGGGCAAGAACGACCTCCGGTTCTTCTCTACCGTCCTGACCGCGCAGGCCCTCGACCGGGCCAGGATCGAGGCCCGTCTGCGGAGGGCCATCGACGCCAAGGCCCTGACCCTGCACTACCAGCCGCAGTTCGGCGTGGCGAGTGGCCGGCTCGTGGGCCTGGAGGCGCTGCTGCGGTGGACCGACGAGGAACTGGGCGTGGTGACGCCGGACCGCTTCATTCCGGTCGCGGAGGACACCGGGCTGATCATTCCGCTCGGCCACTGGGTGCTGGGCGAGGCCTGCCGCCAGATCGCCGAGTGGAACCTGCAGGTGCCGGTCGCGATCAACGTCTCGCCGGCGCAGCTCGTCCGCACCGATTTCACCGATATGGTGCGCGTCACCCTGAAGCGGTATGGCCTCGCCGGAACAGCCCTGAAGCTCGAGATCACCGAGCGTCTGGTGGTCCGTGATCCGGCCTTGGCGGCGCGCAGGCTGGAGGCACTCCGCGCGCTGGGTGTCCGGATGTCGGTAGACGACTTCGGGGCCGGCCAGGCCGGACTGAGTTCGCTGCTCTCGCTGCCCGTCGACGAAGTCAAGCTCGACCGGGCGCTGATCGCGGGTCTGAGCGAGCAGGCGACCTCGTGGCGGGTGATCGGCGCGCTGCTGTCCCTGGCCCGTGGGCTGGGATTGTCGGTCGTGGCCGAGGGCGTGGAGACCGAGAAGCAACTGAGCGCCCTGCGTGAGCTGGGCTGTGACTCGGTGCAGGGCTACCTGACGGGCCGGCCGGCGGCACCCGCGGACCTGCTGGAACTCGTCCGCGCACGGACGGCGGTGACTGAAGGTCAGATCTGACGCCTCGTGCATCACCTGCCCTCAGGCCGCTGAAAGCAGACTGGAGTCAGCGCCGAGAGCCCCTTGCCTGATCTCTGTGATGGTCAAGTGTGGTCTATTTGGGCCCATCATGGGGCGTGTACCTTCTTCGCCGGGTTCCCGCTCTCCGTTATCTCCGACCTACAACGGCGCAAGGAGAATCAGGGATGACAACCAGAATGACCCATTTCGTCTTGATTGCCCCGCTATTGACCACGATTGCACACGCCCGGCCGCATCCGGAACGTCGATAGAATGAAACCTCGCTCTGGACAGGGTTTTGCTGTGGTGCACCCTGCTGGACTCGAACCAGCGACCGACCGCTTAGAAGGCGTGCGATGCTTCACTTTGGCTCGTCTCGGCTCAGTCTTTCAGATGTTGAATCATGCCTCTGGAAGGGTATTTTTCGACTTGAATGAATCGGCTTTCGTTCTATTTCATCCCTCTTCCCGCTGCCGTTTCCCATTTCGGTTGGGCACGGTGGCATGTTGCTTGGGACGCACTGGTGCGGGATTGGAGTGAGGATGAACTAGGGTGTGTCGACCAACAGCCTCGCGACGCTTGATGAGCACCCCTGCTGGTTTGGCGGTCGCGACGGTGAATATGGGACGCGTAGACCCCTGGCGCTGGCTTCAAATTTCATGCCTGGACCACGCTGAATGGGAAGATCGCCAGCTATGAGATCCAGCCGGCCAACCTGC
>Ga0160429_1001872_pt1 | contig 11321 bp, 7 predicted proteins | sample SolpanmetagenomR_FD_108199 | JGI IMG/M metagenome (GOLD analysis project Ga0160429, IMG submission 108199) | Solar panel surface microbial communities from Lawrence Berkeley National Laboratory, California, USA - R | ecosystem: Engineered > Built environment > Solar panel > Unclassified ... | reverse complement strand
TTTCTTCTCTTACTAATAGAAGGACTTAGTAATCCTTACTATTAATAGCTCTAGTACTTCTAGAACATGATAGAATGTTCTAGAATACTAGTAATTCTAACACGTTCTCACAAGCCTAAGCCTCTGCCCTCTTGTCCACAATAACATTAGGAGCAATTGGTTTAAAAGCACCTAACCCAGCCACAAACATCTGCACATTTAGAGACATCAACGTAACGCGAGCCTGCTGCTGAGCTAGCAAGCTAGCATTGCCTAACATATCCTTATCGTTGGCCATTGCTTAAGCGTTGACGTCAAGCATCTTGTTAAGGCGCGCACTATACTTTACTATCCTAGTAACAAGACCTATAAAGACCTCATCATCTGCCTTAGACATGGCATTAGTGTAGATCTTAGAGAAGCGAGAGATCACCGTGCTAGAAGGGGCAGCACCTTTTAGCTACTTCTTCTCAATCTTCACTAGAACAGACATAGCCATGTTACGGAAAGCAAGGACTACGTTTACAGCGCGACGGAAGCGTGGCTAGACCTGTTAGGGACCGTGATGTTAGTAAAATAAGATTAACGGAAGAAGGGAACAAGGACAAGGAAACTTACCTCTTTACACCCCTTCTTACTAGTGTGACACGAAGCACAAGCCCTAATCGTCCTAACCTTGCACAAATCGCGAAAGAAAGCAGTAGCGTTACTCTCGGACTTATTAGAGAAGATGATAGTGCTAGGCTCTAAATCCTCCCTTAATTCATTAAGCTCGTGTTATACATTAGTAACGGCAATGATATCTAACTCTTCCGCACTCTCTAGATTATCTAAACGCTTCTATGCTTCCGCCACCTCTTTCTTGCGATTAGCGATCGTCTTGTTCTTCTGCTTAGTGATAGGGTGAAAGCTGTTGCTAGGCAGAACGACTCTATACAGAGTACGGAGACAAGGTTGGTAGAGAGGAGACGATAAAGGAGGTTAACTAGCTAGGTGCTCGGGAATGACAGCATCGGCAGTACGCTACCTTAAAGGTTAGTGAACGGAGCGTAGACGGAGAGTAACAGCACCTACTAAGAGAGTACTAGGAGAAACACTAAAGGCAGCCGACTAATCTCTCTTATTCCTAGGAGTGAGCTAAACAGGAGGCAAGAGACCCTTAGTCCCGGAAACGGGCTAAGAAGGGCCCTAGGCCGCACTACTAGAGGACATATTAAAGGACGTGTTAATAAAGAGAGAAGCTGGAGACTAGAAGAAGTAGTTATAAGAGAGGATGATAGAAGAAGTTAAAGTAATAAGTAGTAAAGTAAAGAGGCGAAGTGAAGACTATTTAAGCAGCTCTTAGAGCTCGATTAACACGCGTTAATTAATATAACAACAAAACAGATCTCGCACCGTGGCAACTAGTAAACTACAAGGAGTAGTGATGTCAAGACAACACGTTAAACAACAATGCGAAGAGCCAGTTTAACAGTAGATTGTAGTTATTTCACATTGTGCTGCACAGTGCACGGCAACGGAAGCAAATCACTACGGCGCGACGAGGTCGTAAGATGTTTCACTTTATGATTGCAGGAACTATTAAGGAGACTCTACGTACTATAACGGCTGCGTTAACGGTGCTGTACGTGTAAGTATGTAATCACTTAGCTAAAGTGGTTGCAAACATGCGCTCTTTCCTCATTTTTCCCCACGAAGGGTTTTGCGAGGTTTTACCGAGGCATAAAGTTGGGTTTAGGTAGCGCTACGCAGCTCTAATAGGGACGCCGCCGTAGCTGTTACGGTCCATTCCTAATTCGGGACGAATTATAGGAAAGGGGGGATGTAATGTGATGCGCAGGCCTGGTAAGCCCTTAGCATAAGGCCTAGGCCGGCACCAAGGACGGTCTATAGGAGGACCCTCTAGGGTCCGTAGCCCTACCGTACAGAATAAAAGGCAAGACAGCCTGCCTCCCCTCCTGGAGGCATCGATTAGCTTGACTACTAATTGACACTATACCCCTCTATATACTCCCTATCGTATTAACCCTTACACTAGCTACCGCCAGACCTTTACCTTTAGCGCGCCTACCCTTTACTTTTAGAGTAGTAGAAGCGGAGAATTAAGGATGAATTAGCATGACTGCTATAGCAAGGCGCCGGACGCACTTCTAATAGTAGTCGCGAAAAACTAGAGGCACGGAGAGCAAGTGCTTAGGAGGGAAGAAGCGCTAGTAAAATAGAAGGATCTACGACGGTTAGCTAAAGCACCTATAAGGGACCGATAACTAACCTTAGTAGCTTAATGTAATAGAGCGTCTAGGTGTAGTTATAGGACCGGAAGGCGCAACAGGAGAAGAGTCTATATTGTTAATGTTGTTTAGTGGTGGTAGAAGAATTGTTATTATTATTATTAAAAGAGGAAAACGTTAGGACAGGCCTACTTATATAGATCTAACGCGGTGGGTCACTAGGGAAGCAACAATAAACAATCACACGTAGTAAACTATCATTAAGGGCAACTAGCTTAACAAACAGATGATTACCAAGACTATAAACAACGCGTGGTGTTTCAGATCGAAAAGATCCAAATAAAGTTGAACCCTAGAGGCTACGCTAACGGACCGCGAGAGGCACGACCCCGTAGAAGGACATTATCTACTAGCCTACCCTCGCGTACTCACGGGCTCTCGCACCTACAAAGGTCCGCTAAGAGATCTAAACACTCTTTTCCCTATAGGGGTTTTTATTAAGGTTAGATGGTCTAAGACTGCTGCGATTCGGGACGCATCGTAGGGAGGAGAGATATAATGTAATGAATCTACCTCCCTAGTATCCCGGATCTAAGTAGTACCGGAGCGGTCCCACTAGGGGTCCTGCAAAGGCACATACTTTATAGGAGGAGTCTCCCCTTAGGAGTCTCCTCATCGTTTAGTCTCACTACGAATCTAATACCTACAAAGCATAAGTATCCTCGTGCTCTCTATCTAAGCCATACCTATTCCATCTACTATTAGTAATGCGGCACCTACATCTTTCGAATATATTCTTATTCGCTCTATATTCTTCTTACATCTTCGGTATTCGCTGTCATGTCCAACTCTAACTTCAATTGCAAGATAGACCTTAAAGCCTTAATAGGTACACGTCAGACAGGAATGTCGCAACTTATAAGTTATTGTAGACATCAACATCTCGCCTTTTAGCCCAGAGCTGCCTATGAGCCATGCCCTACAGCCAAAATTAACATACATTAAGGCATACTAAGTTGAAATCGGCATCACAAGCATCGGCCACTGATAAAGTCCTGGCTTCAATCTTAATCTACTTAATATACAAGAACCTCTAACTCCGGCGAACGGAGAGCTGGTTCGCATCTAATATCTCCTAGAACTCGCCTTTATCTCCGCCAAATGAGATCCTTCTCAAGCTCAGAACTCTTACGGTCGTATCGGTAAGAGGCTCCTGCTATGACCTCGTCAGGATGATCAGGTTGAATACGTCCATCATGCGATAACCACGAGCCAGCACTCCCACCTCCAAGCCTTTCATACATGGACTCCGGTAAATTTACCACCTTCAAGTCAAATCCCTGGCCACCGATTTGGGTAGGCATACGACGTCTACGCCACAAACTCTCGGACTCGAGGTCTAGCTCGCCAGCGCTAGCATAAAATACGTCAAAAAATCCCCAAACATGTACTCGCACTCCAATTGCCGTCGGAAAGGCCTCCAATACGACTTCAATACTTTTGTCAGGTAGACGTAGGATCTGTTTCGGGTTGATATCCTCAATGCCAATGCGACAGTCTCTTGGACTAAACCACTCAAAGAACCAGGGCCATAACGCACCTTTCGTGGTGACTAGAACCGGGTGACCAGTGATAAATTTGGGTAGTTGTGGTTGTATGGTATAGCGGCAAGCTCAACCTCGTTGAAACAAGTGAGCTCGGGTAAGTTATTGCGGATGAATTCAAGTTGCTCAAGTGTTGCAGGAGATTCGTCGGAACCTCTCGTTGCTAGGAGTTGTGCATGATGAGCAAGGACTGTCACGAGGAGGGTCTTACGTCTTTTGATCAACATAGAAAGGCTCAAAGTCCGCTCTTAGACATCTGAGCGCAGACTATCACCCTGAACACGAAGTCTAAATCACTTCACCGGAGAAGCTCTCAGATTGTGGCTAAAAGCAAATCTAATGGACCGAATTACTCGATGAAGGACTCTAAGCATGTCAAGAGTAGTCTTTCTTTGTATCGGGGACGTTGCGAGGTGGTTGTGGCCTATGGGGCCCGGAGGAGTCATAGTCCTAGTTTTCTAGCGGTTAGAACCCGCTGTTACCTCAAGATATCGCAGCTTAGCATCTGCGAGATGTGATGCACCTCGCTCGAGACTCCAGCGAGATCGGCCTGGAGCGAGGAAACGCAAAGCAAGGTCAGCTGCGCCTGCTCCGACGCCCTTAAGATCAGCGTCCTTATCGAAGTCGTTGAAATGCTTCGCTAAACCCATGTCGTGGTATTGAATTACCTCCAGATACTGCTCGGGTCTGGACTTTCCCGATGCAGGCCAACTTCGGTGCACCTCATATACGGCACCACAACCTGTGGATTGGATATCAGGAGACTGGACATCGCGGCAGAGCAAGTGGGGTGTTTTGTAGATACTTTCCACGACTTCGTCACATTTCTGATAAAAGATAGACTGGAGCTGATAGTTATTGCAGCAACATTTGCAATCACAGAAAGCGATCCCGGAGTAGTGGCTTGTGTGGATGACGGATGGATGGATATGGGTACGACAGCTTCAATGTGCTTTGAATACGTATTGGGAGATGCGTATCGTTGTCCCACATAGCGTGACTTGTGATGTTCCATCCGTCAATCGTGAAGGACGCTCCCAACAAACTCAAGGGTACGCCATATAACGCGTCGTGATAATGTTTCGCTCGCATGACCAGGCGCAAAGCCGGCAGACCAATCAGGATACTATTGGGTACTTCGAGTCCCTGTTTCGCTTGGTGTTCACCCGTTGAAACTCGATTCTCTGAGGTTTATCGTGCTGCAATAACTCCAGGGTGTTTCCCAGAATGAACATGAAATCTTTGTTTGTGAGGCATAGACTAGCACGATCATGTAGTTCAAGCATTCCTGCAATGAGTAAGACGACCTCTAGCGGAAGATGCGCGATCGAGTGTGCGGAATTTGCTGGCTTTGGTTTTATCAATTTTGCTATAATTGCCAGGAGGACATTGTTGATCAGCTGCAGGAGTCGACAGGCCCACGTAGGAGATCTTACAGGAGATATCCTGAAAGGCTCTCGTTGGATTTGCGACTGCGACATTTCCAGGTGTTGTGTATATTGTGTATGGTATGCCGAAGATGTAACAGACGCCAAAAAGTAAGCCTGTGGTGTGAAACGATAGTGGTCGAAACTGTGAGGCCAGCGTACTATTTATGTATGCTCGATATGTAAACGAACCTTAAAGTCGTGGTTTGGAACCAAGTGAGTACGCACCAAGTCTAAACATGGGAGAATACTATACTTGTAATAAGAAAGAAATAAGCAATGAAGCCACCCCAATCACAATTCAATTCAGAACCCTCGAGTTCTGATTAGGTTTTTGATTGCAAATGGCAGGCACGCTTCACAGCCTGTTTTCATGCTATTTCCGAGCGCCTTGAACACTGCGATCCCACGCGAAGTTGTTAGCATCGAGACCGTGATTGGTGAAGCTAGAAGAAGCGTAGAGTGGCAGTATGCCTCACGGCCTATCTTCGAGCTTATCTTAGGGAGCTCCATTGCTGCATACTAGGCGAGCTTCTTTGGATCAAACCATCAGTTAGTAGAGCTGGGCGGAGTAGGATAGTAGCAGCACGCTTCACGGCCTGTTTTTAGGCTCGTTTGATAAAGCTCGGTTGCCGCATTCTAGGCGAGCTTCGTTAGGATCATCCATGCATTGGCGAAGCTGAAAGAACAACGGCAAGCCTCACAGCCAAGCATCGAGTATCGCAAACACTCGCAATGCTTATGTTTACAAGCACAGCGGTCACCATTGCTTGTTTTGAAACTCGTACTGAACAGACACATACAACATCAACACTCCAGAGTTTCGAGCCAACCATGAGCGTCTACCATTTAAAACTTTTCCTTGAGGAATCCAAAATCTACTTACCTCTTCTTACCTCTTCCGCCGCGTCCACCTTTCGCCTTGCTTCCACCACTGCCACCACCAGAAGTCCCAGCCTTACCTCCCATCATAACTCTGACACCTCTGACCGGTACGACACCGAACGCAGCTTCCTCTCGTTCCTTCAACTCCTTCAAGCACTCCACTTCCCTTGGCCAGATCCTCTCCTGATCCTCACCCTTCTCATCCACGTTCTTCTTATTCTCTGCATCCTTGTTCCACCTCCCCAGGATTTCCCTTACAGCTTTACCCTTCTTCGTGCTGCCGGGTTGCAACTTAGCACGATATTTGTACTTGCCCAGTGCAGTCCAAGGAGCACAAATTGGAATCGCCGCCACAACTTCATCCCCAGCTAACAATGTTCCAACGAGCGCGTCCATGTCCACAGCCGCGCTCTCGCCTTCATCTTCTTCCTCCTCTCCATTTTCCTGCTCCATCAGGCGCTTCATCTCACGCTCCAATCCAGCCTTTTGCGCCTTTTCGGCAATCTCTTTGCGACGTGCCTTTGCCGCTTGTACTTCCTGCTCTTTCTGCTCACGAGCAGTAGCCTCAGCGGCCGCCTTATTAGCGCCTGCTGAGGAGCCTAGGAGTTGCATCGCCAATTGACGGTCTTCCTCATCTTGGTCGGCATACTTCTGAGCAAGTCTTTTGGCCTTTGCACGTTTGCCACGGGTTAAAGGGGCGTTGGTTTTCGGCTTAGCAGAGGAGGAAGGGATACTTGTTCCTGTAGCGTGATTGGTTGTGGACTCGTCGTCTGTAGGTTCAGCCAAAGGTTGATTCGAGGTGGGCTTAGGCACGGTTGATCCAGCGCCTGATGAGATGTTATCATTGACCTCCGTTGTTGATACTGCCTCGTTCTGGTCCTCATCTTCATCGTCATCGTCCGAAGGCTCGCTTTCGATTTGTGTAGTGCCTGCTGTTGTTGAAAATGTAGCATGGTCGCCAAGAGGATTCGTGTATTTCCGTTCGCGGCCATCACCATTAGCATGCTGTTCCTCCTCATCATCTTCTTCTTCATCATCAGTCTCCTCGGGTATCTCCTCATGTGCTTCTTCTTCATTCTCGGAGGCTTGTCCAGTGGTATCTTGCGTAGCCTCGAGCGCACTACGAGACTCTTCTTTGTCGTCCTCGGCAGTATTATCCTTCACTGTAGTAGGATCTTGAATACGATGCTTAAGATGCCTGGCTTTACTCTCCTCACTAATTTGAAACATAATGGCGAAGCCTAGTAGTAGTTGAGCAGGGGGCAAGAATTGTTTCTTTCCCTTGATGTGAAATGTGCCTGGCTGCATATAATCTCCGGATGGCGCAATTTTCGAGACTTGCTCAGCAGGTACCCACCACGCGGACATGACTGCTTTCGACTCCCATGCTGAGGATGTGGCGATAGACAGATTACCGGCTTGCGAGAGGGTGCTGGGAGGGATCTCGGCATTAGGTGTGGCTGGGTTATTCTTGATAATGACCGGGGCGGCACCGTTAAGGTCGGCATGTACAAAGATGTCGCCCTTCTTCAGGTATTTCTTGTAGAGTATGTCATTCTGCTGTAAGTCCTTACCACCAAGCACGAGATAGCCATCCGATGAGATGAAGTAGATGAACTTCTCAAACCAAAAGGCCTTGCGTACTGCACGCAAAACAGTCTTCTCTTGCTTCAGAGCTTTCTTGAGGTCGGTCTCAATCTTTTGCGTTTGACTTTTCAGTGCTTTTTCTGAGGCTTGTACGGTCTTTTCTTGCTTGGCAGCAGCATTGCGACGTTGTTCATAATATTCCCTGGCGTTGGAATAGCCTGATAGTGCGAGATCAATATCAACTGTGAGTCGTTTATCTTCTACCTTCTTTAGCTCTGGCTTTGTAGCTTTTTTCGAAGATGGTGCCTCTTCTTCGCTATCCTCGGCCTCCTCGTCAGTCAAGTCATCACCCTCCACATCATCGTCTTCCTCCCATTCAGCAAGCAATAGCGTGGCCGTGTTTTCATTAAGTTTGAGCGGCAACTTGATCAATTCTGCCACAGGATTTTGTCGCTTCTGCTCGAGTTCAATCAGGCGATCAATCTCTACCCAGTCCATGCCCTGGGCTATTAGTCCATTTATAGCTGCAGTGGCCTCCTCGACTCGTGCTAGATTAGCTTCTATGGCCTGTGCTTTCCGCACGTTGAGTTCCTGAACTTGTTGCAGACTGCCGATTCTTCTCTCCTGATCTTGCTTCGCGTGTTCCAGCTTCTTACGTGCTTGGTCTTCTTTCTCCTGAAGTTTGGATTCTAGCTTTTGACCTTCGATTGAGGAGTAAAAGTCGTCGACGGCCTTGTTGAAACTGTCAAAGTCAACAATGTGGACAGAAGAGTCGTCAAGAAATTGCTTGGGCTTGAATGGGTAGTAGTCATCATAAAGAAGATCTTCCCGCTTTGGAGGTTCTGTGGACTCAATCTCTCCTTCTGGCTTTCGCTTGGCTATTATATGGCCCACTGGCTTGCTCATACACTCCTGCACGATACCGTTGGCTTGACGTAATGCGTCCATGACCTTTGCCAGAACGTCTTCTTTCTCTATCACATCTTGAGGTTGTACTTGCGCATCAATATTGACGACCTGCAATACATGATCCAATAACGGCGGCGGGAACTCGCTGACACAGGACGCTAAAGCCTTTCTCAACATGTCGTTCGACTTCTTCTTACTCTTCTTCGCTGGTGTCTGCTGTGCATATGCAGCCATCTTGTCCACGTAACTCTGCAGGCCAGTTTTCACCCTTTTTTCCGTCAACTCAGGAACACCATTGATATTCTGCCTCTCCGACAAGTTATACACAGATCCCAGGCGTACATGCTCATGCTCTGCGCCCTCATTTACAGTTCGCAGGACACCAATGACATTCAGCTCTTTATCCGTCAAGATGATGTTTCCTCCAGCGTAAAACTCCAGGAACAAGCGGTATAGACCATCGCTAAATTGAAACTCGAGTATGCGATCTGTTCCTACTTGCTGAACACAGGTCACTCGTCTCGTCTTCAATGACTTCCTTAGTCGAGCGACGAAAGCAGAGGGCGCGGCGGCTGTGGTTCTCGCAAAACTGGTAAGGTGACAGCGAAAGCCAGAGTCGACGACGAACTGCTCTCGATGGTCTGGTTTGGCGAATTTAAAGAGGAAAATTCGTGTCGAGAGATCGTAGATGTTGACCACGCGGAGTGAGGTTAGGCTTTGGGCGAGCTCTGAGGCGATGACTTTGACGTCGAGGGAGGAAAAGCGTTGTTTCATCTTGACACAGAAGTAGGTGACGTTCGAGGACAGGGATATCAATACGATAGACCAATTGTTGTGCACTTTGTCAAACATGTAAATAATGTCGACTTTCAGATGTCGTCATTTTCAAGTTAGGAGGACCACACGTGACCCAATCCTCTCAACTACCAAAAACCATCCCTCTCACACACACAACACCCGCACAGTACACTACTCGACTCACATGATCCAGGACTTACAAGCCACGAGAAAGAGAATCCTGCAGAGGACGACTAACTGAGTAGTCGAGAATGTAATTACTTCTGGTGGTTCTGGATGCATGTGCGAGTATGTGACTGGGGTGTTGTGGTGGGCAGGGTGTTTGGGAAGTTCGAGTGCGAGTGTGGTGCGTCAGTATTATGCTGTTCAAGGTTTCATATGTTGTTCAAAATAAGAAAGGCAGGAGCGACATACACCAGGATGGGAAGGCGCTCGCTACCTCACATCAGAACAATGAACATTGGGTAAAACGAGTGCTCGCATCTATATTATCACACCAATAGAAAAGGCATTGAATTACAGAATGGCATCAGATCGTCTATTGATATCCGTGCTATATGACCTTGATGACTAGCAAGCCTCAAACATCGAGCATCCTGTCATTAACTAGACATATCACCTTCAAACCCCAACCTTCTCTTCCTCCAATCCAGTTCTTTTTCTTTCCCAGCTTCCCAATCTTGCCTACTAGATGTGCCAAGTCTTCCACCTCGCTAGCATCCGCATCCTTCACCATTATGACGATAGGTCCATTCCTTCCATCTACCTTCGCCTGGAAGTTTATCCTGTCCTCTGCTCTGACCACACCTGCAGGCCACAGAAATCCTAGTACTGAACATACTCTTCCAACATACTTGCACCACCACGCGACTTCTGGAGTCACGATGGCTTGCAAGTTCCGGAAGAAGCCAACGTCAGTAGGACTCAGGTCGCCTTCTCCACCCCATCGTTCACTTAATATTAATGCCACAGCCACACGCTCGTCATGAGACAAGCCATGTACGCCAGCGAGAGCACCTGATGTGGTCAGGCGCAAAGAAGTTGCAGCTCGAATCTCCTTGGTGTGCGACAGTGCCGCATGCAAGAGGTTGACTACAGGTCTGACTAGATCTTGAATGAGCACTGGTACAGGTATATCTTCTGTCGGTAGACAAGCTCGTGTGAGTTCTTCCAGATATCTTGCGGAGTCGCGTTCATACGATGCAGTGGCCACTTCTAACGGTACTTGTCTGCGTACATCTGTGCTTAAGGTTGAGAAAAGGAACCCCTCTCTGACACCACCTTGAGCAAAGCGGACGCTGGAGATAGACTGCGGTAGTGCGGCAGTGAGTTGTGTTACCAAGAAAGCAACGGCAGGTATTTGACTGGCGCGACGGTCGGAAATGCGGAAAATCGTGGAGCCTTTCTCTGCGACGTCAGCTTTAACTTTCGAGGTATCTTGAAAGGTTGACGGATGCACTGTAAAGCCATTGATGATTGGGATAGGATATGGTTGAACGGGATGGCCATCCATCAAAGAATTGCCATATCCTCTGAAGCCACCTCCAGAGAGGAAGAGAGGAAAAGACCGAGGCTCGCGTGCTGGCTTGATCTTGTTCCAAGCAGCTGCAATATTACCCTTGGTCTCTGCTGCGAAAGCATCCACAGCTTCTTGTCCCTGATTTTGTGCTTCTAATAACCTTCTCAGTACTGCTGCTGCTCCATACGGTAGGCTGACACTGGCGCCAGCCCTGATATCGACGACGCCATCTACTTCTGTCATCCAGGTCATCTGTGTTGAACCACCCCCAAGGTCCATGATCAATCCTTGCACTGTACGGGCGCTGCTCGCGACACCCATGGCACCAACACGACCTTCTTCTTCTTTTGGTAGCATTTGGACTTCCCAGCCTGTCGCATCC
>Ga0160429_1001871_pt1 | contig 11322 bp, 11 predicted proteins | sample SolpanmetagenomR_FD_108199 | JGI IMG/M metagenome (GOLD analysis project Ga0160429, IMG submission 108199) | Solar panel surface microbial communities from Lawrence Berkeley National Laboratory, California, USA - R | ecosystem: Engineered > Built environment > Solar panel > Unclassified ... | reverse complement strand
TTTTGAGGAAGAATTAAGCCTGAAACTTTTCGTTCTCGGGTTCTAATCCAGCATTTCGCCAGAGTAGACTTGTCGTAATGTTCGACATAGTGCTGGCCAAGTTGCGTGGAATATTCTTACGAGCGCTCCAATGCCGCTCGTTACTGTGTTCCTTATGAATTTGAGCATATGCGAAATGCCTTTTCTTGATGCCTCTTTCCGTCCCATCTCATACACCAGTCCCTGGAAATGCTCCCTTCTTGTTAAGAACAACCATTTGCTGTACCCGCGCAATATAGCCCTTCATCCTACCCTGTCCAAGAGTGTCAGCCCTGTCTCTCATCCTCAAAAAGAAGTGCCTTACCGAATAGATCATATTCGCAATCAAACACTCAACCTCATCCCTATCAAGAGCTTCAGACTCCGGGCCCATTCCTAGACTAATAGCAGCCGCAAACTCATCAACATGCAATCGCGTGCGACGCACCGGCGCCTCGTCCCCTTCTTTCGGCGCTTCGAATCCTCCCGCTAGGAACACTTTCCTGAACAGATTCCGCAGTGCAATCTCCCTCGTCCGTTCCAGTGTTAGATATATCCTGCGCTTGACGAATTCGCTCTGTCCAGCGGTAAGTGCAGCGTCGAATCCTGCAAGATCTCCTTGTTTTATGCAGAATGCTAGGGGCCCGAAGAGTTGTTGTAGGCGTGGGTAGGGAGCTAGAAGGCTCTTCGTTGGAAGCGTTTGTGTGTTCATGAGGTGGCATGGTATTAGATATGTTAGGATCAGCTCTTGGTTTTTGCGGGCAGAACGGTGACATAATCGGAGTGCGTTAGTGAGGTGTTCTTCTGCCTTTAAGTTATTAGTGGATGGCATAGAGCATTGAAGAGCAACATACTTGAATGTAGCCTTCCTCCAGGAAATGGATCACTCCGACGTAGTATTCATAGGTTACAACGTGAGCCTTTGGGAAGGCTGATAGTGGAGGCATATCGGAATTTGATGCCTGAAGAGAGCGAAGGATATTCCGTGACAGGCTGATCGAGTTAAGCTACATCATCGAATAAGTTCACTGTCCTTAAAGTGGAGGCAGCATTCGAAGGTTACCTTGAAGTACGTTTTGAACAACAAATTCGTCGTGTAATACAAAGCCCACTTGCGCGAATCTTCGATTGGAGCACTATGTCACTCAGCTTGCGAACCTGAATTTTTTCTTGAGAAACAATATAAGTCTACATACCGATCGCTTATACAAAGACTGAATATACGATTGATCTGTCTTGCCGCATCCTCCAGCCTCTCGTTCTTCCCGAGAGCGTCAAATACATCATCCTGCAAGCCATCGTTAAAGCTGACATCGCCCTGGATGATCGATGCCTGCTCATCTGCCTTGATTGCAAAAGTCCTTAAGTATTTTCCCGCTACGTAGAGACAGGGTACAGTCCACGCAGCAAATACGCCGCTCGTATAGCCGCGAATCAGCGCGTTGATGAGCTCTTTCCAAATGTCGTAAACCCTTGACCATTGTGCTTCATTTAGTCTTCCTTGGTTTGTGAGTTCCTCCGCCAACAAAAGTTCCACCACAGTCTTCCAGAACGTTACTAACACATCCTGCCAAGCTTGAGCCTCGGCCTTAGTGAAGCCAGCTTGACTGTTGTAGACGGTCGCGTACCGCACGTCGGCTTGTATTCTCTGGGGAGTCGAGCTCCTGACGATGTCGTATAATCGACCTGGGTTCGAGGATGTAGGTGCTGGTGTAATGCACGAAGCGAGCCGGTAGCCATCACCGGCTTGGTGTGCTTGTTCGAAGGCCGTGAATATCTCCTCCATTGTTTGTGCTTCAGCGTGATCTACAGCCTCGGAACGATGATCTTCATGAAGTCATTATATTACAAGACCAAAGCATGCAGGGAGCCCGTGCATGGAAGTTTTCAGGAACTCATCCAATCCCACATAAAGTTGTTGCCAAGACTGACAGGTTGTGCAACCAGGCTGAGGGCTCCTGGCGATCATTTGTTTCCACGTGATGCAAGCACTCCCTCGGCACTACTTAACCCTCTCAAACATTTTCCAACGACATTGACCTGCAGTATTTGTCGCATGAACATGCCAAGCAGGCCTTGAAACGCCCTCAAAATGCTATCCAGTAAGTCTGTCTATACCAATAGACTCTCTGTCCAAATCAGGAGCTGACTCTTCACTCGTTCAAGCGGAGGAAGTACTGGAAAGGGCAGCAAAAGATGGCTCCATATCCTCGTACGTGATATACCAATGGTTCGCGCATACTTAAGACTAACTATTACCTATAGTGAAGACTGGCAACATATCTTCACCAACGTTCTAGCGCGCCTAGATTATGTACGTTGTGGCGCCATCAACTCTTGCAATATTATTCCACTTCAACGCTCATACGTATAATCTCAGATTGTTTATAACGAATTTCCGATACCCTCAATTCCTCTCGCGCATCTTCCACCTGTCCTTGAAAGCCAGTCCGATTCATATCTCGCTCTGGACGGTGGGCCTTCACCAAAGCAGCACTCTCCCAAGACTCTCACCGGCGACAAGGAAAACGCACCCCCTAGCTCTCCAACAACGTCAAATGGCTCAGCACCCTCTTCACCGCCAATTGTTGCGGCTGGACGCATTGAAGCTCCTGCTGGCACACTTCCCCCAGCTCTCCTTTCAAGCTTGACATTTATAAAGCGCAGTCTCAGTTCAGGCTTCTCATCTGATGCGCCGTTCACTATCCAACGTTTCGCAGAGATGATTCTTCGACCACGGCAGCACTATCGATATCTACACGCTTACCTAAACTCTCTGGAGCGCATCGTTTCAGTTGTCTCGGGGGCGGGTCTGTTTCCTCTTCCTTAATCAGGTAACTCCACCGGAGGGTTGGCACTTACAAACGGCAACTCTGCAAACAACCTGTGTAGCGACGAAAGTCTAGGCGGAGCTCTTCTGACCCCAATCCCATGGCTTCGAAACGACAACGATGTGGAGCGGTCGCCCAAACGTATTCGCTTGAGCATTTCGTCACTGAATGGTATGGATGGAGATATTGAGACAAGTGCACAGACGGTCGATCACGCATTACGCCAAGAGGGAGGAGTAACACAAGGCGAGTTACTGCGTCAGGAGCAGGAGGCTAGTGATCCTCCGGCACCTGTGGCTTCGGCGTCAAGTGCAAATCATTCAGCAGCTACTGCAGCGCCTATGAAGGAAGAGACTCAAGATGGCACAGGAAGCGTGGAAAACGACGAGCAACCCCATGCGCGTGGCCCGGATACAATAGGACTAAGTGACACGGGACCTCAAGAACACGACTTTGGGCTTGGGCAAGTGCTGGATATGGAAGCGGCTGTAGGACGACCAGGGCAGAGTATGGCATCTGTAGGGACTGGTGAAGATCATGCACAGAGCATGCACGCGGCTGCCACTGGTACAAAACCACTAGATAATGGAACGCCCACTCAGACCAATGGAGATGTTGTTATCGCAGATGCAGATGGTTTGACGGAAGAAGAAAGAGAGAAGAATGGAGCAGCAGCTGACCAAACAGGACCTGATTCCATAAACACGACGACGCGATGACTTATGCTAATTCAATCGATCACATCGAGCCTCATCTTTCGATGCTATAAGATATTCTCCATGATAATAATAATAATAACAATAACAATAATAATAATAATAATAACCAATCATCATGATATTACAGGATGATAATTGACGCTTTGGAGTGAGTAAATGTGCCAAGGCGCTAAGCCCGGTCAGGTGTAGCTCTACGGCCCTTACAACTTGCACACAATGTTCGAAAATCCTTAGCCTTAGATATTCACGATTGCGATCGGTAACAACACAACAAAAGTGAGTGAAAATTCTTGCTAGTGTGCATCTCGACATTTGCTGACAGATTTTACAGATGGGTAAGCATTATCTTTCATCCTTATGGAATCTTGATATATCGCTGGTACTGGTGCGCAATGGGGAAACATCGAAACTGGGACGTTTCGTAGTGGAAAAGAAATGCTGGGCTTTTATTCAACCTACATGTTTCAGCGAAAGAGGAGGCGTTCCTCTAGGATGTTAAGAGGAGGATTGTTAAAGCACGAATTGAGGATTGACTTTTCGACGAATTGGAACTTTTGCATGACAACAACAACAACAAGTCAGGACACAAGCTGATGGTTATTCTCTTCAGGTCGTCTTCAAGAATACCAGGTCATTGGCCGCCACCTGCCTTCAGAGTCCAACGAGACCCCGAAGCTGTACCGCATGCGCATTTTTGCGCCCAACCCAATTGTCGCCAAGTCGCGATTCTGGTACTTCCTCGGCAAGCTCAGGAAGATCAAGAAGGCTAACGGCGAGATCATCTCTCTCAATGTTGTGAGTTTCCGTTCACGGCACAGTGGAACCACCAGGACCAAGACTTATGACTACTTCTAGATTCACGAGAAGAGGCCCCAGAAGGTCAAGAACTTCGGTATCTGGATCCGTTACGACTCCCGCTCTGGCACCCACAACATGTACAAGGAGTACCGTGAGATGTCGCGGACAGAAGCCGTCGACGCTCTTTACCAAGACATGGCCGCCCGTCACCGTTCCCGCTTCCGGTCAATCCATGTAAGGCATCAGTTCAATCAATAATCTGGACACTTCATTAACTGTTCATCCCTACAGATTCTCAAGGTCGTCGAGATCGAGAAGGCTGCCGACGTCAAGCGCCCTTACATCCAACAATTAATCAAGGCTGGCCTCAAGTTCCCCCTTCCTCACCGTGTCGCCAAGAAGAGCACCAAGAAGATCTTTGCTGCTCACAGGCCGTCCACCTTCTTTTAAGCACGAGTTTTCATGTGGTGAGAGTTTCAAAATACGGAAATGATGGTTTGCAAATGGGTTGTTTTTCTATACCAAAGCTTAGCGGGCATCGAAAATAGAACTTAGCTATCAAAATCAATGAGATAGCACGGTCACGTAAAAAATGGTCGATTTCATACTGCCCGTGTGTTTATTGTGCTCAAGTATACGTCAAGATACTGAGAAAGATCACAAATTTCATTACAACTTCGATCTCGTCTTGGCTGCTTTCGCGAGATTACTAGTATCAACCGGAGTCCACCACGGATACACATTAGGTGCACTATCTTGTAATGTTCCTGTGAAATGTGCGGGCCTCTTCTCCAGAAAACTTTGAACGCCTTCCTTGTTGTCCCTTTTGACTGTCAATGTTGTCTGCAATATCTGTAGTGAAGAGAAACATACATTGTCTGTCTCAACCCATGTAAGATCCTCGAGTCCAACAAATGAGCCTCCTCGGCACTTCTTGGTCCTCTCCAGATCATCTCCTTCATCATATAGGTACTTACTGTACTCACATTCTGAACCACATCCTCCGCAATCTGAAGAGCTCTTGGAAGCGTCTCCTCAGGACTATCCACAAGTTCCGTAAACAACCCATCCATAAGTTGATCATCTGCTCGATACACTGATCCGATTGTTATAAGATGCATCGTGCGTGATAGACCAATCAATCGCGGTAAAAAGAAGGAGCTCGCGGCCTCCATCGCTAATCCGCGCCTCCCAAAGACGAATCCAATCTTCGCACCTCGGTATGCTACTCGAATGTTCATGGGTAAAGTCATCGTTATCCCAACTCCTACTGCAGCCCCTTGAATAGCGCCAATCGTGGGTTTGGTACACTTATGGATTGCAAGGGACACCCGGCCGCCGCTACATAGAGCACACAAATTAAGCATTACTTCGAGGTTGCAGTATGCTCACATACCCATCGCGATGTTCGACTTCAGTCTCAGTTTCCGCCGTCCTAAACCCGACCTGTAAGTCTGCGCCAGCGCAGTACATCTTGCCGTAACCAGTCATGACAATACATTTTACTCGAGGGTCAACGGAGAACAGAGCATACGCATGCTCGATCTCCTCCATCATTGTGTCTGTAAAAGCATTGTAGTTTTTAGGGCGGTAGAGAGTCAATATCACTACGGGAGTTGGTTCATTGGAGGACTCTGGATGGTGAGATACTCGTATCTCCCTGAATGGTAATGTGGAGTAGGACGAGGGAAGTTCGAGGTCGGAGGGCTTTGAAGGCATTCTCTTATGTGTTAGGCACTTAATATCAAGGCTGCAATATAATATAATTTAAGGACTTGCTTAGAAGATGGACATGGATGGTCTGGGGGTAATGGTTGCCATTGCCGAATTGAAAGCTCTCTGAGCCGAAGCATTCGAGCTTACATAATAATGGGAAAAAGCTCTCATCAACTCGTTTGATTCCGGGAACTATTCGCGTGCTTGTACCTGTCGATTCCACTTTCTATACAACCTCTTTCTTCAATTTCTCACAGCCCAGGTTCGCCATGTCAGCTGCTGCTACGCGAGCCCTTCTACGGCCTACACGATTGGCCTTCCGAAACGTGCAGAAGCGCAATGCTACAACGACCACCGCTTCCACCATGAAATCCAAGGCTTCTGAGGGATTGACAAAGGTTACTTCCTCTGCTGGTGAAACCGTTAGCAAGGCCACCGGCGCTGTCTCAGACGCTGCCAGCAATGCTACGGGACGCACCGGAAAAATAATCCACGCAGTTCAATGTATGAAGCTTGGCAATAATTGCATTGACAAAATAAATCAAACCAAAACTAATGCTATTGCAGCAATGATCCCACCTATTGTCTACTATTCAAAGGTCGCCCTTGAAGTTGGCAAGATCATTGTCAGGGGCCAAAAGATGAGCCCACCGTAAGTATTCGCGTAACCATGTCCCAACCCGCAACTCATCACCGACCAATTACTGATATCTTTCTTCTATTCACAGATCCATCTCCCACTTTCAATCACACCTCCAGCCCGTTGTTGACGTCGTCAGGACTCCCTCCACCCTTCAACAATACACCTCCAGCACACTATCACCAGAGCGCATGCTCAGCTCGATGAGGAACATGACCAGCACCCAAGCGGTCGCAGTTGGTGTTGTTATCGCAGAGGTCATTGGTTTCTTCACCGTCGGCGAGATGATTGGCAAAATGAAGATTGTCGGATACAGGGGCGCTGGACCGGCGCATGAGGAGCACCACTAGATTTGTGTAAATGACGAGGTTGTAGCGGGATAAAAGCGAACACTCTGAACCGAAGCAGAGTGGGAAGACACTCGATAATTAGACATTGATTGGTTTCCATCCTCCTAGACCTTCTGCTTGTACAATCTGTGATTCACCCTCTCCATCTATCTATGTATACCGACCTACCTTTACTTGTCTTTGTCAGAAATTAGATAATTTCCCAAAATCACATTCAACGCTACTGTCACCAGCAAGTCCGGCCGTCTCAGGTGTAAAGAGATAATTTTGAACAATAATCGTGCCATTGAAATGCTGATATCAAAACTCGGGACGGGAACGGCGAACAAGCTCAGGGTCCGCAAAAAAAAGTTGCGGCGCAAAGCTCAATGCACATGCTCCTCTCAGATAAATAACTCGAAACTGCAAGTCCTGAAATATGGACGCTTTAAAAATCCTCACACGGTCTCTGGGTCCATCGAAAATTTCAAGAAAGGCCACCAATGTGCACTGTGCCCCCTCACAAGGCGCGGCGAGCAATCCCCAGCTATTCGGCAGCGCCAACGGCGACGAAGGCCTAAGCACCGGATGCAAAAAGTGCAAGAGACAAGGAAACGAACCTGCGCCCTCGGAGGAGCTGCCGAAGGAGCTGGATTTTTTCGGCGACCAAAATGGTGCGCCAGAAAAGGTTCAAACTTCGTCTGAGAAGCCTGTGAAGAGCACACGGAAGCAGAAGAACATGCCTGGCGGCGAAGTAGACCTGGCAGGCTCTACGAAGGAGGAGGACCCGGAAACGCTGGAGCCGGAAGAAAGCCGTCGGATCCTAAAACAGCACAAAATCAAGATCACAGAGCTCTGGACCCCCGCCGCTTCTGTCATGGAAGACATCTCGCAGGCTAACGCGAAGAAGCGCAAGAGGGCAAAGACAGCCGCTCCGGTGGGGGAACCCAGCAAGAAGAAGAAGCGACGGCTGGATGTGGTACCTCAGCCTCTAACGTCATTCGTGCAACTACGAGCGCGGTATAACATGTCGGAAAGACTGCTTGGGAATCTGGCCGCGCAGGGTTATAGCATTCCTACGGAGGTACAATTGGGTAGTCTACCGCTTCTGTGCGATGCACAGCATGGTATTGTCGCAGGTACCGCAACGCACAAATCCGACACGGCAACATGTGGACCCAACATCGACCTTCTGACTGTTGCGCCGACTGGAAGCGGGAAGACTCTGGCCTTTCTGATTCCAGTATTAAATGCCATCATGCAGCAGCAAAGGGCTCAAAGAGCAGAAGGGGATGAAGCAAGCAAGGATTCTCGCTACAATGGCGTACAGGCTATCATAGTAGCACCAACGAAAGAACTTGCCAGTCAAATCGTCAACGAAGCCAGGAAGCTTACCCTGAACACGGGGGTGAAAGTGACATTGGTGCGCAAAGGAATGAAGGTTGCGCGACCTGCAACACCTGGCGAGCAAGAAGCCAAGAACGAGGACATCCCATCCGCCAAAGAAGATGAGGTAGCAGATGACGAGCAGGACGAAGATGACACCTCCAAGAAACCCACCAAGACCACAAACCAACCGCCAGCAAAAGCGCAAGTCCTAGTCTCAACACCCTTAACACTAGTCCACGCAGCCGACGTAGCAGACTTAACCTCAACCACCCTCTCCAGCGTGCGTTACCTAATCCTCGACGAAGCCGACGTCCTCCTCGACCCCTTATTCCGCTCGCAAACCCTCCAAATCTGGAACGCCTGCACCAACCCCACGCTGCGTGTAAGCCTATGGTCCGCAACAATGGGCTCCAGCATCGAATCCCTCGCCCTCTCGACCCTAGAATCCCGCCAGCGCACCACTAACCCAACCAGCCCGCAACGCGCACCACTCCTCCGCCTCGTCGTCGGCCTCAAAGACTCCGCGATCCCAAACGTTGCCCACCACCTCCTCTACGCGGGCAACGAACAAGGCAAACTCCTCGCCCTGCGCCAACTCCTCCGCCCGTCTACAACGTCAACAACAACAACCTCCACCGCTTCCATAACACCCCCGTTCCTAGTCTTCACCCAAACAATCCCCCGCGCCGTGGCACTCCACTCGGAACTCCGCTACGACATCCCGCAAGAAGCAGGCGGAAGCTCTCGCATCGCGGTCCTCCACGCCGACCTCTCCGACACGGCGCGCGAGAAGGTCATGGCGGCCGTGCGCAAAGGCGAGGTGTGGGTGCTCATCACCACGGACCTGCTCTCGCGGGGCGTGGACTTCAGGGGCGTGAACGGGGTCGTGAATTACGATTTCCCAGGGTCCAGCGCCGTGTATGTGCATCGTGTGGGGCGGACGGGGAGGGCGGGTAGGGAGGGTGGGGTGGCGGTTACGTTGTATGTGAAGGAGGATATTCCGTTTGTGAAGAATGTGGTTAGTGTTATCGCTGCTGCGGAGGGGTTGAGGGGTGGTGGTGAGGGCATTGGGAAGGAAGGGCTGGGGGCAAGGAGGAGGTTGTTGGAGAGTTTGCCGAAGCCGAGTAAGCGGGAGAAGCAGAGGTTGAAGAAGAGGGGTGTTGAGTCGAGGAGGCCGGAGAAGGAGAGTGCTGGTACGAGGATTAGTACGAAGAGTGGATATCAGAGGAGATTGGAGAATAATCGGAAGGGAGTGGGGAGGGGTGGTGGGATTGGGAGTGGTAGTGGTAGTGGTAGTACTAGGGCTGTCAAGCCTGTTGTCACGGCTGATGACGGTGATGGTGATGATTTCTCTGGCTTTGACGACTGAGAAGATGTGTCTTAGTAGAACATGTACATAATCTGAAGAACTTCTTATCAAGAACTAGTATTAACCACGCTCGTGCCGTTCAAACAAACCTTATGTAGAATATTCCCACGTTTCAAGCCGGGCCCTTGCCTTGGATGCATAAAAGCTCCGTACTCCTCTGCAAGCATACTTGTGTGGCTCAATGTTGACGAGGTAGACGAGAAAGTCTTAGCTGAAAGGAAAGAACCAACATCTCGAAGATCAAAACCCTCTATATACACTTCTCTAAATAATCTATCCACGAAACCAATCTAGCACGCACCACCCTTACAACCTCTTTTTCTCCTCATCTAAAACTTGTAAACCTGGTCCTTGCTGTACCCAAGCTCAGCAAGCATACCAGTCAACTCGCCCTGATCCGAAGGACTCTTCTTCTCGCCACTAACCGCCTTGTAGAACCCCGGGGGTCCACAAACAAAAACTTTGATGTTCTCCTCTTTGGGCTCGGGCATAACAGTCTTCAACAGATCCTTGCTGACGTGTCCACTGCCCTGTGTCCAGCCCTCAGGCGGATTGTCCAAGAGGTAGAAAGCGCGGAAGCGGCGTGGGTAGGTGTTCTCGAGGTGATCAAAGTCGTGCTTGAGCAGGATATCCTCCTCGGTGATATTGCCGTAGACTAGTGTGACCTTGGTCTTGTCGTTGTCGTTGTTGAAGATTTTGCGGCAGACTTGGTGCATAGGCGCGATGCCGGTGCCACCTGCTAGGAGGACAACGTGGTCGTGCTTGTTCTCAGTTATGGGGTACTTGGGGATCGGGCCTTTGATGTCTAGGCGTTGACCGGGGGCCATATCGTGGAGATGGGTGGACATGGGTCCGTTGGTGTATTTCTTGATGATGAAGTCGATGTGTCCGGTGGTTTCTGAGAAAACAGTCAGTGGACTTCTCAGACAAGTGCCGATACGCTTACCCTCGTCGCTAACCGGGGTGTAAGGGCGGATAACAGGCTTTTGCATTTCCGGTCCCTTGTACTTGGTGATGAGAGCAGCTGTGAGGAATAAGCATTTATGAACTAAACTCTCCATTCACCACATCCAACGTACAACACGCAGACAAACCAGAAACCATATCCTCTTCCGGCAGAGCAAAGCGAAGCTTCTTAGTGTTATGGTTAACGACTTCGACCTCCTCAAGCTTCAGCGAAATGAAGCCCTGGTCGCCACCAGTGAACGCCGACTTCGACGACTCTGCCGCGACGGTCTGACCTAGTGCTGGGATCGCAGGGGCATTTCCGAGGACGTTAGCGTAGTAGTAGTACGAAGCAGCGCCTCCAGCTACTGCTGCGACACCAGCGACAGCCGGGGCATTGAGTCCGCGCGCTGATGCTTCGGTTGTGAAAGTGCGAACAGACTAATGCGAGTGTCATTTCAGAGGTCGATAACATGCCGTGCTTGAGGCCGCTTGATCTGGCTGGAAACTCACCTGCTTCAGCGGCGCTGCGGCACGGAGAAGTGATCGTGCAAACATGTTTGTTGAA
>Ga0160429_1001870_pt1 | contig 11322 bp, 9 predicted proteins | sample SolpanmetagenomR_FD_108199 | JGI IMG/M metagenome (GOLD analysis project Ga0160429, IMG submission 108199) | Solar panel surface microbial communities from Lawrence Berkeley National Laboratory, California, USA - R | ecosystem: Engineered > Built environment > Solar panel > Unclassified ... | reverse complement strand
TGAAGTTTTCCAGGGCGGCCTGGTCGGCGGCCGGTAGGGCAAAAGGGATGATTGGTCTGGCCATACCAGCCTAACCTAAATGGCCTGCATTCTGTTAATCGACTTCCCTGACTCAGCACTAGCCGAAGGAGCGACCCGCTTTACTTGTCGCTCCCTATCCGAAGCCCGGTCGCTATACTTTCTTACGCGATGCTTTGGTAAGATGTGCCGTCTTGACCTTTGCTTGAGTTGTCAGGTCCCGCTCAGATAGAGGGAAGCTGACAAAGGGGCTAGCCCAGGTACGATTTCAGCGACTGCGAACGTGAGGTGTGCTTGAGGCGGCGAATGGCCTTTTCCTTTAGCTGCCGGACCCGCTCGCGCGTCAGAGAGAACTTCTCCCCAATCTCCTCCAGCGTTTGCGCGGTGTGGCCGTTCAGCCCGAAATGGAGCGTAAGGACGTCGGCCTCCCGCCGGGTCAGGGTCGAGAGCGCGCGCTGCACCTCCCGGCGCAGGGACTCATGCAGCAAGCCCGCATCCGGCGTTGCTTGTCCCTCGTCCTGCAGCACGTCGAGTAAGCCGTTTTCCTCCCCATTCACGAAGGGCGCATCCATCGACACGTGGCGGCCTGAGATTTTCAACGTGTCCACCACTTCGGCGGTGGTCAGCTCCAGCAACTCGGCAATCTCATCGGGCGAGGGCTCCCGCTCAAACTTCTGCTCCAGCTCGGCAAACGAGCGGCTGATTTTGTTGAGCGAGCCCACCCGGTTCAGCGGCAGGCGCACGATGCGGCTCTGCTCGGCCAGGGCTTGCAGAATGCTCTGGCGAATCCACCACACGGCGTAGGAGATAAACTTGAAGCCTTTCGTTTCATCGAAGCGCTTGGCCGCTTTAATCAAGCCCAGGTTGCCCTCGTTGATGAGGTCGCCCAATGTCAACCCTTGGTTCTGGTATTGCTTGGACACCGAGACCACAAAGCGTAGGTTGGCTTTGGTCAGCTTTTCGAGGGCCATCTGATCGCCTTCGCGGATGCGCTGGGCCAGCTCTACTTCCTCGTCGATCGACACCAGGCTCACTTTGCCAATCTCCTGCAGGTACTTGTCCAGTGATTGGCTTTCGCGGTTGGTAATCTGCTTACTGATTTTTAACTGTCTCATGCGGGAACGGCGCTGCTTCTAAAGGGCACTAGCAAGCTATAACTCCCAGTGTGGCGGCTTAGTTTGACGGCCCCAGTGACGACGCCCCGCCGCAAGGGTCACGGCTGGAGCAAAAGCCTGACCGCCGTCGATTGAGGTAGTTCATTAGGAACGAGTAGCTTAAGGCGTTAGATGCGCTGAGACGGTGTGCCATTTAGTGCTACGCACGTAACGTTTGTCAACGTCCGTTTAACAACTGATTATACCTCCTATCTTCGTCTAAAATCCACCCCAGCGACGAGCCTTTCTGGCATGCCCGCCTATTTTGCCTACTACCGGGGGTCGCACAATAGTAGGAACGGAAAACAACGGTAAGGAGTCCTGAACTAGTGGGCCATCTCAGAAAACGTACGTTTAAACGCTACTAGGGCAGTTTTTGAGAAAAGCAGGTTCTGGCCAGGCTGGCGTGTAACTTTTGCTCATCTCATGTATCAACGGCTCATTCCAACCTGAATGACCGACTTGGTGAGACAAAGTAGCTCGTGTTTGGTAGTCAAGTAGGCTTACCGTTGTTTACCGTTCCTAGTCTAGTGCGGCCCCTGACACCAGCCACGTCCCATAGTGAACGCCTCACTCGGAGTTTACGAAACCCATCTCCTCGGCACGTTTCGTAAACGAGGAATCATAGATGGGTTTCGTAAACTCGTCCCGTGTTACAGCGGCCTGTTGGTACCTGGTGCTGGCTAGCTGCCAGGAGTTCAGGGAAAGGATGCGGATGCTCGAACGACCTCCTCCTTTAGTTTTTCGATGGGATAGATTGGGGGATATCCCGGGCTCTGGTTATGATGGCGTCAGCGGGGCGTCCGGAGCGACGAAAGGCAGCGGTGTCTATTTTCACGGCCGACGCCGTGCGCGGGGGAGCGGCGGCCCTTTTGGGGTGGGAGACTCCTTTGCCCGGGGGGGTGTTAGGTGCAGCAGTTGGCGTTGTTTGGGCGGAAGCAGGACCGCGTAGGGCCACTAGCGTCATGCCAAGTAGGAAAAGGGGGTCGGGTTTCATAACTAGGGAAAAGGTGAAAGGGTGAAGATACTGACTATGAGCTGTATTGACGTTCATTTCAAACGGTCCGATTATAAAAAGGAAACCAATTATAAACCCAGGGGGACCCTGGCTCCGCGCCGCTTGCGTTGCGCCTGCGACATTTGCCGGCATGAGAGCAGAAATAAGGGGCTACTCGCTCACTGAGAACGAAGACCGATCCAGTTACGAACCCGGAGAGCAGCAAGTATTCGGGTTCACCTTGTTGTTCGAGATTGGCATTCGCGGCCAGGAAGGGGCTGATTTTTTTGAAGTGGACGTCGCCTCCCCCGGGTTCTTGGAGCGTGGCCTGTCCCAGCCCGTTTTTCTCCGGCACACCCTGTTGGCCACGGATTATAACATCCCCGAAGCAGTCGTTCTGGTGCGCAAGTATGTGGAGGCGCAGGAAGCGGACTCATGGGAAGAACTGGCTCGCAAAATCAGCCGGGTGGCGCGGTGGGAATTTGAAGACTATAGGGCGAACCAGGAGCAGGTTCATAAAAAGGGGTAGCGCAAGAGTAAGAACAGAAATTCCCGTTAGGCTTTTTAGGGTGTCAGAGTTCAGCGCTTAGAAGCCGTTTTCGTCTCATCAAGTCAGCTGTTGTGTCTAGTAAGAGTCACTGATTGGTGAGATAACCAAACGAGACGCTTTCAGGGGGCGAATGACACTCGGCATTCAAAACTGCCTTAAATACCTTAAAACGGACGTTTTGTGAGGCACTAGTCCTGCTCAGATTTCCCTAACGGGAATTTCTGTTCTTACTCTTGCGCTACCCCAAAAACGGTGATTTAAACCGCCACCGTCTTTCTGATAGGGCCTGAGTCATTCGTTGAACGGGGGATTGACGAATGACTCACGGCATAAGCTTGAGTGACGGGGGCTTCCTAAACGTTAGAAGCGCAACCCAAAGTCAACTAGGGTCCGCTCGTGAAGCCTGATCCGAAAGACCGCGGCTGCTTGAATCAGCGTTTTGCTGAACAGGCAGCTTTACCTTGAGTCGTAATCTCTTGCCCTCGGTTCAATGACCTTTCCCGTTTCGTGGCACCCCTACTTACTAGTCCTGAGCGGCAACCTGTTGTTCTTCTGCTGGGCCTGGCTCGGGGTTAACGGCGGGAAGGGGCTGTTTTATTTTACCACCGACGAACTGGGGTTGATGTTTCTGCTTCCGGTGGCCGTGCTGCTCAACGCCCTGCCGTGGCTGCTGGCATACGGGCGCAACAAAACCGCTTGGGCACGTGCCTTCGGCCTGCTCTTGTTAGTGTTGCTGGGAGGATGCACGTCCGTTTGGATACATGCGTGCGCAACGGGGGTATCGATCTAATCCTCCTTGCGTGAAAGGCAGAAATCAGCTCGGCACCTGGTGGCCAGCTGGCCTCAACAGGGTAGGGCGAGTTTACGAAACCCGTCTACGATTCAAAGTTTAGGAAACGCGCAGGAGGGATGAGTTTCGTAAACTCAAACCCAGATGCTTTTTCGGGATTAGGCAAACAGGATTTTGGGGGCAGTGGGGAAGTACTAATAGTCCAGTCTTCATCTGAGTTTCGTCCCTTAACATAACAAACGTTATTTGACAGCTGCAAACCGCTAATTTTCAGCTATTTCCTGTCGATAACGCTTCACACTAGCGCGGCTGATACCCGTCAGGGTTACAATCTCGGCCACCGACAAGCCCTTAGCTAGCGCTTTGGCTACCTTGGCCACCTTCTCGGCATCGCGCCCAGCGGGCCGGCCCAGGTGCTTGCCCTGCTGCTTGGCTAGAGCAATGCCGGCCAAGCTCTTTTGCCGGTTGTTCTCGCGCTCGTACTGATTGAACGAGGAGAATACCCCAATTATCATCTTGCCGGCGGGCGTGCGCGAGTCGATACCTAGGTCCAGGGCGCGGAAGTGCACGCCGCGGCGGTTGAACTCCTCCACCAGCTGAATCGTGTGCACCGTGTTGCGCCCGAGCCGCGCCAGCCGGTTCACTACCACTACGTCGCCCTCGCGCACGGCCACCAGCAGTTCATCGAGCGCCAGGCTGCGAGTGCGCGTACCGGAGACTTTCTCCTGAAAAATGCGGGTGCACCCCGCGCGGGTCAAGTCTTCAAGCTGGGTATCGAGGTTCTGGTCGGCCGCCGAGACGCGAGCGTACCCATAGGTGTGTTGCATGGCTCTGAAAGTATAGCTCACAAAACTATGTTTCAGAACCCACTTCTTGACCCGCGAAATTGGCCTAAATCAGCGCTTTTGGAGATGCGTCAGAAAGGTGCACCTTTCTGAGCCGACCTTTCATTTACTATTGAGTGCTCGCTCGGGCACCCGCTTAGTAGCGCGCTTGCGGCAGTGCCTTAAGTTAGAGGTACTAGACACCCCCAACAGAGCGTCCATACGCTTGGAGCAGGGCTATCAAAAATTGCGTTATGTGCTGAATGAGCGTTTTCATATTTTTAGCTGACGAGTTCAGTTGGCGACAACAAACGTAATATTAACAGATTGCTTGCCAGATTGCTGGACTGCAGCGCCCGGCGAGTTTGCGAAATTCATCTACGATTCAAGGTTTAGGAAACGAGCCAAGTAGATGAGTTTCGTAAACTCGCAACGGGTTGCTTTCCCGGGCCTGGGCAAACAAGACCTTCCCGCAGCTAGGCGGCTCTAGAAAGTCCCTCTCTCATCTGGTTTCTGTCCATTAACATAATCCTTGATATCGTACACATCTTGCCACTGTGCTACTTTCAACGGCTACACAGAATTGTACTTAGAACTTGTCTAGTGCTGCCTCAGTTAGCGCCCTATTGCTTGATTCAGTACCTTTGACCCCATGAGGCTGTTGGTCCTTTTCTTGGCGATGTATGTACTGGTGCTCTCTGGGGTGCCCTGTGATACTCTGTGCCAAGACGAACCTACCGCCACCGCAGCGCCGGGGGCTCCTGCTCATTCGGGCGAGCAAGGAGCTTGCAAAAGCTGTTCGCCGTTTAGCGTGTGTGCTGCTTGCACGGGCTTCACCCTGCCAGCTCCGGTTTGGGCCGTGCCCGTCGCTCGCGTCGTGCCCCCCGCCGCCCCGGCCCGGCTTCCATTGTACCAGGTGCCCGATACGCTGGAAGTAACGGCGTGTATCTGGCAGCCGCCCCGATTGGTGTAGTCCCTTTTAGGTCGCTCCCCCACCGCATTGCGCAGCGGGGAGCTATTGACTACGCAAATCACCCCTAACTTCATGAAAATCATCCTAGTGTCACTTGGAGTGACACTCGCCTCTATGCCTATGGCGTGGGGCCAGCAACGCCTGCACGTCTCGGTGCAGGATGCTACCACCGGTAAACCTCTCCTGGGGGCCACCGTTCGGTTATTACCCGGCAACACGGGCGCGGCGGCCGATGTGGAAGGTAAACTAGTGCTACCGCTCCCGGCACCCGGCCGCTATGCCCTCGCATCCTCGTTTATTGGCTACCAAAGCCGGACCGACAGCCTGACGCTGCCCACTACAGGCGACACGCTCACCGTGCGCCTAGTGCCCGTCGAGGGCGAGCTATTGGAGGAGGTGGTGGTTTCCTCCACCCGCAGCAACCGCAGCATTGACGACATTCCGACCCGCATCGAAGCCATTACGGGCGAAGAGTTAGAGGAAAAGGCCAACATGAGGCCGGGCGACATTCGGATGCAGCTCAACGAGAGCACCGGCATTCAGGTGCAGCAGACCTCCCCCGTCTCGGCCAGCGCCAACATTCGCATTCAGGGCCTGGACGGGCGCTATACCCAACTACTGCAAGATGGCTTTCCCCTCTACTCCGGCTTCGCGGCGGGCCTGAGCATCCTGCAAATCCCCCCACTTAACTTGCGGCAGGTCGAAGTCATTAAGGGCTCTGCTTCTACCCTTTACGGCGGCGGGGCCATTGCGGGCCTGGTCAACCTGATTACCAAGCGGCCCGGCGAGAAGCCGGAACTGAGCTTCCTGGCCAACGGCACCACGGCCGGCGGGCTGGACCTGAGCGGGTATTGGGGGCAAAAAAGCGAGAAGGTCGGCGTGACCCTGTTTGCTGCCCGCAACACCCAACAGGCCTACGACCCTGGCCATACGGGCTTCTCGGCCGTGCCCCGCTACGAGCGCTACACCGTCAACCCCCGGCTCTATTTCTACCTGAACCCCACTACCACCCTCACCGTGGGCGGCATGGGCAATTGGGAGAACCGTATCGGGGGCGACATGCAGCTGCTCGACGGGCAAGCCGACCAGACGCACCGCTACTTCGAGCGCAACCTCTCCGACCGCCTGGCCTCCCAGGTGCAGTTTGACAAACGCTTTACCCGCTCGTTCCTAACCGTGAAGAACAGCGTGAGCTACTTCAACCGGGTGCTGACCCAGCCCGACTACCGCTTTGCCGGGCGGCAGGTGGCCAGCTTCACGGAGGCCAGTTACACCCACACCGGCGAGCGGGCCGAATGGATTGGCGGGGCCAACCTGTGGACGGAGCAGTTTACGGAAAACGGCGCAGCCCTAGGTCGCAACTACCGCTACGTCACCACCGGGGCCTTCCTGCAAAACAACTTCAAAGCCACCGACTGGCTGACGCTGGAAACCGGTCTGCGCGGGGACTATCACAACCAGTTTGGGCTCTTCGTGCTGCCTCGGGTATCGGCCCTGTTCCACATCTCGCCGCGCTTGACCTCCCGGCTGGGTGGGGGCCTGGGCTATAAAGCCCCGACTATTTTCACGGAAGATGCTGAAAGCTTGGGCTTTCGCAACGTGCTGCCCATTGACCAGGCAGCGGCGCAGGCCGAAACCTCGCAGGGGGGCAATTTTGACGTGAACTACCGCACCACCTTGTTTGAGGTGCTGGACGTGTCCGTGAACCAGCTCTTTTTCTATACCCGCCTTAATCACGCGCTGGTGCTGGATATCCCGGCCATCATTACGCCGGGCCCCACCAGCGGCGGGTACCAGTTTACGAACGCCAACGGCCCTATTGTGAGCCGGGGCCTGGAAACCAACGTGCGCGTGGGCTACGAGGATTTCCAACTCTATGCGGGCTATAGCCTGGTCGATACCCGCCGCCGCTACGCGGGCGAGGACTACAACAGCCCCATTCCCTTAACGGCCCGACACCGGGTCAACCTGGTGGGCGTGTACGAGCAGGAAGGCAAGCTGCGGGTCGGCGTGGAAGCCTACTACGTGGGGCGCAAGCCGCTGTCTACCGGGGAACAGTCGCGCGCCTACTGGCTCATGGGCCTCATGGGCGAGCGGCGCTGGAAGCACTTCAGCGTATTTGTCAACTTCGAGAACCTGCTCAATATCCGGCAAGACCGCTACCAAGCGGTCGTGCTTCCCCCGGTAGAGCGGCCCTCTTTCCGCGAAGTATGGGCGCCCCTGGATGGGACGGTCGTCAATGGTGGCCTCAAGTTATTCCTGTAGTCTTTTTGGTAGCTAACCAGGCAACTAACGCCTAATCCACCCGTTCAAACCGAGTGGAAAATAGCCCCGGACCTCGCCCTGGGGCTGCTGGCTGGCGGCTTTCAAACCAGTTTGCACAGGTGGCAGGCTAGGCGGCCCCGGCGCTGCGAATTGGCAGCGGGCTGCTTTACACGCTTTTGGGGCCCGGCCACGCGCATACTTACCCGGCTGCCTCCTCGCGCTGGGGCAAGCACTTCGTACTTGGTCTAGCGCTAGCTATGTTTCTGGCTCCCTGCCTAGAAGTGCAGACCTTTTTTAACGAATGGTCGTACTGGCGCTGCTGATAGCCGTGTACGTAGTGGCCTCCGTTGCCACTAGATGCGTGCTGGTAGCCGGGGCCTCGGGGCCTGCACCGCCTGCCCCAGGCCGGCATTGCCCGCTACGAGCGTCGCCTGACGGGGGTAGTACGCGTGGGCGTGGGCATCACCAGCTTTTTTATGGAATGGTAGCCTGCCAACTGCCTTCCCCTTCTCTTAAATCCTTGCCTTTAGTCTATATGCCTGACCCTACTTCCTCCGATACCAACGAGGAGCTGAACACCGCCAAGCAGGTGAGCCTCGACAACGTGGGCGCGCTCAACCGCGAGCAGCTCACACCCCAAGCCGCAGCCGAACCTCAGGGCCACGACGTACCCGGCCATGATCACGCTCCAGCTAAAGCCCCCGCGTCGGCTACCCCTAAGCGCCGCCTCACCGCCGACCCGCTGGGTGACTCGTGCTGCGTCGTGCCCGCCAAGCCTCTCACAGGCAACCCGGCTACCCTAGCCGATGCAGCGGCTACTGAAGCGGATGACGACGAGGAGCATGACCATCAGGTAAGAGAAGGTAACCCCTATCTGTTGCCAGGCCTGAGCCTAGTACTACTGGTGGGCGGTTTAGCCCTCGACCATTTTCAGACGGGCTTCTTCGCGGGCTGGGTGCGCCCACTCTGGTATGGCTTGGCCTTTCTACTGGTGGGCTGGAAAGTCATCCGCTCGGCCATTCAGAGCATTCCCAGCGGCAACGTGTTCAACGAGTTTCTGCTGATGAGCCTCGCCACCATCGGCGCGTTTGCCATCGGGGAGTACCCGGAAGGCGTGGCCGTGATGCTCTTCTACACCGTAGGCGAGCTGTTTCAGGACGCGGCCGTGAACCGAGCCAAGCGCAGCATCAAGGCCCTGCTCGAAATTCAGGCCACCGAAGTGACGGTAGTGCGCAACGGGCAGAATCAGGTCATCGACCCCAAAGCCGTGCAGGTGGGCGACGTCCTGGAAATCAAGCCCGGCGAGAAAGTAGCCCTCGACGGCACGCTGAACACGACGGCAGCCAGCTTTAACACGGCGGCCCTGACCGGCGAGTCAGCCCCGCAAACCAAGCAGCCGGGCGACGCTGTGCTGGCCGGCATGATTAACCTGGAAAGCCTAGTGCGGGTGACTGTCACGGCAGGCTTTCAGGATACCAAGCTCAGCAAGATTCTGGCAATGGTGCAGGACGCGGTGGGCCGTAAAGCCAAGACGCAGCAGTTCATCACCAAGTTTGCCAAAGTGTATACCCCCATCGTGGTGGGGCTGGCCACGCTGCTGGTGCTGGTGCCACTGCTGGTAGTGCACGATTACGTATTCCGCGACTGGCTCTACCGGGCGCTGGTGTTTCTAGTCATTTCCTGCCCCTGCGCGCTGGTTGTCAGCATTCCGCTGGGTTACTTCGGCGGCATCGGAGCCGCCTCCAAGGCAGGCATTCTCTTCAAGGGCTCCAACTTTCTGGACGTGCTGCGCGAGATTGATATCGTCGTGATGGACAAGACCGGCACGCTGACCAAGGGCGTATTTGCCGTGCAGCAGGTGCAGCCCGCCCCGGGCACCGAGCCCGCGCAACTGCTGCGGCTGGTCGGAGCCTTGGAAACCAAGTCTACCCACCCCATCGCCCGCGCCGTGGTTGCCCACGTCGGGGAGGCAGCAACGGGCGTGGCGGTGGAAAACGTGGAGGAAATCGCTGGCCACGGCCTGCGCGGCCGGGTGGACGGCCGCGACGTGCTGGCCGGCAACACCAAGCTGCTGAGCAAGCTCAACGTCGCGTACCCGGCCGAAGTAGACCAGGTAGCCGACAGCATCGTGGTGGCCGCTCTCGACGGCAAGTACGCCGGCTACCTCACCGTGGCCGACGCCCCGAAGGAAGACGCGGCCCAGGCCGTCCGGGAGTTGAAAGCCGATGGCATCACCAAGCTCGTCATGCTCTCCGGCGACAAGGACAGCATCGTGCAGCGCGTGGCCAAGGAGTTGGGCATTACTGAAGCGCACGGCGGCCTGTTGCCCGAAGACAAAGCCCGGTACGTGCAGCAGTATCTAACGGAGGGCCACAAGCTGGCCTTCGTGGGCGACGGGGTGAATGACGCGCCCGTGGTGGCCCTGGCCGACGTGGGTATTGCGATGGGCGGCCTGGGCTCGGATGCTACCATCGAAACGGCCGATGTGGTGATTCAGACCGACCACCCCAGCAAGATTGCCACGGCCCGGCGCATCGCTCGCGCTACCCATAACGTGGTGTGGCAGAATATCTGGCTGGCCTTTGCCGTGAAGGCCCTTGTCCTGGCATTAGGCGCTGGTGGACTGGCCACAATGTGGGAAGCCGTCTTTGCCGACGTGGGGGTAGCCCTGCTGGCCATTCTCAACGCCGTGCGCATCCAGCGCATGAAATTCTAACCCCATGCTTTTTCTACACCAAGCCGAAACGCTTACACCTGAGCAGCAATTAGCGAATCAACACGCCTGGCTAGCCACTATCGAGACCCAGGAAAAGCACGTGCTCTCGCTCAGTAACGTCTTTGACGTAAATGTGCCGTACACGCCCCCATCCGCTGCCGACTAAACGGCCTGCCGATTATTTGGGTGCTCAGCCTTACTTTTTTGATAAGCAGTAATTTACCAGCCTTCTGCTTGCGCCACAGCGGGGTCAATGATGCGGCACAGCTGCTTGTATTGTGCGCTCGATTCCACGAAGTTTTGCAGCAGAGTCGGCGGATTACCCTTGCCATCGTCGTACGAGCACTCGAAGCCCGCCGCTCGCAAGTGCTCGTACTCGGCACTGCCATTATCTACGGCATGCACAAACTGAATTCGGGGCAGGAGGAACCCCTCTTCCCATATTTCGCACTCAAATCCAAAGTAGGCTTTCGGTTGGGAGCTGTCCGAATAATAGCGCCGGTAATATTCATCCGTTCCTAAAGTGAGTAGCTCTTGTAGATTAGGATAGCGTTGTTGTTCAGTAGGTTGCATAACTGAAGGCTGCATAGAGTGTGTTTTGCAATTGCAACAAAGGGATTATAATCCCACGCTTGAAATCAGTGCGGATTTCGGCTTGTCCGACGGCTACGCCTGGCGTGGTACTTTGCTGGCCAAGTTGCCCTATTTTGGAGCCTGACTCTGGTTAACTTCCGCCCACGAAATAGGGGCTGCTGGTGCTACTGCCTGCCCCGCTACGGAAAGCAATAATGAGGTGGTCTGATTACGCTGGACAGTTTAGGGCACTAAGTGGGGTTCTTGTTCCAAAAGGGCGGTTTTACACGCTAAGCAGTTAACAAATTGATTCAGTGATTATTGCCAGCAGTGAATTCCAGGTTTATCAAAAAGGAAATCCTTTTTGATAAACCTGGTACACCCGTTGGATTGCTTGGAATCGCCCTTTTTAGAGGTGTTTTGCAGCTACCCTTTTTGATAAAGTGCTGCCGGAGGGCTTAG
>Ga0160429_1001869_pt1 | contig 11323 bp, 8 predicted proteins | sample SolpanmetagenomR_FD_108199 | JGI IMG/M metagenome (GOLD analysis project Ga0160429, IMG submission 108199) | Solar panel surface microbial communities from Lawrence Berkeley National Laboratory, California, USA - R | ecosystem: Engineered > Built environment > Solar panel > Unclassified ... | reverse complement strand
CCCCGCGAAGTAGCCCTTCGGCTGCGCCTCCAGTAGCTTTCTAACGGCCTGTAAGTCAAGTAGGCCGGTAGCGGGGTCGATGTCGGCAAAGTGTACCTCGCCGCCGCAGTAGCGCACGCAGTTGGCCGAGGCCGCGAAAGTGATGGGCGTGGTAATAACGCGCTGGCCCGGCTGCACGCCCAGCGCCAGCGCGCACAGGTGCAGGGCGGCCGTGCCGTTGCTCACGGCCACGGCGTGGCTGGCCCCCACGTAGGCTGCGAACTGCGCCTCAAACTCGGCCACGCGCGGGCCCTGAGTCAGAAAATCGGAGCGGAGCGTGGCCACCACGGCGGCCACGTCGGCGTCGCTGATGTGCTGGCGGCCGTAGGGCAGCGGGTGGCTAGGGGGGGAGATGGGGTCAGGCATGGCCTGCCAAAGATAAAGAGAGCCGGGGCCGGGTTTGCGGCCGTGGCCAGCCTAGCCGTGGCCAGAGTTGGGCGCAAGCAGCTGGCAACCTTATTTTTGAGGAGTGTATCCTATCCATTACTTACTCCTATTTGCGTGAAAATACTTTACCTGTTGTTGGCACTGCTACTGCTGGCCGGCCGTGCTCAGGCGCAGCGCGAAACCTACAACTGGCGCTTCAGCACCAGCGCCGGGCTGAATTTTCCGGCCAGCGGCCCGCCGGTGGCCACTACCACCGGCCGCATGCTGAACGTGGGCGAGGCGTGCTCGGCCGCCTCCGACGCGGCCGGCAACCTGCGCTGCTACAGCGATGGCGTGCAGGTCTGGGACCGTACCGACACGCCCATGCCCAACGGCCGGCTGCGCCCCGACAACTACGCCACCTCGGCCACGCAGGGCGCGCTGCTGGTGCCCAACCCCGGCAACGCGCAGGAATACTACCTGTTCACCGTTGACCCCATCAGCACCACGCGCCCGTACCACGGCCTGCGCTACTCCGTCATTGAGATGGGGCTGCGCGGGGGCCTCGGCGACATTGGCGCCCGCAAGGACGTGGCCCTGCCCCTGCCCGATGCCGGCATTGTGCCCACCGAGAAACTCTTGGCCGTGCTTCTGCCCAACGGCCGCGACTACTGGATACTGGTGCACGGCCTCGGCAACGATAAGTTTTACAGCTTCCTGCTCACGGCGGCCGGCGTGCAGCCGGGGCCCGTGGCCAGTAGCGCGGGCGCGGTGCACCGCCGCTCGGTGGGCTACATGCGTCTCTCGCCCGATGCCCAGCTGCTGGCCGTGGCCGAGCTGCCCGACCACATCGAGCTGTTCAACTTCGACAACGCCAGCGGTAAGGTCACGAGCGCCCGCTCCATCGCCATGCCCAACGCGCCCAAGCCCGGCTGGCCGGGCGAGTTGTATAATTACTACGGGCTGGAGTTTTCGGCCGATGGTAGCAAGCTTTACACCACCAGTACTACCGCCCCCGCCTTCGCCACGCTGGCCCAGGGCCTCTACCAGCTCGACCTGGCCCAGGGAGATGCCCTGACGTTTATTGGCCTCGATAATAAAGCGTTCGCGCTGTTGCGCGGTCCCGACGACCGCATCTACGTAGCCCAGGACCGCGGGCTCAGCCTGGCCGTCGTCACCGCGCCCAACGCCCCGGGGCTGGCCTGCGGCCTCCAGGTCCAGGGCGTGCCGCTGGCGCCCGGTACCACCAGCGGGCTGGGCTTGCCCAATTTTCCGGTGGTGCCTACCGCGCCCAAGCTGCGCCTCACGCTGCGCGTGGCTAGCCCCAACCTGTGCCTCGGGCAGGGCCCCGCCGCGTTCAGCGCCGCCGTAACGCCGGCTGGCACCAACGCCTTGTTCACCTGGGACTTTGGTGACCCCGCCGCCGGGGCAGCCAACGCGGCCGTGGGCAGCATCGCCAGCCATACCTACGCGGCGGCGGGGAGCTACGTCGTCACGGTGGCGGCGGCGCTGGCGGGCGGCGGCACCCTCACGGCCCGGCAGACCATCACCGTGGCGCCCACGCCCATGCTGCGCCTGGCGCCGCACCACCAGGTGCTGTGCGCGGGCCTGCCGCTCGTTATCGAGCCCAACGCGCAGCCCGCTGGCACCACCTACCGCTGGCACGATGGCCTGACTACGGCCGCCCGCGAGGTGAGTAGCCCCGGCCGCTACGTGCTCACCGTGACTTCGGCCGCGGGCTGCTCGGCCCGCGATTCGGTAGACGTGCGCGAGCCCTTGCCCACCGACGACTGCATCGCCCGGCGCGTGCCCAACATCATCACGCCCAACGGGGATGGCCAGAATGATACCTTCGTGCTGGGCAGCCTGCTAGCCCCCAGCTGGTCGCTCACCGTCTTTAACCGCTGGGGCCGCGAGGTATTTCAGCAGGCCAGCTACGACAACGGCTGGGACGCCCCCGGCCTGGCCGGCGGCGTGTACTACTACCTGCTGCTCAACCCCGCCACCGGCACCCGCTTGCGCGGCTGGGTGCTGGTAAGCAAGTAAGGCTAGGCCTCAAACCCGGCATCGACGTGCAAGCGGATTTCCTCGCGTATCTGCTCGGCGCTCAGCCACTCGCTGTTGTTGGCCGAATCGTAGTGGAAGTCCGGCGCCACGCGCTTGCCGTGGAAATGGGTAATGAAATCCTCCTCTTTCCAACCCGCTGAGGTAGTGGGCAAAATGACGTAATAACGGTCGAGCTCTACCGTGCTCAGCGCATCGGTCTGGGTTATCATTTCCTCGTGCAGCTTCTCGCCGGGGCGGATGCCCACAATCTGCTGCTCGCAGTCGGGCCCAATGGCGCGGGCCACCTCCGTGATTTTGTACGACGGAATTTTGGGCACGAAAATCTCGCCGCCCCACGAGTGCTCCAGCGCGTAGAGCACCAGGTCCACGCCCTCCTCCAGGGATATGTTGAAGCGCGTCATGTCGGGGTGGGTAATGGGCAGCACGCCGGTTTTGCGCTGCTGCAAAAAGAACGGCACCACCGAGCCCCGCGAGCCGATTACGTTTCCGTAGCGCACCACCGAGAGGCGCAAATCGCGGCTGCCCTTCATGTTATTGGCCGCCACAAAAAGCTTATCCGAGCAGAGCTTAGTGGCGCCGTAGAGGTTGATAGGCGCGGCCGCCTTGTCGGTGCTCAGGGCTACTACATCTTTTACGCCGCAGTCGAGGGCGGCGTTAATCACGTTTTCGGCCCCGAAAATGTTGGTTTTGATGCACTCCATCGGGTTGTACTCGGCGGCGGGCACCTGCTTGAGCGCGGCGGCGTGGATGATAATATCCACCCCCTCGCAAGCCCGGTGCAGGCGCTCGGCGTCGCGCACGTCGCCAATAAAAAAGCGGATGGCCGGGTACTGGCTGTGCGGAAATTCCTGGCTCATCTCATACTGTTTCAGCTCGTCGCGCGAGAAAACGATGAGCCGCCGCACCCCAGGGTACAGCTTAAAAACAGTGCGCACAAACTGCTTACCAAACGAGCCGGTGCCACCGGTGATGAGCAAAGACTTGCCGTTGAGGTCGAGGGCCATGAAACTACGAGCGAATTGAAACCACAAAAATACGCCCCGCCGCGCTAGCGGCGCGGGCTAGCCCCGCCGGGCGGCCCGCCCGGCCCGCACCAGCTCGGCCAATTGCGCCGCCTGCCCGCGCCGCGAGTAGCGCGCCACCGCCGGGCTAGGGGGTAGGTCGAGGTCGGGCGAGCGCTGCCAGCGCCCGGCTAGCCCCGTCAGCGTGCTGAGCATCAACTCGTAGTCGTCGTAGGGCAGGGCTAGCCCCGCACCGGTTTCGCGCAGCACTACATCGGCGTCGGAGCCGGCCGGGCCCACGCATAGCACGGGCTTGCGGGCCGCCAGGTACTCGAAAACCTTGCCCGGTAGGATGCCTTTATTTAAAGCTACATCAGGAATTCCCATCAGCAATACGCTGCTGCTGAGCAGATAACTTACCGACTCAGTGTGCGGCACGAACGGAATAAATTCTGTGGCGGCGGCTAGCCCGGCCGCCGCCACCTGCTCGCGAATGCCGGCATCGACCTGCCCCACGAAGCGCAGCCGCAACGGCACGGCTGGGTAGCGCCGGCCGCAGTCGGCCACGGCCCGCAGCAGGTGCTCGATGCGGTAGCGCGCCGTGATGGTACCGGTGTGGGTGATGCGCAGGCAGTCGGTCGGCGGCGCCGATTCTTCTTGAAAATCAGGCTCGTCGTAGCCGTTCGGCAGCACTACTATCTTGCCTTTGGCCAGGTCGGGCAGCTTACGCCGAAACAGGCGCTCCGTTTCGGGCGAGGTCACGAGCACGTTGTCGGCCCCGCGCAGCACCTGGCTTTCGTAGCGAGCATCGAGCCAGGCGGCGGCGGCGGTGCGGTGCAGGTCCTTGGTATAGTAAATGTCGGTCCAGGGGTCGCGCAGGTCGGCCAGCCAGCGCAGGCCGTGCTTTCGCTGCAATTCCAGCCCAATGAGCTGGGTCGAGTGCGGCGGCGAGGAGGTCAATACGGCGTCAAAGTGCTCGCCCTGGGCCAGCAGCTTTTCCACGGCCGCCAGCGCGTAGGCGTTCCAGCCCCGGCGCGGGTCGGGGATAAACAGGTTGCCGCGCACAAAGCGCATGGCCTTCTGGGTGAGGCTAGGGGTACCCTCGTTGGCAAAGCCGCCGTGGGGCACGGCGCGCCCGGTCAGCTTCTGGTACGAGCCAAACGGCTCGAGCGTGGCCGTGCGAATGACGCGCACGCCGGCCGGCACGTCGCGCAACAGGCTTTCGTCGCGCACCGGGTAGGTAGCCTGGTCGGCATCCACGGTTATCACCGTCGGCTCGACCCCTAGCGAGGGCAGGTATTTCACCCACTTCAGGCAGCGCTGCACGCCGGCCCCGCCCGAAGGCGGCCAGTAGTAAGTAATAACGAGCAGGCGAAGCGGGACAGACTGAGACACGAAAAACGGCAGCTTTGGAAGGAGCAAAGCTACACCCAGCCCTTGGCAGCCGCCGTCGTATCTTTGGAGGCCCGGATACCGCGCGCTACGCCAAGGCTCCACAAGCCCACCCGACGCGCCTAGCCAGCTTGCCACCGGCAAGCGTATCCGCGCAATCCGTTAACTCCGTTAAATCTGCGGTTTATGTTTGATAACCTCTCCTCCAAGCTCGATAAAGCCATCAAAACCCTCAAGGGGCAGGGCTCTATCTCTGAAATCAACGTCGCCACTACCGTTAAGGAAATTCGGCGAGCGCTGGTCGATGCCGACGTTAACTATAAGGTTGCCAAGGAAGTAACCGACAAGATTAAGGACGAGGCGATGGGCCGCGACGTGCTCACGACCGTGTCGCCGGGCCAGCTCATGGTCAAAATCGTTTACGATGAGCTGACCCAACTCATGGGTGGCGAAAAGCAGGACATCGTCATCAAGGGCGACCCGGCCGTGGTGCTGCTCTCGGGCCTGCAAGGCTCGGGCAAAACGACCTTCGCTGGCAAAATAGCCAGCTTCATCAAGAAGCAGAACCGTACTGTGCTGCTCGTGGCCTGCGACGTGTACCGCCCCGCCGCCATCGACCAGCTGAAAGTGCTCGGCGAGCAAATCGGCGTGGAAGTGTACTCGGAGCCGGAGAATAAGAACCCGGTCGAGATTTCGCAGAACGCCATCGCCTACGCCAAGAAGAACAACAAGAAGGTTGTCATCATCGACACCGCCGGCCGCCTGGCCGTGGATGAGCAGATGATGCGCGAAATCGAGGCCGTCAAAAAAGCCATCAACCCCAGCGAAACGCTGTTCGTGGTGGACTCGATGACCGGCCAGGACGCCGTAAACACTGCCAAAACCTTCAACGACCGCCTCAACTTCGATGGTGTGGTGCTCACCAAGCTCGATGGCGACAGCCGCGGCGGCGCGGCCCTCAGCATCCGGGCGGTGGTAGAGAAGCCCATCAAGTTCATCTCGACGGGCGAGAAAATGGAGGCGCTCGACCTCTTCTACCCCGACCGCATGGCCCAGCGCATCCTGGGCATGGGCGACGTAATCTCGCTCGTAGAGCGCGCCCAGCAGCAGTTCGACGAGGACGAGGCCAAGCGCATCAACGCTAAGATTCGCAAGAACCAGTTCGACTTCAACGACTTCCTCGGCCAGCTCGAGCAAATCAAGAAGATGGGTAACCTGAAGGACCTCGTGGGCATGATTCCCGGCGCGGCCAAGATGATGAAAGACGTCGAAATCGACGACGACGCCTTCAAGCCGGTTGAATCTATCATCAAGAGCATGACCAAGCAGGAGCGCGCCCAGCCCGATATCATCAATGGCTCGCGCCGCCGCCGCCTGGCCGCCGGCTCGGGCACCGATATCCAGCAGGTGAACGCCCTCATGAAGCAGTTCGAGGACATGCGCAAAATGATGCGCACCATGAATAAAATGAGCCAGACCAAAGGCGGTATGGCCCAAATGGCTAAAATGATGGGTGGCATGAAAGGCGGTATCCCCGGCATGGGCCGCCGCTAGGCCCGCCGCACCCCAAAAAGAAACCCTAGCTGCTAACGCGGCTAGGGTTTCTTTTTACTTGATAATCAAAATGCGCGGAATATCTTTTTCCCGCAGGTCGATATCAACCGGCAGCGGCTGCTTCGTAAACTCATCGAAGCAGATGGTACCCTTGCCTTTGTATTTCATTCCGGGGTCATTGATGATAATGACGTGCGGAAACGTACCGTATTCCTTGTCGTCGCGCGTCAGGGTTTGCTGGCTGCCCAGGTCGGGCTTATTCAGCACGTTAACGTACGCCAGCTGGCCCTGCGGCGCCTGCTTGAAATAGAGTACCGAGGCTTCGATGTGGCCGTTGCAAGGCGCGGAACAACTGGCTGCCAGTACTACTAACGTGCTAAGCAAACCAGTTGCGAGAAGTTGCTTACGCATGGTTAAGAAAGACTTAAATACGAGACAACAAAAATGCGGTAGTAAAAAGACAGTTTGGTCATTAATAACTCCGATTAGCTCTGCTACCTATTGGCGGCAAGTCGCTTTTACTATAATACTCTTTTTTATTAGAGATACTACAGGTAGTCATAAACAAAGCTGCCCACGCGAACAAGCCTAAGCTGATGAAGTGTCGAAATTGCCAGGAATCTATCACACGTAATACTATTGCGCTAATTATTGGTGCGATAAAAGCGAATAGCAGCGGCCAATCTTCTCCCCCGTATTGAACTTCCCAGCTTTCCGGGTGCGGGTTGTCATTCATGCTTATCCAAGCCTCATTATGTGAATAGCCACTCACAACTGAGTTATGCACGGTATAAGCTTTTATAAGCGCGATTAGGCAAAAGATGGCCAGCCAAATTGCTGGTGCCAGTAGCAGTCCATATACGCCCCGTGCCCGTCTATTATACAGCCATATTCCATACATCGCGGTGAGAGCGATTACTGTAAGCGCAGTTGACATGATGGTACAAGGAGAGGGCGATAGAGCAGTGAGTGATTACACCACCGAGAAATCAAACGACTCCAAAAACTTAGTCGTGAAATTACCGGCTTTGAAATCCTCGCTGTCCATCAGCGCCAAGTGGAAGGGGATGGTCGTTTTCACGCCTTCTACCACGAATTCGCTCAGGGCACGCTTCATTTTTACGATGCACTCCTCGCGGGTTTGGGCCACGGTGATGAGCTTGGCAATCATGGAGTCGTAGTTGGGCGGAATCTGGTAGCCCGCGTACACGTGGGTATCGACGCGCACGCCGTGGCCGCCGGGGATGTGCAGCGTGGTGATGCGGCCCGGCGCCGGGCGGAAGCCGTTGCGCGGGTCCTCGGCGTTGATGCGGCACTCCATGGCGTGCATCTTGGGGAAGTAGTTCTTGCCCGAAATCGGGATGCCCGCCGCTACCTTGATTTGCTCCTTAATGAGGTCATAGTTAATGATTTCCTCGGTTACCGGGTGCTCGACTTGGATGCGGGTGTTCATTTCCATGAAGTAGAAGTCGCGGTTGGCATCGACCAAAAACTCGATGGTACCCACGCCCTCGTAGCCGATGGCCGAGGCACCGGCAATAGCCGCCGCGCCCATGCGCTCGCGCAGGTCGTCGGTCATGAAGGGGCTGGGGGCCTCTTCCACGAGTTTCTGGTGGCGGCGCTGGATGGAGCAGTCGCGCTCCGAAAGGTGGCACACGTGACCAAACTGGTCGCCGCAAATCTGGATTTCGATGTGGCGGGGCTCCACTACAAATTTCTCCAGGTACATGCCGTCGTTGCCGAAGGCAGCCTTCGACTCGGTGCGGGCGTCGTCCCAGGCCTTCTGAAACTCGTCGTCAGAGTGAATGATGCGCATGCCGCGCCCACCGCCGCCGGCCGTGGCCTTCAGGATAACCGGGTATTTAATTTCAGCGGCAATTTTCTTGCCTTGCTCCACCGATTCGAGCAGGCCTACCGAGCCGGGCACCACGGGCACGCCGGCCTTAATCATGGTTGCCTTGGCCGTGGCCTTGTCGCCCATCTGGTTTATCATCTCGGGCGAGGCCCCGATAAACTTGATGCCATTCTCGGCGCAGATGCGCGAAAACTCCGCGTTTTCGCTTAGGAAGCCGTAGCCGGGGTGAATAGCGTCGGCGTTGGTAATCTCGGCCGCCGCGATGAGCGTGGGAATGTTGAGGTAGCTGTCGCGGCTGCTGGGCGGCCCAATGCACACCGCCTCGTCGGCAAAGCGTACGTGCAGGCTTTCCTTGTCGGCGGTCGAGTACACGGCCACCGTTTTGATGCCCATTTCGCGGCAGGTACGAATAACACGCAGGGCAATTTCGCCCCGGTTGGCAATTAGAATTTTATTGAACATAGCCGAGAATGGCGGAATCTAAGAGACTGGGGGAAAGTAAACCAAAAGAACGTCATGCTGCGCTTGTCGAAGCATCTCTACCGCTTCGTTGGACGACCACAAGCGGCGCGGTAGAGATGCTTCGACAAGCGCAGCATGACGTTCTGTTTAAGACAAAAACCAACTATTCAATCAGGAACAGCGGCTGGTCGTACTCAACCGGCGTGGCGTTCTCCACGAGCACTTTCACGATGCGGCCCGACTGCTCGGCCTCAATCTCGTTGAACAGCTTCATGGCTTCGATGATGCAGATAACCTGACCTTTTTCCACCATGTCGCCCACCTGTACGAACACCGGCGCGTCGGGGCCGCTGCTGCGGTAGAAGGTGCCAATCATGGGCGATTTCAGGGCCGTATGGCTGGCACTGGGGGCAGCTTCGGCGGCCGGGGCTGCGGGGGCGCTGGCCGCCGGGACGGGGCTAGCGGCGGGGGCCGCCACCGGCTGCGGGGCGGGCGCGGCCATCGGCGCGGCGCTCATGCTCACTACCTGTTTGGTAGAAGGCTCGCGCTGCACCGAGATTTTAAACTCTTCGGTTTCAATATTTACTTTATTGAGGCCCGACTTGGCAATGAAGTCGAGCAGTTCCTGGAGTTCTTTGGCTTTCATGACGGCGTCCTTTTTGGGCGGGTTTTTGGGAGATTCTTTCGACATATCTTTCTAAGCTGTTAGCTATAAGCTGCTAGCGGTTAGCTTTTTGGAAGGCGAAGCCCATAAGCTAACAACTTGAAATCAGGCTACTTAACGCGCTCTACGTACGAGTAATCGCTGGTTTTGATGCGGATTTTCGTGTCCTGGTCGATGAACAGCGGCACCTGGATGCGGGCGCCGGTTTCCACGGTAGCGGGCTTCAGGGTGTTGGTGGCGGTGTCGCCGCGCAGGCCGGGCTCGGTGTAGGTCACCACGAGGTCCACGGTGGTGGGGAGCTCGGCGGTGAGGGGCTGCTCGGTTTCGGCGTGGAAGAGGATGGTTACGTCTTGGCCTTCCTTCATGAGGTCGGCGAAGGGCACCATGGCCTCGGGCAATACCACCTGCTCAAAATCCTCCTTGTTCATGAAGGTGAAGCCGTAGTCGTCCTTATACAGAAACTGGTGAGGGCGCTGCTCCACGCGGGCCGTCTCCACCTTCACACCAGCGTTGAAGGTGTTGTCGATGGTGCGCCCGGTTTTGATGTTGCGCATCTTGGTGCGCACAAAGGCGGGACCTTTGCCCGGCTTCACGTGCTGGAAGTCGGTGATTACGTGCAACTCGTTGTTGTAATTGAGAACGAGCCCGTTGCGGAAGTCGGCGGTGGATGCCATTTTGAAGAATTAAAAATTAAAAATTGGAGAATTAAGAATTGAAACTAAGAATCGAAAATCGCCGAGCGACAATTTTTAATTTTTAATTTCCGCATTTTTAATTCAAGAGTTGTACGCCCACTTCACGTGCATGGCGCCCCACGTAAAGCCGCCGCCGAAGGCCGCCAGAATGAGGTTGTCGCCCTTGTGGAGCTGCTTTTCGTAGTCCCAGAGGCACAGTGGGATGGTGGCGCTGGTGGTATTACCATAGCGCTGGATGTTGAGCATCACCTTGTCGGGGCCCACGCCCATGCGGTTGGCAGTGGCGTCGATGATGCGCTTGTTGGCTTGGTGGGGCACTAGCCAAGCTATGTCGTCGTGGCTGAGGTGCTGGCGGGCCATCACCTGGGCAGCCACGTCGGCCATGTTGGTAACGGCAAACTTGAAGACCGTGGCCCCTTCCTGGTAGATGTAGTGCTCGCGGGCGGCCACAGTTTCGGCCGTCGGGGGGCGGCGGCTGCCACCGGCTTTCTGGTGCAGAAACTGCTCGCCGCTGCCGTCAGTCCGCATCACCTGGTCGAGGATGCCGTAGCCCTCGGTGCTAGGCTCGAGCAGCACGGCCCCAGCCCCGTCGCCGAAAATGATGCAATTGGCGCGGTCGGTGTAGTCAACGATGGCCGACATTTTATCCGTCCCCACCACGATAACCTTCTTATACGTGCCGCTTTGGATAAACTGCGCGCCGGTGGTCAGCGCGTACAGAAAGCTCGAGCAGGCGGCGTTCATGTCGTAGCTAAAGGCATTCTTGATGCCCGTCGCATTGGAAATAATGTTGGCCGTGGCCGGAAAAAGCACATCGGGCGTCACGGTGGCGCAGATGAGCAGTTCCACGTCCTCGGGGCGGGTATTGGTTTTTTCCAGCAGCTGCTGCACGGCCTTGATGCCCATCACCGAGCTGCCCTGGTCTTTGCCCTTCAGAATGCGGCGCTCCTTAATGCCGGTGCGCGTGGTAATCCATTCGTCGGTGGTATCAACTAGTTGCTCCAGCTCCTGGTTGGTGAGCACGTAGTCGGGCACGTAGCCTCCGACTCCGGTGATGGCGGCGGTAATCTTCATGAGCGCAAAGTTGCGTCCCAAACGCAAAAAAGCCCGGCTGCGCGCCCGGCTTTTTGCCCTAGGATTTGAAAGAGTCTTTGATTTGGTCCACGATGCCGGACTGCGCCATCTGGTAGCCCTGCATCAGCATGTTACAGATGGCTAGCGGCGTGCT
>Ga0160429_1001868_pt1 | contig 11328 bp, 12 predicted proteins | sample SolpanmetagenomR_FD_108199 | JGI IMG/M metagenome (GOLD analysis project Ga0160429, IMG submission 108199) | Solar panel surface microbial communities from Lawrence Berkeley National Laboratory, California, USA - R | ecosystem: Engineered > Built environment > Solar panel > Unclassified ... | reverse complement strand
TGTTCCACCCGCTATTCAAGAATCACGTCCCAAGCAATCTTAAATCATGACAGACAAGCAACCCGAATGACAACCTCGAATCATCTCAGTAAAATCTCGTCGTGGCCGTCTAATACTCCGCACACTCGACGCGAGCAACGTCGACGCCAAGATCGCACGCTCTTCACTGCCAACGCATATCACACATCAAGCACGTTTCGTCAAGCAAGACCTCGAAGGCAGACAGCACCGTCTGCTCACTGACATCGAGCGGTGGGTCATTCGCGTCTTTGATGGCAAGAACATCGGCGACAGCGGTTTGAATAATTAACTGGGAGCGAATGTCGGGTAACACGGGTATCATGCTCAATGACCAGCTTGATGTGCGTGGGCAAGGGGACGCCGTGGAGGAATTGGAAAACGTGTACGATTTCGTGTTTGGTGAGTTGAACTTGGAGGTGGTGGAGGCAGACACGAGTGTGGATAATGTGGCTATGGGTGATGTGTGTGGGAAGAGAATCGATATCATGGTGGACGAGGAGTCAACGGGCAAGATGTGTGGCATGGATGAGAAACTCAAGGAGTGGAGGAAAAGGACAGTGCATCTGAATAAGAGTCCTGATGAGTTGGCCGAGACGAAGGAGAAGTTTATTGAAATGAAGGATAAGTGGTATATTGTCACGCGAGAGAGGCATATGGACCACAGAGTCAGTCTTGAGTAAGACATCTTGGGCAAGGAAATAAGAATGTTCTATGGTTCTGTTATAAAGTCACCTTAAAGATGAAGGATTATTTGAGTGCACATTGTTGTATTCATATACCTTATTGTACGGAATCTGTGGTACGGAATCTGTGGTATCCTGCTCACGTTGATAATATCGACCACAACCATTACGACAGTCAAGTCGCTCTCTACTTTTTGCTTCCACTTTAGCATACTGAAAATGTATATTGCGCTTTCCTCGACTGTCTGTAAGGAGAACATTTGTCTGTCAGGGAAATAGCTTTCTCCAAGCAATTAAACCATTATTTTCCTCTTATTGTTCCTTTTTTCTTGTTCGATGAGCTTGAGATCTTGACCAAAAAAGGTGTAGATTTTTTCCAAGTCATGAATGTTTTGTTTCGTGGTGATCATTTCAAATGTTGCTATCCACTCAGGTTTAATGTCTGCACTCGGCGCCGCTTTAAATGGTCCCGAAAGCCTGGTTTTCCTTATTGCGCTTATACTTGATCTCCCTAGTGCAACTTTGATGAGGATTGTGATGGCGGGTATACTCCTGCCTATCCTGTAGTGTTTGCACGTCCACATCCAATACTTAGACCACCCCGCCTAGGAAACCAATGGAAACATGGAGCTCGGTGGCTTTTGACACTCGCTTGTTAGACGCATGCATCTGAATACGAAGTAACATGACGTGGGAATATGTATAAAGTGTCATATGCTGCTTATTTTGTCAATTCTGTGTTTTCAAGTTGCAGATGCGGAGAAAAGTCCAAGATGCTTTCCTTTATACGTTCTCTTGCTGTTTGCACCGCTTTAACATTACTGACTGAATTATCACTGGCACAACTGAGTGGCCCTGTTGGACCTCTGACGACCATTGCTCAGAAACAAGCAGTGAAGATATGTAATGTGCTTAACTATGGAGCCAAAGTGGACAATACGACCGATTTGGGTGCACCTTTGAACAAAGCATGGGCCGCTTGTCTGGCGGGTGGTGTTGGTTAGTGTACTTCACCAGTGGTATATTTGACTTTGCTTGATAGTGTATTAGTGGTTATTCCCAGCGGAAACTATCAAATGATAACACCTGCAGTACTGAATGGTGGAAATGGCTAGTGGAATTCGTCCTTCGCAGAATCTTATCTACTAACTTTGCTTAGCGATCGCTCTCCAGCTCGATGGTATTATATACCGATCATCGCAATGGCTAGGCGGGGGCAATATGATCGCTGTATCAGGTGCCGACGACTTCGAGATGTTCAGTAGCACAGGACTAGGTGCTATCCAAGGCTTCGGGTATCAATACCATGCTGCTGGCACTACTGGGTACGAGAGTATCGTTCCTTGCGAGCAATTCTGAGCACTGACATATATTCTAGACCTCGTCTGGTTCGCCTCAATACTGTAACCAACTTTTCGGTTCACGACTATGCCCTAACCGATGCGCCGGTTTTCCATCTGGTACTCGCTGGCTGCACCAATGGCGAAGTCTACAACATGGCTATTCGGGGAGGTAATATGGGTGGTCTCGACGGAATTGATATCTGGGGAAGCAACATCCATGCCCATGACATCATGGTGTCTAACCGTGATGAATGTGTAACAACAAAGTCGCCCTCGAACAACATTCTTGTTGAACAGGTGAGCTCCACGATTGAACCACAACAGAATCACTGTCGAACAACATTGTTAGATTTACTGTAATTGGTCTGGTGGTAGTGCATTAGGAAGTTTTGCATTCAACACGAATGTTTCTGACGTCTTCTATCGCAAGTTTGTACTCATCAGACTACCTATTAAGCACAAAGAAGCTGATCATACAAGGATATACAACTGGCAAACTAACCAGATGTTCTTGATCAAAAGCTACGGCGGCAATGGGACTGTAAAAAATGTCATTGCAGAGGACTTCATCGGCCACGATAATCTCTACTCCCTCTGGATCACAGGCGCCTGGAGCGGTCAAGTGAACTCCGGCGGCCCCGGTATCAATCTCACAAATGTCACCATTGACGTAGGTCCCTCACACTTTTCCAAATAATCGCACACACTCATCCTCCACCTCATAGCACTGGCGAGGCGACTGCGCCAACGGTGCCCAGCGTGGCCCCATTACCATCGTCTGCTCAGGCCAAACACCCTGCACGGACATCAAAATCCAAGACTTCGCAATGTGGACCAACACCAGCAGCACGGAATTCTACTCGTGCGCCAACGCCTACGGTACCGGCGCCTGCTTGAAGCCTGGCACTGGCGGCAATTACTCTGCCGTCGTGCAAACGATCACATCTCCGCCGGCAGATTACCAGGCGCCGTACATGCCGTACGATCTGGCCGCTCCGTTCGACCCGAAGCTGTATATCCCGATTCCGGATATGCCGATGTATTTCTTTCCAGGGACGAGGCCGTTGAAGCCGTTGGCAAGGAAGTCTAGTCTTGGAAGTGCTCCAGTGACCTAGCAGCATTCAGGATTTGAGTATTGGAAGCGGTGGTTTTGTGCCGCTCGGCTGGAATGTGTGATATTCAGATATCTTTCTAACGAATGTATCGGTGTCCCTCAGCTGTTATCCTCATTCTATTCTTTCATTTCGTTTACACTGCATGATTCTGTTCAACCCCTCAGCACCCCAGCTGATTTTCTGGTGGGAGTAATTGATGAAGCTATATATATTCATAAATTATTTCCCTTTCCAACTAGGCGTTAGTGGTTTAGCGGTAAAATCCGTCGTTGCCATAGCGTGAACTCGACGGGCCCCCGGTTCGACTCCGGGCTGACGCAAATCTTTTGCATTTGGTCGCTTATGTGGTGATTAGAAACATAATTCATGCTTTTATTGAGGTCGCCAATGTTTGGTATGAGAGGAGGTGGTTGTGGAGCACGAGCAGGAGAGACAGAGTGGCTTCCAACTTTTGTTTTGAATATTTTGATGTTCCATGACATCGAAAATTTGATACTGTGTAGTAGTATATGAAATGCATTATAACATTTTAGATTTAAAATCTAACAAACCACTGAAGTCCTTCTCTCTCTAACTAAAAAGCCTCGTTTGTCCTTCATCTCTTGATGAGTTTGTCTTGAATGGTGCATGCTCAAGGCGCTAAAGAATCCCGTTATTATCGCCCACCATATCTCGTCCCCTGCCTAGTCGACCTCTCAGGCAGCACCTCCAACTCCTTAGCCTTCGTCACTTTCTTCATCTTCTTCTGCACAGGCCCATCAACATGCAACTGACCCCACGCTTGCAAAGCCCTTGTATTCCGCCACGCCAAACACGGAAACCTCGCTGTGTACTGATCAACATACGCCTTCTTCCTTGTCGCAATTCCCACATTCGCCTCCGCAGCCGCCGCTTTCGCGCTTTGCTCGGCGACATATGCACCGCGGCCTTTCATGCACTCTGCGATCAACTCGCGCCAGTTCTGGAGTTCCTTGCGAAGATCCTTCTCGCGTCGGCCGCGGTCGTCCAGCCAAGCGATTAATCGGTCTAGTGTTTCCGCATCATCAAAGTAGCCCCATTCATGTGCGGTGTCGAGACGCGTGGGACCTTCTTCACGCTCGCGGCGTTCATGTGTAGTCACCCCCAGAGCTGCGAGGTATTGTGCCTGCTCCTCCTGCGGGAGGTCGATGAAGCCCGCGCGTTCCGCGTCGCCAGGACCTTGGATCCAGAGACGCCCGTTGGCGTATCCTCGCGATGCAGTCGAACTGTTTTCGTCCCCTAGGAGGTGCATGCCATTGCGCTCGAACCAGAAGTAGCGGTTCCAGAAGCGGTCGCGGCCGAGGAGTCTCGTGCGGTGGCAGGCACGTTCACGGAGGATTTCATCGATCTTAGAGACTTCTTGCTCGCAAGACTTAATTTGTTTCTCTTTCTTCTCGATGTCCCTGAGCACTTTGTTGTATTGGTTCTTTTCTCTGGCCGTAGTCGCTGCTTCAAGTTTAGCCTTCTTTACTGCTTCTTTGCGGGCATCCTCCTCGGCTTTGCGCTTCCGGTCATTTGCTCTGCCGCTGATTCGTCGCCCCGTAGACATTAGTGATTCCCCTTCGGACATTTGTTTTTGCGACGCATTGTCGCTTTCTGCTTCAGTATCCGAGATAGCTGCTAGTATGCCATTAGTGTCATCTTTGTGATTCTCGACAACGTCATCCGGACGCAGAAGTTTTCTTTCATCGTCAAGCGCACGTAATTCATCAACACTGTTATCTGATTAGATGCCGCTCCCGTAGGTCAAATGGGCGCAACCACTTACTAAGGCTTGCGCTGTTTCTGGAACTCCATCTTCTGCTTGCGTAACTCAGTCATGTTTTCGTTGCGTTCTTCGTTATATTTTTTCATCTTGTCCGTCGTGATCGCTACCCTCATGACAGTCTCAAGCGCAGCTGCTCGTAAGTTGATGTCCATTTTCGCATAATTGTGCCGTATACTGTCCCGTGATGGCTTCTTGCCCATTGGTGCAAGGTATGCCAGTATTGTATCGCATTTCTCCTTGAGGTACGGAAGCAGTGACATCCGCTCAAGCAGTCCTACGATGATACATTGCCAACCGCCAGCCTTGAATTCTTGTTTTTCGAGTTGCTCAGTCCAATCATAGTCTTCCAGGAAATCGGCAACTTGATGCGATAGATTAACACTATTGCCGTTTCCATTGACATGTGGAATGTCGTCCACTGACACTGAGTATTTTCCAAGATTGCTCTTCTGTCTGTTCGATCCGTTGACACCTTCGGGTGCTGGCGTTGATTCTGTGCTAACCGCAACGCTGGAGTCACCTTCTTCTGACGATTCGTCCGGTAAACTTGGTATATTCGCGGTAATAGTGCCTTGCTCCGTTAAAAGCATTTTCAAAATGGCGCAGTGGATTTCAATAAGCAATTCGCATTCTACATCCTCCGAGGTAAAGCTCATGGCTTCCATAAAATCATCAAACGTGAACGTATCCACCACCAGAAAACCGGCGTGTACGTTAAGCGTCGTCCAGATTTCCAGCAGTGAACCCACGGATTTTCCAAGGATTCCATTTTCTAGCGACTCCAGTACCTTAAAAGGAGGCCGTGACATAATGTTACGCTTTGGCGCAGTCTCAAGATCATCTATCGGATATTTCACCGCACCCGGTGGCATACGCTGTAGCGGGACCCCATTGTTAAAAGGTTGTGATACCTGGTATTGGAAATGCCCCGCGGCATGTTTACGACATCCCGCTTGTGTCGCAAGATTTCTGGCCATTGTCTCATCCTTACTGCCAAGTTTGAAGAACTTTTTGATTCCGTCTTCTTGCTTCTTCATAGCCTGCGTAGCTTTCCTTCCAGCCTGGACAATCTCTTGCCGTAGCTCCTCTGGAACTGTTGTGTCGATTCCATATCTTTTTGACAAGTGCTCCTTCACAACCCAAGGTGCACCCTCCCACCTATCCCTTGTTATCGAGTTCTTCAGGAATGACCTTAATCCATGCTTGGTGAAGCTGCGCCGATCTCGTGAAACATTTTTGTGGTCCACAGTCAAATCCTCCGATGAGTCGGCGCCAACCTTAACACTGTAACTGGAAACTCCTACGCGCTCGATTGTACCATCCGGGCGACGAAGTTCATTCATAATCATCTTTCCTGTAATCACGCCTTCGCGCCTGTCGGGAAACTCCTCGGACCTCACTGTAATACGCTCGCCAGGGAAGAAATCCTCCTTGAAGACCTGCGAATATTAGCTCATGCGATTGTGACAGGTGCCGGATAGGAAGAATCGATATCGTACTTCGTAAAGAACATTAACTAGCAGCGTCAGCAGAAATCTGGCAGAGAACCTGAGAAACATACCCAGATCATCTATGCGAGACACGGTAGAGAATTGACATTTGCGTAACACAGGTTCGCGCAATAGTTCTGGGAACTTGTTATCGATTTCCTGCGCGCCCCTGGTCTGCATTTGCTGTTAGTGATGTGCGCAGCATCTTGTTCACTCTTATCAGCTCACCTCACTCCTTAGCGCATCAAAGTATGTGAGGTTTGTATGACCGGAAATTTCGCATGTAAATTTTCTCTGCAGGCTCATTAACAGTGAACTATGATTGGATCGTAAGCTAGGTTCGACTGACTTGACGGTAGTACTCCAATCTAAACTTGGTTTAGCGAAATCATGTATCTTTAGCCGGGCTTGACGTACCTCGTGATATATTCTTCATAAGTCGCAAAGATTTCTCCAGTCCCCTCCATAACCCATATCTGTCTGTATTAGTGGAGTCCTGTAGACAAGGCGAGGGGGAAAGTACTTCGGAGTCCTGGATGAGGCCTTTGGGAGTTGGATGGTAATTTATGGGTGTTCTTTTGAAGTGTACCTAACGCCGGTCAGAGTACAGCTAGGAAAGGGCTTTGTGCGTGTACCATTTTGATTGTCCTTGACAGTTCCCTCCGAAAAGGTTTCTCGTTTGATTTCCTAGCCTTGAGAAAAATGTGTCTGAGATATACGCGTTACGGGTCGCTCATGGAGCCGGAGAAGCCATTCGAAAGGACGATGAGCACGCGCGCGTCGGGTTGGTGGATGTGTAGGAGCTGAGATCAAGAAGCACAAGTTGAGAGAAGGTATTCCAGATTGGTTCCTTTAGCCTGGTGCTTGTTGTATTGTCGGAATGGTTGCTATCAGAGGTATGTAGGTGGTAGGAGCGCGTTTGCAGCGAATCCACGCGTTGAAGGATGAAGTGGTAGGCAGAACGAGTGGTTGTGGTTGTTGTGGTTGAAAGGAGGAGAGAGGTGGAGTGAAAGAGGTAGAGTCAAGGCAGGGCAGGCGGGTAATAAGCATTTTGAGGGAGAGGAGCGGTTACGCTTTGGACAAGCAAAAGTAGAATCATCGCTCATTAAGAACACACTCTAAAGAGAAGGGTACGTCAACATTCCGCACCTCGACCTTTCTTCCAGCAGAAACTTGCCTATTATTATTGTTATTTTGTTTTTCCGTCGATCAATTAATATAAACACCTCTACGAAGGCTGGCTTACATAGGCTTATTTTGCTCCTACGACTGTATTGATTAACCCTAGGATATTTCAAAGATCTTTTCTGCTACATTTTGAGTGAGTATTGCAAAATCCAGCAGTATCAGCCGTATCAAGATCATTATGAATGGGTTCCAAATGAAAAACATGCTGCAAAGCTTGCCGTAATATCAATCTACATTACTATAAGTGATCGATACCATTTTAGAAAGTGCTATGTGCACTATTGACCATGAACATCCCACGTGACCGATACAGCGGCTTGTTATGCCAATCACCTGCCAGCTTCCTCCTCGACTCCTTCCAGTGCAACAACATACTCATACGGTGTCACATAAGAATCGCAGGAAGAATCCTGGTTCAAGTATGGGCGTTCGCGGTGATTGAAATACTCATACACCCCATGACTGATAAAACTCAAATCAATGCATGCTTGAGACCAGAAACCAATGCACCGTCTCCAGAGAAACCCCCTCAGATTAAACACTTTTCTCACCACTTCTAGCAAAATATCCACTATGACAAACGCATCGCATCTGCAACTTCCCCCAAACTCCTGGGACTCTCACATGCACGTTGCGCACCCCTCTATCATCAAGTTCCCCGCTTCGCCCAACGCAACTTACAAACCGCACGCTGCTCCGCTCTCCGCAGCCTTGGAAAATGCATCGTGTCTCAGCTTGCCGAACCTAGTCTTCGTACAGCCGTCAACGTACGGTACTGATAATGCCTGCCTGTTGGATGCGTTGAAGAAGCGGGGGCCGCAACGTGGGAGGGGAGTTGTTGTAATTGATCGGAATGCACCGCCATCGACGGAGGTGATGAAGGAGTGGCATGAAGTTGGTGTGAGAGGTGTGAGAATAAATGTGAAGAGCGTGGGCGGTACAATGGGTGGAGCGGAGTTGGCTGAAGAATTGAAGGGGTATGCGGGTGTTCTGCGGGCGGCTGGACTGGAAGGGTGGTGTGTGCAGATATATGCGGATTTGAAGAACGTGCCTGCGCTTAGAGGGTTCTTGCAGGCGGAGGAGAACGAAAGCGAGAAGGTGAGAGTGAAACTCGTTGTGGACCATCTGGGGAGTCCGCCGAATGTAGGAGAGAAGAGCGTGATGGATGGATTGCAAGGGTGGAGGGAGATGGTGCAGATGCTGAAGGACTTTGATGGGTTTTATGTTAAAGTCAGTGCGCCATATCGCTTTACGAAGAAGTGGGAGGCGTGTGAGGATGCGGTGAAGGAGTTGCTCAAGGCACGTGGTGGGAAGGGTGTGGTTTTCGCGAGTGACTGGCCGCATACAAGGTTTGAGGGATTGGACATCTTGCCATGGGTACAGCAATGTATTGAGTGGTGTGAAGACGATGAGGCGTTGAAAGAATATTTGTTTAAAACGAACGCGGAGAGGCTGTGGGACGTGTAGATTTGCATTGAAAACTCCATTATAATCATCCTGTTTGCTTGTTGGGTATCATATGGAAAACCAGTTAAAAGAATACAATTCCTGCATCGCCAGATTGAATGTTCTGCCCTCAATCTTCATTCTTCATTGCCTCCTTCCTGTTCATCTCCTGTGCCTCTTCTCTCTTTAGCTCCTGAGCTGCCAGCTCCTGCTTCTTCTTCGCTTCATGCTTCTGGCGTTGTTCTTCCTCCCACTTTGCACGTTTTCGTGTCTCCTCCTTTTTTATTGCCTGTCGTGCCTTCCAATGCGCCTTAATATCCCCAGCTGCATCAATGAGCTCTTCCTGGCTTACTGAATCCTCGATACTTTCAAGCACCTTCCCAACAGTAGTGTAGTGGTTTGCGTCTTGTTTGTCAACGCGAAAGCGGTTAAAGCGCCATCTGTCCTGTTCATCTTTGTGGCATTCGACAATTTGACCGTCCAAACCATCGTTCTTTTCCACGGCCCAATCTTTCATTCTCTGCCATTCTTCCGGTGTGGCAAACATTGCGCCATGAGATCGATCATCCCCATCACCATGATGTACAAGCAAGGTAAACTTTGGCATGGCGTCATAGTCGTATTCCCAGACACCATCCTCATCGTCCATTTCAACATCATCTGTACCGACTGGCATGGGCGGAAATTCGAGACCAAGTCTAAAATCAATTGTGTTTTCCTCCGCCGGTTTCCACTTCAAGATATGTTCGTCAGTGCCAAACTTATACGGCGTCCCTACGCAGGTAAAGATCAACCCATCACTCCCATGCGGCAGATTCGGCAAAATGTCTTTGAACATCATCTGCGTGCCGTACCCGAACTGAAAGCTCTTCTTCTCCACCAAGAACGCAAACCTTTCACAGTCCTCCGGAAACTGCTTGCGCAGCGCCGCATATGGGGCATATAGCTTATCCATAAAATACGCTAGCCGTTTGTCAAGCGTGCGCCCGAGTAAGTTCTGATTGTCGAGAAACAAACAGTCAAACACCAAGAACTTCAGTATACGTCGACCGTCGGGATACTCGTCCCACAAAAGCTCTCCATCGAGCAGCGTTGCAGTGTGATAAGACGCAAAATCAATCTTCTTGCTTGGAGGCTCCGCCGCCTTCGGAAAGTGCAGGCCTCGGACTCCGTAGTAATCATTTTTACGATCGATGAGATAGTGTACCTCTTCCATCATAGGCCGTCCGTTGTGGTCGACCGTAGGCATTCCGTAATCATCATGCACAGGGATACTCGTGCAGTATAACAGACACCTAATACCGTCGGACTTTTCGCACACGTAGTAATCCCTCTGTCTTAGCTCGCGTAGATGCTTACGGGCGAAGCTGACGGGCTGCGCGCCTGGGAAGTTGGTGTTGCCGCCTCGATCTAGCAGATGGGCTATTTCGCTGCGCAGCCTGCCGAGGAAGGGTGGTTGCATTCGTTGGCCTACATCGTCAAGACTCGGCACCGTACCGCCCATATTGATTCAAAAGGGGCGCTCTCTCTGCAGCTATTATGGTTCTTCCAAATATGCTCTAGGATGTTTTTTTGGGTTATGCAATGTTCGATGATGAGTATTCACTCCGTTTTTGCGACTACAATTTGATTTTTTCTTAAAACGTGTATCAAAGGACGACTAATATAATACCGCAGGAGAGCGTATTTGCTAATATTGACTGAATGCTAATGTAAAATGTAATTACTTAATAAACTCTCGTTTGTCTTTGTTCACAATGCCAAGACTTTAACCAATATCACGTGCCTAAATAGCTTTAATATCTATCATTTTTGTAGTGGTAGAATCGTATCACCTAGACTAGGTTGTGATAGGCACTTTCAACTTGTGGTATTACATAGAATGTTATTTACAGTGTATTCCGTAGTGAAGGTTGGAGCACCTCAGCTTCCACAACATCTGCTTCACCTCGTCAGCTGACCGACCACCCTATTTTTTCGGGTTCTTCTTTGCATCCTCCAAGTCCAAGAGTAACTTCTGATACTCCTCTTCATCTTCAGCCCCGAAAGGTTGGTTCATAAGCTTAGACGGTTCGTCGACGACAGCAGCTTCACTCCCAGGACTTCCAAACTTGATGGCAGCTCCCACAATCGTCTGATCCTTCGCTCTGTCGAGGCCTGCCAGACTTCGCCTCATGAAGCTGACTACCATGGCCACTTGTCTCCAGTCCACATTGTCGTCCGCCTTGAAGATGTTACGCCACACAGCCGCAGCGA
>Ga0160429_1001867_pt1 | contig 11329 bp, 12 predicted proteins | sample SolpanmetagenomR_FD_108199 | JGI IMG/M metagenome (GOLD analysis project Ga0160429, IMG submission 108199) | Solar panel surface microbial communities from Lawrence Berkeley National Laboratory, California, USA - R | ecosystem: Engineered > Built environment > Solar panel > Unclassified ... | reverse complement strand
GCTGAGCGATTGAAGGAGATTTGTATCAACAATTCACTCTAACGCTCCCTCTACCATGTTTCAGGTCCTGACCATCGTTCTGTTTCAGATTTTCAGTGTTACTGGCCAACCCAATAGCGCAGTAGGCGGCTCGGGCTGGAGCGGCGGCGACGCGGCCGTAGTAGGCGGCTCGGGCTGGAGCGGCGGCGACGCGGCCGCAGTGGGTGGCTCGGGCTGGAGCGGCGGCGATGCGGCCGCAGTGGGTGGCTCGGGCTGGAGCGGCGGCGATGCGGCCGCAGTGGGTGGCTCGGGCTGGAGCGGTGGCGACCGAGCCATTACGAACTAGCCTACCCTAGCCAGCCAGCTGGTACCGCGCCCACAATAGCCTAGCCTTGCCTAACTTGCCAACGACATTTTTTGCCGTTGTCAGTAGATGAGATATTTTTGGCTTGGTAGCCTGCTTGTGCTCTTAGCTTGTGCTTGTTCGACAACTCCTGCTCCTCAAGCTTTTGCGCCCGTTCGGCTGCGCTGGGCACGCGACCCCGAAACGCTCGACCCGCTGGCCCTGCCTAACCAAAGCGCTGTTGATGCGAACAATTTGTTGCATCTGGCTCTTTTGCAGATTGATTACCAGCGCAATACCTACGCACCAGCGTTGGCCCAGGCTCTGCCACGGGCGCAGCTCATAGGCGACTCGCTCACGCTACTAGCCTACGAGCTGCGCGAGGCAGCGGCCTGGGATAGCGGCCAGCCCGTGCTGGCTACCGATGTTGACTTTACCCTTAAGCTGATGCATTGCCCAGGGCTTCCCAATGAGAATAGCCGGGCGCAGTTCGGGTTCATTCGGGAAGTGCACATTGACCCAGCTAATCCGCACCGGTTTTCGTTACTGTGCCGCAGCCAGGGTCAAGAAATTGTGAACACTTCGGGCGATTTCTCGGTGTTGCCCGAGGCTAGCCTCGACCCGGAGCACACATTACGCAGCTTTTCACTGGCAGCTTTGCAGGACTGGCCGGCTAACCGCCCGCCCGCGCCCGCCGTGGCCGCGCTGGTACATCGCTACCGGCAGGCCAATGTAGCCCGCCACCCCAATAATATTCCGGGTTGCGGCCCCTACCGCCTGGCTGACTGGGAAACCAACCGACAGCTGCGCTTTCGGCATAAGATAAACTGGTGGGGCGACAACGTGCAGCCTACTCCCTTTGTGCTGCAGGCGCGACCCCGCGAACTCATCTATTCCGTTTTGCCCGACGATGCGGCGGCGGCCCTGGCCCTGCGGCGGCACGAGCTGGATGTTTATCCGCAGGTGCCCGCCCGCATTTTTCAACAGTTGCAAGCTTCGCCCGCCGCCCAGCAGGACTTCGTGTTTTCCACCGCTCCGTCGTACGACATTTTGACGGTGGGCTTTAATACGCAGCGGCCCGCCTTGCGCGACAAGCGCACTCGCCTAGCTCTCAGCCACCTACTTGACCCGGCTGGCCTCATGGCCGCCACGCAGCTAGGCCAGGGCCGCCGCACGGTGGGCCTGCTGCGGCCCGATAATCCTTTCTACAACGACAGCCTACCGCTGCCTACCTATGCGCCTGCCCAGGCCACTGCATTGCTGCGCCAAGCGGGTTGGCAGCGGAGCGCTGATGGCCAGTGGCGGCAACCAGGCGGGCCACCGCTAGCCCTGACGCTACGCTACCGGGCTACCGAAACCAATTTTGCCACCGTGGCGCTGCAACTGCGCGCGGCCGCCGCGCAACTCGGTATTTCTATTACGCTGCTGCCCTCGGATAATTCGGTGGTGACGACGAGCCTCGAAACGGGTGATTTTGATTTGTACGTGCGGTTGGTAAAGAGCAGTCCATTCGGGGTCAATTTCATGCCCATTTTGCACACCGCTGCCATCGGTACGGGTAATTTTCCGCGCTTTGGCCGCCCTGACACCGACCGGCTGCTCGCAGCCATTTCGACCGAGGGGGACTTGCCCCGCAAACGGCGGCTGCTGCGGAGTTTTCAGGTACTTATGCGTGAGGAGATGCCCTTGCTCCCGCTGTTTTTCATGCCCTATCGCCTGGCGGCCAGTCGCCGGCTGCAGCACGTGGTAGCCTCGGGCATCAAGCCGGGCTACGCGGCCATGGCACTTTCGTGGCCCGCCAGCCCTACCCCGGCGGGCACGCCCTAGCGCAATGGGCCGCTGGCTGTTGGCCCGGCTAGGGCGTGCCGCAGTGGCGGCCTGGCTCATTGCCTCGCTGGTTTTTATTGGCAGCCGCTTGGTGGGCGGCGGGCCTGAGCAGCTAGCCCTGAGCGACGCGACCGACCTGAGCCGCCCAACGGGGGGGGGCCGCACGCTGGCTCGCCAGCAAGCTGCTGAGCAGGCAGTGCGCCACCGCTTGGGGCTTGACTTGCCCCTTTTTTACTTTTCGCGCACGGCGCGCCCACCAGTGCAGTGGCAGTGGCACGGTCCGGCCAATCAGTATCACCGCTGGGTAGCGGGCCTGCTGCGCGGCGACCTGGGCTACTCGTACCGCGATGGCCAGCCCGTGGGCACCTTGCTAGGGCAAGCCGTTGCCTACAGCCTACCGCTCACGGGCAGCGCAGCACTACTGGCCGTGGGCCTGGCCCTGGGGCTAGGCCTGTACCTGGCCCCAGGGCCAGCCGGCTGGCGGCGGCGGCTGCTATTGGGGTTGCTGGCGGGCTGGCAAGTCACGCCACTTTTTTTGCTGGCCCTCGGGTTGCTGCTGCTTTTTGCTAATCCTGATTTTCTGAATATTCTGCCCGGCAGCGGCCAGGCCCCGGAAGCGGCCAGCAGTGTTGAGCTAGTTGGCTACTGGCTGGCCCGCTCGGCCCTGCCTTTGCTAAGCCTCGTGCTAGCGGTGCTGCCCGAGCTAACACTGCCGCTGGCAGCGCTGCTGCGCCACGAGCTGAAGGCAGGCTACGCCACTACGGCCCGCGCCAAAGGCCTCACGGCCGCTCAGGTGCTGCGCCGCCACGCCCTGCCCAACGCGCTATTGCCTTTGGTTACGACCCTCACCGACCTGCTGCCCACCCTGGTGGCGGGCACAGTGGTAGTGGAAGTACTATTTGGCCTGCCCGGCGGCGGCCGCCTGCTGGCCGAGGCCGCCGCCGCCCACGACTACCCCGTGGTGGTGGCCGCCGTGCTGCTGAGTGCCGCGGCCCGGCTGCTAGGGTTGGTAGTGGCCGATGTGCTGTATTTCCTAGCCGACCCCCGCCTCCGGCCTTCCGCATGAAAATAGCCTGGCCTTCTTTTGGGGCGCAGCCGGCCTTTTGGCTAGCTCTGGGCTGGCTGCTACTGCTAGCCGCAGTGGCGCTGCTGGCACCCTGGCTGCCACTGCCCTACCCGGCCGCTACTCCCGACTTACTGCACGTGTCGGAGCCACCACGGTGGCCGGCCGCCGGCCCGGCCCACTACTTTGGCACCGACCCCCTGGGCCGCGACGTGCTGGCTGGCCTGGTGGCCGGCGCCCGGCGGCTGTTGCTTCTTAGCCTGCCGGCGGCGCTGCTGGCCACCGGGGCGGGCGCGCTGGCGGGCACGGCGGCGGGCTACTGGGGCAACCAGCACCTGCGCCTGCCGTTGGCGGCGGCCACCGGGGCGCTGGGCGTGGCCTGGTGGGCACTTGCCTTACCGGGCATTTTGCTAGCCTATATATTATTAGCAAGCACGCTAGTACTTATGCTCCTGACCCGGTGGCCGCTACCCGCCGCCTGGCTGCGCCGGCATTCACTGGCATTTCCGCTCGATGCCCTTGTGCTGGGGGTAGCCACTTTGCTGGGGGCCGTGCCCCGGCTGGTGCTGCTGGTAGCCCTGGCTGCGGGTCCGCCACCCTCGCATTGGCAACTACTGGCTTTACTGACGCTGCTGGCCTGGCCTGGCACGGCCCGCCTGGTGCGGGGCCAGATGCTGCAAGTGCGGGTGCAGCCGTTCATCGCGGCGGCCCAGGCTAGCGGCTTACCACCAGCCCGCATTTGGTGGCGCCACGCCCTGCCCCATGCCAGCCGCCCGCTGCTGGCCTACGCTCCGCTGAGCCTAGCCGGGCTGATTGGCCTCGAGAGCGCCCTGGCCTTCATTGGCCTTGGCCAAGGGCCAGAGGTGGTAAGCTGGGGCAGCCTGCTGGCAACGGTTCGCCAAGACCCAGCCGCCTGGTGGGTAGCGGCCGGCCCAGGGCTAGCGCTGTTCTGCACGCTGCTCGCGCTACAGAAAGTAGCCAAAACCGGCGAAAAAGACCGGTAATTTTCAAGTCTGGTGACCCCACTCACTGCTTCTTATTGTCACAATAACGGCCATGTAGCGTTAGTCTTGATTTGCGTATAATTTGCTAATATTTTAAAAATCAATACTTTATTAGTTAAAAAATATTTTACACAATCGATTAATTAAATCTTTTCAAGCAGTAATTATCCTTTTACCCTGCGTAGATAGCCGTCTCTTGATGTCACAAAAACTAGCTAATTGTCCTTTCGCCGCCACGAGAGCGGCCGTAATCTTGTAATAGAATTACACTTCGATAACCAACGCACAGCCACCTTATCTGCCATCAGTTTTGCTAGCTACCATGAAGAGCGCTTTCACAGCCCGGCAGCCTGCTCCCTACCCTAGCCCGTTGCCAGCCGAGTACGCGGCCTCGTCGACCGAACGCGATTTCACGACCCTTGATGGTCGCATTGTGCCACGGGTGCTGGGCGAAATGGCTTTGCGCCAACACACCGCCTTGCTGGTTGGCGGCCTGCTTATCGGCGAATGGCCCGAGCAAATTTAAGCAAGCACTCAGGTTATCCTTATTATAATACCTTACAAATTATCCACTTATCCTCGTTACTTTTATTAATAGTCCAATTATAGCTGAACAAGTATTTCAGAAGCGGAAGGCTTATAGTATGAAAGCCCGTTGGCCTTGCCAACGGGCTTTTTGCGTGTGGCGGCTAGCCCAGTGAGGCCAGTTGCTGCTGCACCAGCGCCAGGCCGTCCGCAAAGGAATGAGGCTGGTAGCCTAGTTCGCGGACGGCCTTGTCGATGCGGAAGCCGGTGCGCGGCGGCCGACGCGCGGGCTGCGCAAACACTTGTGCATCAACCCGCTCCAGCAACGCGGCATCGAGCTGAAACGTGGTGGCCACCCGCTGGGCCATCTGGTAGGGCGTAAGTAGCTCGCGCCCACTGAGGTGAAAGATGCCCTGCGCCGATTGCCGGGCCAGCAGCCAGCAGCCCTGGGCGAGGTCCTCAGCCAGGGTTGGGGTGCGCCACTGGTCATCTACTACCTTGATTCTCTGCTGCTTGCGCAGAGAATTATACACCCACAGCACTAAGTTGCTGCGGCCGCCGGCCAGGGCAGTGCCATAGACCAGCACCGTGCGAGCGATGGCCCAGCGCAGGCTAGCCGTGCCCTGCACCACCTGCTCGGCCGCCAGCTTGCTAGCCCCGTAGTGGCTGATGGGGTCCGGCACGGCATCTTCGCTCAACAAGGCCTCGGTACCGTTGAAGATAAAATCGGTACTAAGGTGCGTGAGGTGCACGTCGAGCCGGGCGCAGGCCGCCGCCAGGTGGGCTACGGCAGTAACGTTCTGCGTCCAGCAATCGTCTTTATTCAGCTCACAATCATCTACTTGAGTCATGGCGGCCGTGTGAATGACGTGGGTGGGCCGTTGCTGCGCCAGCACCTGCTGCACCTGGGTTGCATCGGTGACATCGAGCAGCACGAAATGTAGGTCAGGGTAGCTGGTAGCCAACCGGTTAGCGCCGCGCGCCGTGGCCACCAGCGCCACGCCGGGCGCCTGGTGCAGCAGCGCCACGAGCTTCTGCCCCAGCAACCCATTAGCACCAGTGAGGAGAATCTTCATACTGCCTAATACTTGTAGCCGTACAACTCGCTGATTTTCTTTTTCTTGAGCTTCTCCACGTGCATCGTCATCTTGAGGTCAGTGGTGGGGCGGTCGCGGCCGTCACGGGGCAGGGCAGCTATTTTGTCGATAACCTCTTGGCCCTGAATAACTTGCCCGAACACGGTGTACTGCCCGTCCAGAAAATGCGCCCCCTGGTGGTTGCCCACCAGGTAAAACTGGCTCCCGCTGCTGGCCCGTTGCGGGTTCACGAAGTCGGCTTGGCGGGCGGCGGCCACGGCGCCGTAGTCGTGGCGGTGGCCGGCGGCCAGCTCGGCCGGGATGGTGGGCTCATTGGGCGGCCCTTGCCCATCGTTGGTGGGGTTGTCGTCCTTGGAGTTGGGGTCGCCGCCCTGCACCATAAAACCCGGAATGACCCGGTGAAACGTGGTGCCATTATAATACCCGCTCTGAGCCTTTTTCATGAAATTGGCCCGGTGCAACGGTGTGTCGCTGAACAGGATAAGCTTTATCTCGCCCAGGCTGGTGCTGATGGTCACCACCTCATCTTTTTTGCTGATGCGCGGCTTTTTGGCCGCCTGGGCCGCGAAGCTGGCCGCCAGGCTCAGTAGCAGCACTAGGGCGCTCACCCGCCGGAAACGAAGATTCCAATTCATAGCTTCTAACAATAAGGTGCTTTTCCTATTCCCCGACTAGCCCCGATAAATCCCTAAAGGTCACCCCGGTGCTCGCGGATGCTAGCCAGGATGGCCGCCCCGCCGTGGCTTAGCACGTGCTCGGCTACGGCCATGCCCAGGCCCTCGGCCTGCGCGGCGGGCGCGGTCTGCGTGTAATCCACGTATTCTTCGCCACTGAGGCTGATGAGGCCGCCGTGTAAATGAATATCGCCGGCCGGCGTGAGGCTAGCCAGCGCGAACGATGGAATACTGCACCCGCCTTCCATCGTGCGCAAAAAGGCGCGCTCGGCCAGCAGGCAACGGTGCGTGTCGGCATGGTCGAGGGCCTGCTTTATCTTCTCCTTCAAGCCTTTATCCAAAAACCGGGAGCTTTCGACCGCAATGCTGCCCTGGCCCACGGGCGGCACAAAGCGGTCGGCCGGCAGCTGGTGGCGAATGAGGTGGTCGTAGCCCATGCGGTGCACGCCAGCGTAGGCCAGCACCAAGGCATCGTACTGGCCTTCTTCGAGCTTGCGCACGCGGGTTTGGAGGTTGCCGCGCGCCTCGGCCGTGTTGGCTAGGGGGTAGAAGCGCCGCAGCAGGGCCTTGCGCCGGGTGCTGCTGGTGCCCAGCAGAATGCCCGGCCGGGCAATGTCAAAGTTTTCTTGAAAACTGATGACCACGTCGTTGACCCGCTCACGCTCCAGAAAAGCCAGCAGCTCTAGGTCGGGCGGCAGGGTGCTCTGCACGTCCTTGGCCGAGTGGATGGCCAGGTGCGTTTCGCCCCGGCGCAGGCTTTCTTCCAGCTCTTCGGTGAAGACGCCCTTGGCGCCAATTTTGGCCAGCGAGCGGTCGAGTACCTGGTCGCCCACGGTTTGCATAGGCACAATTTCGGTGGCTAGGCCGGCTTGGTTGAGCAGGCTGGCTACGTGCTCGGTTTGCCAGAGTGCAAGGCGCGAGGCGCGGGTGGCGAGGCGAATAACTGATTCAGACATACGTAATTATCGACTTGGCGCTTAGTCTTTCGGCAACAGCAGCGGGTGAAAGCGCAAACCATCTAAACGATTGAATTCGAGCGAGGGTGCCGGAATTTTAAAGAATTGCCCGGCACTCACCAGCGGCTGGGCGGTGGTGCCGTTGAGCCCCGGCAGGCGGGCTAGCGTGACGTCGGGCGAGAGATAGAACTGGCGGTAGCGGGTGAATTTCACTTCTTTACCGTCGGCCCCCACGTAAGGCGGGTTGGCGTGGCCGCCGGTCATGCCGCTGGCGCTGTACCCCACATCCAGGTTGAGCCAGCGCGGAAACGACGGCCCCACCGGCAGCACCGAGGCCAGGTTCAGCGACAACCAGTACTGCTGGCCATTATAGTCCTTTAGCATCTGGTTACCAATCTTTTGCCCTAGCAAATTGGGCCGGTACTGCGGGTAGATACTCTGCCGCCAGCCGTAGCGCATCCCTACTTTTTGCTCACCAAAGCCGTATTGCTGGCCCATAAACAAGCCAATGCCGGTGAGGTTGGCCACCATGTCGCCCTTCGAGAAGCCCCAGCCCTCGGAGCGCCCGTCAAATAGCTCAATAGTAGTCTGATACAGCAGCGCCACTAGGCCCCCCGTGAGCACCGAAGCGCGCTCATTCACGCCGCTCCAACGGAATAATTCATACTCGCCCCGGCTGATGGCGTAGGCCGTGGTAGCGTGGCCCACCTTGTCCATTTGCAGCCACTCGCCGTTGTCGTCGAAGGAGTGAAATGGCACGCGCTTGGTGTACCACGTTTTGCCTAAGAAGTAGGAAGTCAGCGCGTAAACGACCACCGTACCCGCCACCACGCCAATAAACCGGCCCTGGTTGATGCCCTGACTTATGGCCGGGTCAGGGGGCGGCGGCAGCCCCACCTGCGCCCGCACTGGCTGGTTAAGGCCCAGACTGAGGGCTAGCAAAAGCGGATGGAGGCGGTGGCGCATCGGGCAAAGGTCGGGCACGTAGCGCGGACTCGCCGAGTCGATGCGTGGATGGCTTGCCGAAACGGCACGTAGCGCAGACTCGCCGAGTCCGCGCTACGTGCCTAGGCCACGCGCAGCTGCTGGCCCATGCGCAGCGAGGCGTCGATGAACACCATGCGCGGGTTGGCGTTGCGCTCGATGTGGTAGTGGGCCGTATTAAGTTCTTCGGTAAGCTGGTCGGCGTTGCGGGCGGTCACGAACTTGCTGAAACCCTGCACAAACTGCTGCTCGCCGCTGGGCAGGTGCGGCACCATCTGCGGGTCGATACCGAAGAGCAATACCTTGCGCAGCAACCCTAGCGAGAAGCTCAGCTGCTCCTTCTGGTTTTCGCGGCCCATCTTCTGAAATTCGTCGGCCAGGGCCATCATATCGCTCATCTTCAAGGAGTAGCATTTACGCATCCACTTGATGAAAAACTCGGCGTAGTCGTGGTCGGCGCTCTGCTCACGGCTGGCGATGGCGGCGCCCAGGTTGCCTTCGGCCAGCTGCGCCACCTGGCGGGCCTTTACTTCGGGCAAGTGGTAGTGCGCTGTGAGATAATGCGTTATGTCATCTTCCGAGAAAGGCCGCACCACCACCGGCTGCACCCGGCTGAGGATGGTGGGCAGCAGCCGCTCGGGCTCGTTGCTGACGAGCAAAAACACCGTGGCGGGCGGCGGCTCCTCCAGCAGCTTGAGCACGGCGTTGGCGGCGGCCGAGTGCATCAGTTCGGGCAGCCAAAGGATAACGAGCTTAAAACGCGCCTCAAAGGCCTTGAGGCTAACCAGCTTGAGCAACTGGCCAGCCTCTTCTTTTGAGATGCTACCCTGTTTATTTTCGGCCCCAATGTGCTGCATCCAGTCGTTGAAGCCCTGGTAGGGGCTTTCGGCCAGGAAGGTGCGCCACTCGGCCATAAACTTGCCGCTGGTCGCATCCTTGGGCACTGCCTTGGTAGTAGTGGTGGGCAGGATAAAATTGAGGTCGGGGTGCGCTAGCTTACTGATTTTCAGGCAGGCCGGGCAGTGCCCACAGCTATCGGCGGCGTCCTCGGCGCGGCCCTCGCAGTTGAGGTACTGGGCATAGGCGAGGGCTAGCGGCAGCGCTGCCGAGCCCTCGGCCCCGCGAAACAGCTGGGCGTGCGCCACGTGCCCGCGCTGTACCGATTGGCGCAGCACCTGCTTGAGGGCGGTTTGGTTGGGGATATCCTGAAAGCGCACAGCCTATATTTTCATTGTATGACGAACCACCACCTCAAGCACTAGGTAGTAAATTCCTATTATTCCCGCTGTGGCGAGCACTTGCTGCCACCATATCCCGGCAAAGCGCTGCACCGCCCGGCCTATGCAGATGCTACCAATTATGACAAGACCCAGCCACACTAAATTGGGGTGCCCAGCTGGCATTTTAGCTAGTAGCCAGGCGTGTAGGCTAATGAGAGCAAAGCCGCCCAGCATTCCTATCAACACTGTGGTTAGACCAGGGGCGGCTCGCGAAGGATTCATTGATGTTCCGCTTGGGACTAGGCTAGTGTCTAACTAGTTAGTTGTCTGAGGCAGGCGTTTTATCCCACACACGGTCGCCTTCCGTTTGCTTGAAAACCTCGGCAATAATCGCCTGCTCCACGGCATCGTAAGGCAGGCTGCGCCGGCTCATCACGCGCTCGGCCACCTCGGCAAACTTGCCTAGCTTAAAGGTTTCGAAGCCCGAAGCGCCGCCCCAGCTGAAGCTCGGGATGAAGGTGCGTGGGAAGCCCGCGCCGAACACGTTAGCTCCCACGCCCACCACCGTGCCGGTGTTGAACATGGTGTTGATGCCGGCCTTGGCGTGGTCGCCCATGAGCAGGCCGCAGAAGGTTTGGCCGGTATCTACGAAGCGCTTGGCGGCGTGGCTCCACACTTTTACCGGGGCGTAGTTGTTTTTGAGGTTCGAGGTATTGGTATCGGCCCCCAGGTTGCACCACTCGCCAATAACTGAGTTGCCGAGGTAGCCATCGTGGCCTTTGTTGCTGTAGCCCAGCAAGATGCTGTTGCCGACTTCGCCCCCTACTTTCGAAAACGGACCAATGGTGTTATCGCCGCGCAGCTTGGCGCCGGCGTTCACGTGGCTGCCCTCGCACAAGGCTAGCGGACCTTTGATGATGGCACCCTCGTGCACTTGCGAATTTTTACCCAGGTAGATGGGGCCATCTTCGGCGTTGAGAATGGCGGCGCGGATTTTCACGCCCTCTTCGATAAAAATATTCTCGGCACCATACACGATAGTGTGGGCATCGCCCACCGGCGCCGAGGTGCGGCCCGCCGTAAGCAGCGCAAAATCGCTCCGAATCTCGGCCCCATTATGCAGAAATAAATGCCAGGGCCGCTCGATGAGCGACACTTCTTCCGGCGTTTGGCGCACGGCGAGGCCGTCCTGAATAAGCTCGGCCACTTTAGAAGCGTCGGCGAGGTGCGCGGCTAGCAGCGTTTCGCCCTGGTAGAGGCCCTCGCCGGGTTGCAGGGCCAGCACCTGGCGGGCCAGCAGGTCGTCGGGGCAGGCGGCGCCGTTTACCACCAGCGCAGGGCCGGCCACGTCGCCGGCCGGAAATTTGGCCTGCAAGTAAGGCTGCGTGAGGTAGCCCACCGAGGTCGAGGCTAGCCGAAGCTGCCACTTCTCGGCGATGGTGAGGATGCCGCAGCGCAGCGCCGCCACCGGCCGCGTGAAGGTGAGCGGCAGCAGGTGCGGCCGAACGGCCGGGTCATCAAACAGCAAAAGGTGCATGGCAGAAAACAGTTAGCTCGGGCAGTTGATTTGCCGGAGCGGAGCAGGAAAACAAATTTACGGCGGCTAGCCGGGTAGCCACGCAAAAAAGCTCCTCCCGAGGTAATCGGAAGGAGCTTT
>Ga0160429_1001866_pt1 | contig 11339 bp, 9 predicted proteins | sample SolpanmetagenomR_FD_108199 | JGI IMG/M metagenome (GOLD analysis project Ga0160429, IMG submission 108199) | Solar panel surface microbial communities from Lawrence Berkeley National Laboratory, California, USA - R | ecosystem: Engineered > Built environment > Solar panel > Unclassified ... | reverse complement strand
AGCTTTCGCAGAGTGTTTCCGATGTAATATCGAAATACACAATCCGCCTTGCGGAAATCCTCCTCATCAACTGCCCATTGCCTCTATCTACCATCACGTGCTTTTTGATCAAGAGTGTCATATGATCTTCCCAATACTTGCTTTCATATTGCTCGCTTTTGCTGGACATAAACACTGATATGTGTATTTGAGAAGGAGAAACAACCACGAGTGAGCGCCAGCATGCACCTCTCGAGCGGCATTTATTTTTGACCTATGGGATATATCGAAGAGCTAATACACACAAGACTCTCTACACTCAATTTTAAAATTTGGCTGAGTAGTGTTGCTTGCGACTTCAATACTATTGTCGGTAGTCTTTAGTATCAGTTCATGCTTGATATCTTAATGTATGAGGTCGTAGCATGAAAATGTGGTGTGTACGTATATCATTGAGATTTTTGTTTCTTAGGCAGTCGCATCTGAATGATCATGATCACGTTAATTGATAAAGAACAAAGAGAGCCCTTGCTTGATATTATTTTGATGATTTTTACATCTCCCTATGGGCAGACCCTGCCTGATGAACTCTGTAACATACCACCTCACCTAAACTCTCCTATATCCAAGATCAGCTGGATTGCATAGATGAGCAAAAAGCGGGGCTCCATCAGGAAGGTCCAGAGCTGCACAGACGATTTGTCGGCGTATTGACTGCTCGATAAGCCCACTAAAGTGCTGCGTTCGGAGGCAACAGATTGACCCTTGAAGAGACGCTGATGATCGAAGATCAGCTTCGTCGCCTGGATATAAGTTCTGTAAACAGCCCCCAGCAGGCTCTCAGCACAGCCCTTACCCTCACCAAGCTCTTTACTTTCTCGGATAGCGCCTTCGCAAGGTATTGAACTGCGAAACATGGTCCTACTCACTCAATATATTGCACTTAACGCCATAATCAACTCAGCGGGCCGAGGCATGTTACTTGGGGGAAATCAAACTCTTGGCAGAGGTCATGTTTGCACAACACGAAAATCACAAGTATAAGAATATCGGGGCACTGATTCATGGCTCGGGAATGACCCAACACGCATTCTCCCAGAGGTCTCGCAAAGTGCCAGCACTTGTAGCACGACTTTCTCAGTGGCAGACGGTGATGGACAATAATTTGCACCCGCTCATACAAGCGGCGGCGCATCTTTCGGCCTACTTTCTCCACATTCGCCCATTTCGCGGATACAGTGTTCACTTGGCTCGTCTTCTAATGCAGACTTCCTTATCCGAAGAGGTTACCTTCCAATCGTTTAACAAGATGTCGAAAGCGAGGAATGCCTTCAGTCGGTGTCAAGAACGCAGGATGGTTATATGAAGCCATTTTGTCGGACGGTTGTGAATACTCAGCATGATTTGCTTAACAGACGCGGGTATTAATGAAACGCCAGGATTCATATTGTCGATTACATGGTGTGTACTGACGGTCATGGCAGCTTCGCTTCGCTTCGCTTCGATAACAAGTGTGACAACCTCGTCAGGCTAAGTTCACAACGTGGCTAAGTGATCGATTAATATCAGCCTTCAAGAAGAGACAACTCAAACAGCACTGTATGAGTTATCACAACAGTATGAGGGAATAACGGATGCATGATCGCCACCTCAGCCATGCCAAAGCAGTCAGGAATTCGTCCAGGCCATCTCGATGCAGTGCAGTGCAGTGCAGTAATTGTGCGTTTGCCGTGTCGGAGTAAAGCGCGTCCAATCAATTGCAGGAGCCCAAAGCGGACCCAGTTATGCAGACGGCAGACCCCTCTGAGACCCTTTCCAGGCCCACGGCAACCACCGATCTGGAGGTCGTTGGTCCTGCTCCCTGCCATCGCAAAGCGAACATCTCACCCTGTATGGCTCCGCCTATCAAAAACAAAAATCATGTCGGTGCTCCTCCGACGCAGGCAGGCTCTTGCCGCCACCACCAGCTACTCCTTTCTTCTCTCCAGCTACATACGACTGGATAGTTTGCTTTCATCTACACCCTATGCTATATCACTGTCCTTATACCTTGCTCGTGGAAGGACCACAACATCTCATCGCAACAGTGACTTCTTGGGACTAATCGCCGCATGGAGGTTCATCTAAACTTCTCCCGACGACTGAAAGCATGTCTACACTTCAAGCACTCGCAAGTGACATGAGTCTCTCCGATTCTTCCGTGGAACCCATCATGACTGCGAATCCTCGACGGAAACCTGCACACGAGTCTGTATCTCTTAGACAACCCTCTACTGAGTCCAATCGCATAAAATTTCAAGAAGTAAATCCCAAGACTCAGAACGCCGCTGGCAGTATCAAAGCATGTTCCCTGCATACGAAGAGAAAGGAGTCTGGTGAAAGCAGTAATGCTGAGTCCTGGTTTGAGAAGTCCAACCAGCATATCAGTAGTGTTCGGCCCGGCCTTGTAGAGAGTAAGTGTTGAAGAATCAAGCTCGATTCGACGCGCTGACAATGGAAGAAGATGGTTCTCCTTTCTATCTCAATACTGATTCCTCCAGAGAAGGCCTTGTGGGTGTGACAGGAGGCACCGCTAGCCACAATGGAGCAATACCTTCGCACATGCCACTATTTCTTCACCCAGCTTCGAGTGGAAGCAGTTCAGCAGAATATAGAGGTGTCATCGACGACCTCACAATTGAGAATCAAACTTTGAGGCAAAAGCTGAAACAATACGAGAATATGCATTGCTTGCCCCTACAATCTGACAAGCTTTTCGAAGTTCGGATACATGGACTACCAGCGCCTAAACGGCGAGAACTGAAAGAGACGTTACGGAAGTTTGCGATAGAGACGGACGAACAAGTGGATGGCTCGTCGGCTGCAGAGGGTGCGAGGGGCAGATATCCATCATCGAAGCCGTCCCTCATGAAAGCTGCCTCTTCCATGACTACCGCCGGAGGTGTGACTGATTCTGGTTATGGCTCTATGGCGGCTTCTTTACAGGCATCTTCAAATCTGTTAAGAAATCACCGGGATTTTAGCTATGCGGCAAACAAAGCACGAGACCAGGATATCCACTCATACTTGCACGATATTCCAGAAGGACTGCTACCACGTCATGCCATTACAATGAGCGAGAGCAGGCGGAAAAAGATTGTTGTTCGCCGTCTGGAGCAGATTTTTGGTGGAACACAAGCAACTACCGAGGGCCATCAACAACCCATTCAACAGCAGGAAGTGTCGCAATCAGCAGCCCGAGCAGATCGATGTGCGATAGAAGCGAATGGTCAAAAAGCTGCAGTGGAAGGCACTCGTGAAGCAATCATCATGACGAGTAAAACCACAGACCCAAGCCCTGCTAGACCTGTTTCAAGTGGCGATGGCGTTATTCGAACGTTACCAGAGGTTGAAAATATCGGCAAGAATGATTTCGCTTTTCCTGCCGCAACGAGAGCACGATTGTCGCCAGCTCCGGAACAGCGTCCGACGCGACCGCTGGACCTTGATCCTTATCGTGCCCAGAATCCGTTGGAAAACATCGAATACATTCGTAACCTTGGCATTACCTTCGACAATGTTGGATCGACAAATGAGGCTCTTCAAGGACAAGACTGGGTTTACCTCAACTTAGTTACTAATATGGCGCAGTTACATACAATCAATGTAAGCACCGATTTCATCAAGCTAGCAATTGGGCAATACAGCCAAAAGCTGGAGTTATCAAAGGACGGTCGCAAGGTTCGATGGAAGGGTGGACAGGGCGTTACAATCCATAGTAGTGACAATTCGCCCGTCGATGAGCTTGGATATACTGGACGTGCGAATCAAGCCCGGGGGCTCAAACGGGCTCGACCTGTACAAGTGGAAAGAAGCTCTACCGTTCTATCGGATAGTCAACCATCTAAGAAGCTGGCTGCTTCTACTCGTAGCGTTGATCGATTTAGGTATACTCCGCTGTTCGCCGCCGTGCAAAAGGACACTTACAAGGACATCTCTATGGCGGACATTAATTCACCTGCGGAAGTGCCGCTTCTAGGAGTTACTGGCGGATCGGCAACAGATGCTGGCCAAACCCCTTTGTCTGGCACGCCGAAAGACGGCGGTCCAATTGTCTTCTACAAGAACGTTCGCTTTTGCATAGACCTCAGTGGCGATGACAGCGAACAATTACAAACTAAGAACGGGATTGATTATCAAGCATTTGCTCCCTATCCGTTGGGTGTCGCTCCATCTGCTACTGTGAAGTGGACTGACTCCCTTCACAGCTGCGCCAAACCAGTGCGTCTCGCTCGCAGTATTGTCTCTCGAGGGTCCAGTATGGCGGTGCCCAATGTATCCGAGTCTTCCGACTGTACGCTCAAGGGTTTCACCTTCCCCACCACTTCTGGGAAACATGTCTCATTCGCCGAGCCTGCGGAAAGCGTGGATCTCGAAATGTCAGGCCTGGGTGGCATTCGACCGGAAGACAACATGACCATCACAGTGATGCGACAATACCTACCAGCGCCATCTGCGACCTTGCCCCGAATTAAGCCAGATACACATCTCAAAGACCTCATAGCGAAACGTAAGGTGCCAGTAACGGCTGCGACTGAGAACATCGTATATGAACGGAAAACCACGTTACCGCCATCATCTCTTCCTCCAGCTTCTTACGCGATCACACCTTCCGAATTCGAGTACGCCAGTGATGAAGATAGCAGTAATGAAGACGATGAAGCAGCTGAGCCTAGCCCGATAGTAACACAATCAATGGCACAATTGGCACGCATGCCATCTGACGCCAACATAATCCGTTCTCACTCGCTGATGTCGGAGGATGGTCCAGGTTCCGTGTATGACAGCGATGGAGACATGTATGATGATAACGACGAAGATGATGACGACCAGTCTCTGGATTTTCTGGCTACTGCCCGTGCAGCTGATCCCGCTGCTATCTACGCTCGCGAGAGGGAATATGATGCTGAGCTGGCTGAGCGTCTAGCCGAGGAGATTCCCGCGGGTAGCAGTGCGGCTACGCTAGGGTGCGGCGCAAGTGGGTATAGTACTCCTGTTAGTGATGAGGATGACGAAGGAGATGACGAAGATGTCATGTTTGAAAGTGCCTTAGTTTCTGGGAGTTGTCGCAGTTAGCAAGCTCCCATTGTAATCCTTTTTCTTTCCCGTATGTTCATATCTCTTTGTAACTTTCCGAGCTCAAGAACCCCTCGGCCGGGGCTATTGTATACATACTGTTGATATTATTGGAAGCTTATCATTGTGAACATTTATATTTGTGAGTAACTGTGAACGGTGGTATCATATACATAATGATGACCAGGAGAATCTCGAGGCAACTGACCGTATGCTAGGATCAGAAGAGGACATGATTTTAGTTCTTACGAGCATGTACGAAACATATAGTACGGGTTTGACTAACCATTTCACGTGACTTTTTGTGGAACGCTCATTATTCAACGCCAAGCCTGATTGTTTAGGTTTCTGATACTTGCAGTTTCAAGTAGCACTTTGAAGACGTGAAACCAGTGCCAAGAGGTGGAATTGTTCAGTGGTAATGTTTGGGGGCTGTGGAGGGCTGATATAAGCTGCCCCTAGTACTCTTCTCAGGACAGTCCCGTGGCTAGACCCTGGAATTGTGTCGTCGATGACTTTAACTCGTGGATTTACAATCACCTATGAAAACGTACAGCTTATTCACAATGGCTTCATCAAACCCGATCGCCTATGCACGACAATCATCACGCCTGATACTTACAAGGCCAATGTTGATTTGCTCTCAACGTACACCCACAATCTTTTACCCACGAACCAAACGCAACCTTCACACTCTCACACGTACACTCACCTTACCAACCCGCGCCTCACGTTCACCTCAAATACCAAAATCACAGCATTGCACATACTACACGCCCTCCTCTCCTCCGCCAGCCCCCTTCAACCCTACCGAAACCGCCATCCTCGCCGCCGCCATAACCCACGTTCCCACGCATGGCTTCACTCAATCTGCCCTCGCCCTAGGTGCCGAGACAGCAGGCTACCTGCCCGCCAGCACGAACCTCTTCCCCAGCGGCGCATTCGAACTTGTGCGCTATCACCTAGTCACGCAACGTCTCGCGCTCGCCGACGCCGTACAGTTTCCCGCCACTCCTTCAAACTCCCCACACACTCCCACCGTCTCCACGAAAATCCGAACTCTCCTGCTCGCCCGCCTGCGTGCCAACGAGCCCATCTTACACCAACTACCCGACATGCTAGCACTGATGTCGTTGGCTGGTAACATCCCCGCATCGCTGGCGGAACTAGGCCGTTTGAGCGATGAGATTCTATATCTGGCTGGGGACCTCAGTGTTGATAGTAGTTGGTACACGAAGCGGGGCGCGTTGGCGGGAGTTTACGCGGCCGCGGAGGTCTTTCAGAGTCAGGATCGGAGTGAGGGGTGTGTAGAGACTGAGCGGTTTGTGGATAGGAGGTTGGAGGATGTGAGGAGGGCGGGGGGCGCGGTGAGCAGCGTGGGTGAGTGGGTTGGGTATACGGGGATGAGCACTGTGAATGTGTTGAGGAGTTTTGGGGTGCGGATTTGAGTGGGGTTTGGTGTGAGTTACGAAGGTCGAGGATGCCGATGTGTATTACGATGAAAAAGCGGGACTTGGAAATTGAGCATGAAATTGTATGGGAACTGAAGGAGCTTCAAATTCGTCCTGCGAGATTCCAAATATGGCCACGACTTTTGTTAGGAGCTGACGTATCGTGCCTTGTCATGGCTTTCAAGGTGTGGAGATGTAGGACAAATCCAAGGCGGCACGCAGCATAATGACACGAAGGTAAGGAATCTTCTCTTTGAAATGACAAGCTGGAAACCGAGGGACGCAATGGAACTTCTCTGCACTTTCTGGGAGGAATAGCGTTTGCTACTACCATGAGCACAAGCAAATGAAACGTTATGCAGCGGCTATATCAAGTAGAACTATCGCAGGCTGCAGGACTTCCACAATCTCCATGTTAGGGCCATCGACGGTAGACTCTATGCGCTGTACTCTCCGGGCAATCCACGTCTACTTCATCAAGCTGTTTCGCCGACCCTAATAAAACCGCGATGACGTTGGGCTCGAAGTCTCCTACAGGATTGACGCTAGGTTTTCAGGACTTGTATGTTGATGGGGAGCGGTACAAGTAGGGCACATCGACGGCACCCAAGTAGGGTTGGTGATGAGATGTCGAGGCTTACAGTCTGATGCGAGCCGTCGAGGACAATGATTGGCGGGGCTGAAAGGGAGTATGTCTTGTTAGATGCTCTCTGATACAGAAGAAGTTTTAGGAGGCCTTCAAGAGGTTTTGTACAAAATTGAAGCGTTGATGGTAGACTATAAGTCTTATTCGCTATATTCATTCTCGTGATACTGATGGTTCCAATAATCACTTTCCAGCTCATTAAACGATCTCGGTCAACCAGGTCAGAAATAAAAAGTAGAAAAAAGGTAATCAGAATGTGTTGATCATATTCTAATGGTATATTGTGCTTTGTAATGAGCTCCTCAACAGGGAATCGAACCCTGGTCTCCCGCGCTTATCGGTTTTGAATGACAAGCGGAAATCATAGCCACTAGACCATTGGGGATTATTATGCTAAGAAACACTTAGATGCATATTATACTTTTCAAATTTAATGGTTTTCTTGCATGTGATACATAAATTTCTTGTCACTGAAGCTAAGCCACGAGTGAATCTCTGCGGTCAATATGTATGCCTTGTGTTTGGATTGCGTGAACGTGGTACTTAGGGGCAGAAAGACTCTCTTGCATTCTTTGGTTCTGATATAATAAACGTGGGAAAAGAAAAACTGTGAAGTAAATTATTTGTCCCTCGTATAGTATCAATTCTGAAAAGCAAACTCAGTTCAGTGTGGAAAAAAAAGTTTATACCGTTACTTTTCAATAACAAACATATCCCACCAGAAAGACAATCGTATAACACAAGAGCTCTGCAATGTTAGACCCGCAGTATCTCCACGGTATAGTGGATATGGGAAGGTACATATCAAATCCTCGATCCTGAAACGACCCGCAAAACCCTATCAAGCCGAAGAACCTACAATACAATACACACAACCAAACTAACACCCACCCACCAGCAACGGTATCCGCTTCTCCATAACAAACCTACACCCCCTCACCGCCCGCACCCTACCGACAATCTACCAAGACCGCTCCCCAATATCGCTCTACAGTGCACAATACTCCTCCCCTAACAGCGCGGCGAAATCCCCCGTCCCCTCCTCCACAATCGACCAAGTCCTCGCCGCACTCGTCCGCTTCAAACAGATCTGCGTGGATTTCTCCTGCACGCAAATCCGTGTTCTCGCGACGGAAGCGACGAGGGAGGCGAGTAATAGTGTTGAGTTTAGGGATGCGATCACGAGGGCTACGGGGTGGGTTGTTGAGATGTTAGCTAAGGAGGAGGAGGGGAGGATTGGGGCATTGGGGGTGGCGAGTAGCTGTACGAGGCTAGATGGATTGGTTATGGATCTGGGGGGCGGGAGTACGCAGTTGACTTGGGTGAGTGTGCGAGATGGGGAGATAAAGGAGGGTGGTGGTGGTGGTGGAAGGAGCGTGAGTTTGCCGTTTGGAGCGGCAGCGCTGTTGAGACGAATTGAGGAGGCTGAGAAAGTTGGTCCGGGGGAATTGGTGAAGTTTAAGGAGGATGTAAGAGAGAAGTTGGCGGACGCTTGGGATAGTCTCCGACGGCCGGGACTCGAGAAGGAGACGAAAGAGCAGCCGTTCAACCTATTCCTTTCTGGCGGCGGGTTCAGAGGTTGGGGGTACTTGCTGATGGACACTCATAAGATATCCCCGTATCCGATCCCGATCATCAACGGGTTCGAAGTCAAGGCCGATGCCTTCAGCGACACGGTAGCCGTAGCGTCGCACGCTGCCAATACGGCTTCGGACTCTTTAGATGGCGTCTTCCGCGTCTCGGATCGACGCGCGTCGCAAGTCCCCGCCGTGGCACTTCTGGTCTCCAGCCTCATCGCGGCTCTGCCACGCATTGCATCTGTACGGTTCTGTCAAGGCGGAGTGCGCGAAGGGGCGCTGTTCGCCGGCTTACCCGCTTCTATACGTGCACAGGCGCCGCTCGCAGTTTCGACGACTCCATACGCGTCCAAGGACTTGGAGGCACTGCTGACTCTGCTTAAGAACGCTTTACCTGCTGGGAAGCCCTTGCCAGAGGTCTTGTCGCATATCCTACCCTCAATCGCGCATCTCATACATCACCATGCCTCGCTTCCCAAGGAGACTCGTGCTGCGGTGGCTTTACGGAGTACGACGGCGGGTGTACTGGCGGGCGTGCATGGTGTGTCGCACATGGAGCGGGCCGGGCTGGCGTTGGCGCTGACTGAGAGATGGGGTGCGGAAGTGAGTTCGACGGATGAGGAATTTCTCGGTAGATTGCGGGAGTTGGCTGGATCGGAGACGGAGTGGTGGACGAGGTATCTTGGTCGCGTGGCGGCGTTGATCGGGGAGGTCTATCCTGCGGGTGTTGTAAAAAAGGAAAGGCTGAAGCTTGGTGCCAAGTGGGAGGGAGATGTGTTGGTTGTCGATCTCGCGTTTGGCGAAGGATGCGACATGGACGCGTTCGCCAAGGTCGTAAAATGGATCGATAAAGTGGGTAAGAAGAAGAATTGGGTTGGTGGGAAGGAAGGCTGGGGGATCAAAATCGACGTGAGAGTGTCTTGAAAACAGGATGAAGTGAGTTGTACCGTCAACATAGAGATGGCACTACTAAGGACTAAGAAGTTAGGCAGACATAGAGTTTTATTTGGACGTATCAAATCCAGCTAATATGGTAAGGATTGTGTCATGTTTTGCCAGGAGTATATCTCTGCTCATATCTGGATAACTTACAGCTCCCTGCTAATATTGCGAATCAATGCCAGATATTTGTAAGACTTCTCTGTGATGTTTGAAAAGCTTATATACATGAGCCAGTTGATCGCTAATTTGACCATGAAAGAAATGCATGCTAAATGACGTGAAATGATCATCGTTTACGCTGCATAACTTTCACACACATCTCTGCCAATGCAGTCTTGGCATCACTCTCGGGGAATGCTCTAATCGCGTTAACGGCCTGATCAGCGAAATCTTGCGCCAGCGCCCTCGTTTGCTCGATGCCGTCGCTCGCCTGAACTAGTTGACGTGCCTTGATGGTGTATTAGCACTGAAATCCTCTTTAATTGACATAAGAATACCCACTCTCCTTACATCTCCTTCCACAGCAAACTTTCTACCCACCAACTCTCCGAGTTTAGGGTTCGACTTCCACGCAAACAACAACGGCGCAGTCGCTAAGCCAAGCTCGAGATCCGCACCAGCAGGCTTTCCAAGCTCCTTCTCCGAGACCGTAAAGTCCAACACGTCATCCACAAGTTGAAACGCCAGTCCAATGTTCTTCCCATAGCTATAAGCCGCCTCCACGGTCTGACTATCCGCATTTCCCAACAACGCGGCCGCTCTACAGCTCTTACTAATCAAACTCGCTGTTTTCAAATACGTCTTTTGCAGATAATAATTCATCGTTTGCGAGTCGTCGAAAATCGGGTTCTTCTCGTCGAGCGCCGTGTTACGGAGTTGTAGGAATTCACCCTCGATCAAGTTCGCGATGACCGTCGCGAGGAGCTCCGTGACTTCGGGATGCCTTAGTCGTGCCAGCGCGACTGATGCACGGCCTAGGAGGAAGTCACCGGCCAACACGGCCATTTTGTTTCCAAATGCTATGTTTGCGGAGGGCGCATTACGGCGGGAGTCGGAGGAGTCGATGACATCGTCGTGGAGGAGGGAGGCGGTGTGAATAAGCTCGGTGATTTCTGCGAGTCGTCTTTGGGTGGGGAGAAGGTCTGATGTTGAGGACCCCGCCTCGAAGGCGGAATCTGCGGTCAACGAGGAAGGAAGCGCTGGGTTCGAGTCGTTCAGAATTGAAGGCGGGGCTATAGGTGTATCTATCGGGATGTGTGTGAAGTTTGAAAACGTGCTGGGTAGAGGGTTGGGATTCTTCGGGGATTGCGCTGTCGCTTGAGACATGAGTAGGACGAGCATTGGCCTGATCTGCTTGCCCTCGGCTTTTGTGTAGTATTTCGCTACCGTATCTAACACAGGGTGACCAGAACCCACGAGCTGGCGCATGCTACTCTTCAAGAACTTCATCTCCCCTGCTACCGTTCTGAAAGGGTCGATTTGTACGCCACCAGGGAGGTTGCTTTGTGCTTTTGCATTGCTGAAAAGTGTCTGTGCAGCACTGACAGCTGCAGTCCACGTCGATTGATTCCGCCGCCGAGGGGTATGTTGTAGGTAGGAGGGTTGACTTGTTGAGGTGTCGCGATGCGT
>Ga0160429_1001865_pt1 | contig 11340 bp, 13 predicted proteins | sample SolpanmetagenomR_FD_108199 | JGI IMG/M metagenome (GOLD analysis project Ga0160429, IMG submission 108199) | Solar panel surface microbial communities from Lawrence Berkeley National Laboratory, California, USA - R | ecosystem: Engineered > Built environment > Solar panel > Unclassified ... | reverse complement strand
GGGCGGAGATACTTGCCTCGTGAACGCCCCAATCGGGGCTACTCTCTGGGGGAATGACGAGGCGGATGTCAGCCAGCGGCACCATGAGGCCCTCCGAGGCTTTCGGATGGGCCTGGACCGACGCCGCATCCCGCGCGCCTGCCCCGGCGCGCCGGCAACCGGATGCGTCCGGCCCTGGATCCACGGCGCGAAGCGGGCTCGGGCCGACCGCCAAGGCCACCCTCGGCCTCGCGGCCACAGGTGCCGTCGCGCTCTTCTGCGGCTTCCTGAACTTCGTGGCCTGCCTGGAGCGGGACGAGCGCGTGCCGCAGGGCCGGGCCGACGGCATCGTGGCGCTCACGGGCGGGGCGCAGCGCATCGGCGACGCCATCGACCTTCTCGCCAACGGCTACGGCCGACGCCTGCTGATCACGGGTGTCAACGAGCGCACCAGCCGCGACGAGATCGCCCGTCTCAACCCGACGCAGCGGCACTGGATCGATTGCTGCGTCGACCTCGACTATCGGGCGCGCAACACCATCGGCAACGCCATCGAGACCCGTCGCTGGATGCGCCAGCACCGTTTCAGCACCGTGACGGTGGTGACCTCGAACTACCACATGCCCCGCACCATGGTGGAACTCGACCACGCGCTTGTGGGAGCGGACCGCGTCGTGCCCCATCCGGTGATCGCGGAGGGCTTCGATGCCGACCGTTGGTGGCATCACCCCGCCTCCGCCAAGTTGCTGGCTTCGGAATACCTGAAATTCCTCGTGGCCTGGGTCCGGACCCGCTTCGAGCATGATCCGGAGCGCTCCCGGGCCGCCATCCTGATCGGACGCGGCAAGCCGATCAAGATGGTCGCCGAACCGCTGCTGTTGCGCGGGCAGGAATAGGCCGAACCCCGCTCGGAGCCCGAGGCTTCACAGCCCCTTGCACTGGCTCCGGATCATCCCGGCGAATTCCTTCTCGGACGTCTGAACTTGGTTCAGGCGGTCGGTGCGCTCGACCCCCGAGAGGCAGCGGCCATAGACGCTCGCCACCCGGCGCATGGTCTCCACGTGCCGACGCCAGACGCGACACTGGTCGGCCGCCTCGCTGCCGGCCTGTTCGAGCTGGTCGATCGCCTGGCGCTGCATCGAGTTCGCCACGAGGACGTCGCGGGCGCAGGCGGTATCGGTGCCGCCGCGCTGCTGCGCGTGGGCCGGCGCGGCGACGAGCAGGAGGGCAACCAGAGTTGGCCCGCAGGGCAGGATCCGCATGATCAAGCGGCCTGCGAGGCCGAGGTGTGGGTGAGCAGCGCGTAGAGGGCACTGGCGTCGCGGGCGGCGCGGATGCGCTCGAGGATACCCGGCTCGCGCAGGAGGCGGGCGACCTGGGCCAGAGCCTTCAGGTGGTCGGCGCCGGCCCCCTCGGGAGCCAGGAGCAGGAAGGCGATGTCGACGGGCTGGCCGTCGAGGGCATCGAAATCCACCGGCTTCTCCAGCCGGGCGACGAGGCCGAACAGCCGGTCGAGGCCGGGCAGCTTGCCGTGCGGGATGGCGACGCCGTCGCCGATGCCGGTGGAGCCCAGGCGCTCGCGCTGCAGCAGGGTCTCGAACACCTCGCGCTCGTCCAGGGCCGGAAGCTGACGGACCGCGTGAGCGCTGAGCTCCTGCAGCATCGACTTCTTGGCGCGGACGCGCAGGGACGGCACCACGGAATCCGGAGAGAGGAATTCCAGCACTGGCATGAAGGACCGTCGCCCCGTCGGCGGCGGCCGAGACCCGGCCGCCACTCCATGAAAGGTCGGGCCGCCCGGGGCGGCCCTTGGACTCAATCGAACGGGTTCAGGCTCTGTTCCCGACCCGCGCCTACGAGGCTGCCTCGGCCGGATCGACCCAGCCGATGGCCCCGTCCGTGCGGCGGTATACGACGTTGATGCGTCCGGTGCCAGCGTGAACGAACACGATCACCGGCGCGCCCGTGAGGTCGAGGGCGGTGACCGCCTCGCTGACCGAGTGGCGCTTCAGGGTCTTGGTGCTCTCCGCCACCACGGGCGGGTGCGCCGCTTCCCCGTCGTCGCCATCCTCGTCGAGGTCGATGGCCTCGGCCTCGCTCGGAGCCGCGAACACCGCGTAGGCCGCCTGCACGGTCGCGCCGTCATGGCCGGCCGCGCCATGGTCCTTCAGCTTGTGCTTGTAGCGCCGCAGGCGCTTTTCCAGGCGGTCCGCCGTCTGCTCGAAGCTCGCATGGGCGTCGTGGGCGGCGCCGGAGGCTTCCAGGGTCAGGCCGGAAACGAGGTGGAGCACGCAATCGGTGCGGTAGGCGGTTCCGTCCCGCCGCAGGGTGACGTGGCCGGAGCAGGTCCCGCTCATGTGGCTGTCGAGATACTTCGAGAGGGTGGCAGCCATTCGCTCCTCGACCCGCCCCCGAAGGGCTTCGCCAAGGTCCAGGCCGTGGCCCGTCACGCGCAATGACCCCATGATCCCTCCGATTTTCGTTGTGGACACGCCCTGGGTGAGGCGCAACCTGAGTTAAGGAGCCTCTCTCGGAGAAGTCAACGCGAGGTCGGGCCCGGGCCTTGTGCCGGCCTCCGATCCGTCATTCGCGGTCCGGGCCCCGGCCGTGCGCGAGCCGTCGGGCCCGCGCAAGGCGGACCTCGCCGATCCGATCCGCCCGTCGCCGAAGGGGATGCCGCGGCGGTCGCTTCACCGCCCCGCGTAAGCGAAATGCTCGCGGCGGCGCTCGATCGAGGAGGGAATGCGCAGGGACTCCCGGTACTTGGCGACGGTGCGGCGGGCGATGTCGATGCCCTCGTCACGCAGGCGCTGCACCAGGGCGTCGTCGGAGAGCACGTCGCTCGGCGCCTCGCCGTCGACGAGTTGCTTGATGCGGTGGCGGACGGCCTCGGACGAATGCGCGGCGGTGCCGGCGGCGCCCGGGATCGCGGCGGTGAAGAAGTATTTCATCTCCAGCGTGCCGCGGCTGGTGCCGATCGACTTGTTCGAGGTGACCCGCGAGACGGTGGATTCGTGCATGCCGATCGCCTCGGCCACCGTCTTCAGGTTGAGCGGGCGCAGGTGCGCGACGCCGTGCAGGAAGAACGCGTCCTGCTGGCGCACGATCTCGGAGGCGACCTTGAGGATGGTGCGGGCCCGCTGCTCCAGGCTGCGGGTGAGCCAGTTGGCGGTCTGCAGGCATTCCGACAGGAAGGCCTTGTCGCCCTCGGCCGCCGCACCGCGCGAGACCCGGGCATAGTAACTCTGGTTGACCAGCACCCGCGGCAGGGCCTCGGCGTTGAGCTCCACCAGCCAGGAGCCGTCGGGCGCGGCACGCACGAACACGTCGGGGATCAACACCTCGACGGCCCGGCTTCCGAAGGCGCGACCGGGCTTCGGATCGAGCCGGCGCAGCTCGGCCAGCATGTCGACGAGGTCCTCGTCGTCGACGCCGCAGAGCCGACGGAGCGCCGCGAAGTCGCGCTTCGCCACGAGGTCGAGGCGCGACACCAGGGCCTGCATGGCCGGATCGAACCGGTCGCGGTCGCGCAGTTGCAGGGCGAGGCACTCGGCGAGGTCGCGCGCGGCGATGCCGGCGGGCTCGAAACTCTGGACGAGCTTCAGCACCCGGGCGACCCGGTCGAGGGACGCGCCAAGGCGCTCGGCCACCGCATCGATGGATTCGCGCAGGTAACCGGCATCGTCGACGGCATCGATCAGGAAGCCGCCGATCAGCCGGTCCATGGGATCGCGGGTGGCAAGGTCGAGCTGGGCGCCGAGATGCTCGCGCAGGGAGATTTCGGCGGTGAGGCTCGCCTCGAAATCCGGGGCCTCGCCGTCGAAGCTGCCGCCGGTATTGCCGTAGGGCGCCGGCGTCAGGGAGAGCATGTCGCCGGACGCCGCCTCACGGGCATGGGTCGGGTTCTCGTCCGAGAACACGTTGTCGAGGCGGGTGTCGAGGGCGCTCTCCATGTCGGCGCCGCTCGCCGTCAGCGTGGTGGCGATCCAGGGCTCGTCGTTTCCGTCATAGTCGCCGCCCTCGCCGTCCCCGTCGCGATCGACCGAGGATTCGGAGGGTGTCTCGGCCGGCGGGCGTTCGCCCTCGCTCTCACCGTCCGCGCGCTCCAGCAAGGGATTGCGCTCGAGTTCGGCATCGACGTACGCGGCAAGGTCGAGCTGGGAGAGTTGGAGCAGCTTGATCGCCTGGAGAAGCTGAGGCGTCATTACCAGGGCTTGGCCCTGGCGCATTTCCAGCCGTTGCAGCAGACTCATCGTTGTCGCCCCGGGTGAGTCGCACCTCAGGTCGGCGGCACACGTCGCCGTGAGCCGAACCTCGGCACAAATCTTGCTTCCTGTCGTCTGTTCCCAGGTCTAGCGCCAACCCGATCCCACGTCAAAGCGTGGCGGATCAGATTTGCACGCAAATTGGGCAGGCTATGAAAACGGCACGGGGATACGCGCCCCCGCGGAAGTCTGAGCCTCGCATCGCCGACGCTAACAATAGCTTGTGAGATCAGTGGAAATTCCCGCACTGCACCGAGGATGTGCGGCTTGAGGCGTGTCGGACGCCGGCTGAAAAACCTGCGGGCTGCGATCCGGATGCAGGGCGGCCCCTGTAGCATCCGGACGGGACCGGCGCCTACAGGCGGAAATCCTCGCCGAGATAGAGGCGGCGGGCCTCCGGATTGGCCACGATCTCCTCGGGCGTTCCCTCGGTGAGGATACGGCCCGAATGGGCGATGTAGGCCCGATCGATCAGCCCCAGGGTCTCGCGCACGTTGTGGTCGGTGATGAGCACGCCGATCCCACGCTGCTTCAGGTGCTTCACCAAGTCCTGGATATCGCCGACCGCGATGGGGTCGATCCCCGCGAAGGGCTCGTCGAGCAGCATGAAGCTCGGTGAGGACGCGAGCGCCCGGGCGATTTCGCAGCGGCGGCGCTCGCCACCGGAGAGGGCGATCGACGGCGACTTGCGCAGGCGCGCGATATCGAACTCCTCGAGCAGCGATTCGAGCTTGCGGGCGCGCTCCTTCCGATCGGGCTCGGCCACCTCGAGCACCGCGCGGATGTTGTCCTCCACGGACAGGCCGCGGAAGATCGAGGCCTCCTGCGGCAGGTAGCCGATGCCGAGGCGGGCCCGCTGGTACATCGGCAATTGGGTGATCGGCAGGCCGTCCAGGGTGATGGTCCCGCGATCGGCCGTGACGAGGCCGGTGATCATGTAGAAGATGGTGGTCTTGCCGGCGCCGTTGGGGCCGAGCAGTCCGACCGCCTCGCCGTTGCGCACGGTGAGACCGGCCTCGTGCACCACGGTGCGGGCGCCGTAGCTCTTGCGCAGGCCACGCACGCAGAGGATACCCGGTCCGCCGCCCTCCTCGACGATGGCAGCCGCCTCGGCCGCGCGACGGCGGGCGCGACCGCCGAACAACCGCCGGAGCAGGGAGGGTGCCGGCGGCGCGCCGGCACGGTCGGAGGAGCGCTCCGCCAGGGCGGGCGCCGGCGCTGCGGCACTCAATTCGTCTGGGCCCGGGTCTTGCCGGCAGGCTTCTCGGCGGAGGCTTCGGTGGGCTTGTCGGCCGCGGGCTTGTCAGCCGGCGGCCTGGTCGCGCGTCCGGCGATGGGGGCCGGCGTGCAGCCCTTGCCCTTGGCCCCGTCCTCCTTCTGCGGCACCAGGAGGGCGGAGACGCGCCCGCCTGCCACCGGGTCCATGTTGGCCCGGCCGGTGTTCATGTCGTAGACGAGGCGGGAGCCGCGGGTGACGTTCTGGCACTGGCTCAAGATGACGTTGCCGGTGACCACGATGCGCTTGGCCTCCTGATCGAACACGGCGTTGTCGCCGGTGGCGATCTGGTCCTTCTGCACCACGGTGACCGGGCCGGCGCATTCCACGCGCTGGATGCCGTTCTCGTTCAGGCCGGCCGCCCGCTCGGCCTGGCTGGCCGGCTCGCCGCCCGGCGCCGTCGCTTCCTTCTTGTCCTTGCCGCGCTTGTAGCGCACCGTCATGCTGGAGCAGCGGATCGTGCTGTCGCCCTGCACGGCGACGACGTTGCCGGCGAAGATCGCCTTGTTCTCGCGGTCGAACACGTCGAGACGGTCGGCGTCGATCTTGATCGGTTCCTTGCCGCTGCCCCCGAGGTTGCCCAGGGGCGAAGCGGACTTCTCCTTGCGCGGGGCCGCAGGCGCCGTCTGTGCCGCGACGGGTCCGGCCGCGATCACCGCCGCCAGCGCGAGCGCGAGGGCTGTCCGGAGTCGATGCGGAACGACGTCCATCCCCGTGGGCCGCGTCACGGGCGGCGCTCCCCGTCCTCGGGCTCGGCCGCCGTGGTCCGGATACGCGCCGGCTTGTCGGTCAGACCGGCGACCTGAGCCTTGTCGGCCTGGGCTTCGGACTTGTCCTGCGGATCCCGACCGTGCAGGACCGTATGGACGTTGCCGACGAAAGAGATGACGTGGCCACTGTCGATCACCTCCAGGGTGTCGGCCACGATGGTGCCGCTGGGCATCGAGACGGCGACGGTCTCGCTCGACCGCACGCTGCCGGCCTTGAAGTCGACGGCCGCCGTCTTCAGGCGAACCTCCTCGCCCTTGTCCGTCCAGAGCCGGATGTCCCGGTCGAGGTTCAGGGATTCGCGCGTGGAATCGAACACGCCGGAGGCGGCTTCGAGGTGCACGAGGCCGCCCTTGTCGTCGGTGTTGAGCTGGCCCTTCATCGCCTGCAATTCGATCACGCTCGGCTTGCGAACGTCCTGGAAAGCGGCGGTGGCGGTGACCTCGTAGCCCCGGTCGCCCTTCCGGAAGCCGGACAGGCGAGGATTCTCCATCTTCACCTTGCTGCCCGACAGGCTGAGTTGGCCGACCGACACGTCGGGCAGGCCGGCCCCCAAGGGATTGAACAAGGTGACGACCGCGAGCGCGAGGACGGCGGTTCCGGCGGCGAGGGGAATCAGCCGCCGCAGGGCGCGCACGTGGCTGCTGTGGTTGCGCGCCCGCGCATGGGCGCGGGTCCGGCGCGCATCGACGCGGCCGTCGCTCGTCTGCCCCGTCTCGATCGCCGCGCCCAGGTGCATGATCTTTCCAACATCGTGCCCCGGCGGCGTCGGCACGCGCGAGGAGCGCGCCACGGCTGGGTCGACCGCCGGATGACCGGGGGCAGTGGCGAAGTTATGACGGGAAGCTTGAGAAAGCATCAAGCCTCCGGTTCACCCGAGGGCGGAATGGCGCAGGCGCGCGGGCGGGGATGTGCGACGGCGCACGGAGACGGGCGCGCAGGGACGTCGGCGCGACGGCGCCTGTGCGGCGGAGGCCGCCGTCAGGTATGCGCGAAGATGTCGGTGTCCGGCCAGCCGGCGAGATCGAGCCGGGCGCGGGTCGGCAGGAAGTCGAAGCAGTTCCGCGCGAGATCCGTGCGGCCCTCCCGCTCCAGCATCGCGTCGAGGCGCGCGCGCGCGGCGTGCAGGTAGAGGACGTCGGAGGCGGCGTAATCGACCTGGGCCTGGCTCAGGGTATCGGCGCCCCAATCCGAGGATTGCTGCTGCTTGGACAGGTCGACGCCCACGAGTTCGCGGACCACGTCCTTCAGCCCATGCCGGTCGGTGTAGGTGCGAGCCAGCTTCGAGGCCACTTTGGTGCAGTAGACCGGCGCCGGCATGACCCCGAGGCCCCGGAACAGCACCGCGAGATCGAAGCGTGCGAAGTGAAAGATCTTCAGGGTGGCCGGATCGGCCAGCACGCGCATCAGCGTCTCGGGCGCCGGACCGCCGGGGATGATCTGGACCACGTCAGCCGTGCCGTCGCCGCGCGAGATCTGTACGACGCAGAGCCGGTCGCGATGCGGGTTGAGCCCGAGGGTCTCGGTGTCGATGGCAATGGCCGGGCCGGCGACGTAATCGGCAGGCAGGTCGCCGCGATGCAGGCGAATGGCAGGATGCGGCGGCATGGACGGGGAATTTCCGCGCTGGGATCGACGACGGGCCACGAACGGCGTTTCTCGTGTGATCCCCGGCGCCTATCATCGGGCCCCGACCCCCGCAAGGGTGGCAGACTGCGCGGCGCGCGGGAGCACCCCGCGCGCCGCATCAGGCCCTGGGTCTGTTTGACCAGCCTCATTTCTGCTTCGCGATGACCTTGTCCTTGATGCCGTCATAGGCGTTCTGGGGGATGATCTTCTTGGACAGAAGCTCGTCCTTGCCACGATAGGGGCGCCCCTTGATGATCGCGGCGGAGCGGGCGGCGCCGATGCCCGGCAGCGCGTCGAGCTCGGCAGCGGTGGCGCTGTTGATGTCGACCAGGGTCGTCTTCGCGGTCGGCTCGACCGTCGGCGCCTTGGGCGCCGCAGGCGCGGTCGGCGCCACGGTCTTGGGAGCCGTCGCGGGCATGGGGGTGGCCGGGCTCGGCGCCTGGGCCAGGGCGGGCCCCGCGGTGAGGCAGGTCAGAACGGCGAGGGTACGCAGCAGGGATGAGGACATGGATGTCTCCCGAAAGCATCGCCCTCCGCGCGATGCGGCAGCGAGCCTGTCCCCTGAGTAGAAGCTCCAACTTGAACCGCAGATTAAAGTCCTCGCACGTTTCCGTGCCGGAATCTTCGCCGGGATCTTCGGCGTATCACGCGGGCGAATCCTCTGCGGGTTCAGAGCGGAGGTCTGGCCAGCGCGGCGGTGAAGGAAATCCTCCGCGGGGACCTTCGCCGCGTGGCGGTCCGATCCGCGCCGCACCTGGCGGCACCGTCTGTTCCGGCCTCCTGCGCGGGACACTCTAGCCAGAACCTGCGGGTGGCGTTATAGAGCCGCCAGCGAATCTCCGTTTGACCACGGTACCGAGGCGGCCTTCCCCTGGAAGTCGCGCCCACGGTGCCTTTTTTGCCGTAACAGGACTCTTCCGATGGCCGTTCCGAAGCGAAAGACCTCTCCCTCGCGTCGCGGCATGCGCCGCTCTGCCGACGCCCTCAAGGCCCCGACCTACGTCACCGACAAGGATTCGGGCGAGCTGCGTCGTCCCCACCACATCGATCTCAAGACCGGCATGTACCGGGGCCGCCAAGTCCTCAAGGTGAAGTCGACCGAGGCTTGAGCCTCGCGGGGGCGCCGTACGGGTGCCCCGGACTGCACCGCAGGTCCGAGATTCCCGAGCCGTGGCCCCGCAAGGGCCCGGCTTTTTTCGTTGGCCGATCCTTATTACCGCCGGGGGCGACGTCAGGGTCTGTCAGGCGCGGCGCGCCGCCTCGGCGTAGCGCGCGGCGGCCGAGCGTGTGCGCTCGAGGCGGGACGGCCTCAGGGTTGGCTCGACGCTGACGATGAGCTGGGCCAAGAAGCCCGACAGGGGACGAGCCGGGATCGGTCGAAACCCGGGCGCCGCGCCGCCGGAGATCACCACGAGGTCACGACGCGGGAGGGAGTCCGATTCGGGCAGCGCGCCTGCCAGGTCGTCCCGCGCCGTCTCGGTACGCGCCATGGCCCTCGCTCCCCGGGCCCGCATGGCCCGTGGGAACAGAATTGGCCCGCGTTAACGGTTCGTCAACCTTTGATCCGGCGCCTGCCGCGCAGCAAGGTTACCGGTTGAGGGTCTCGGACGATTCCTGCGACCCGCGACTCCTGCGGCCCGCGCTCACTTCTTGGCAAGGTCCTCGAGACGGGACTGCATCTCGGCCATCTGGCGCTTGAGGTCGTCGAGGTCGTTCCCAGCCGGGCCGTGCTGGGTCGGGGCGGGAACGCCCGCGGACTTGCCTGCCGAGGAGGGATGGGCGCCCATGCCGGAGAGCGGGCCGGTGCCGAAGGTGGTGAACATCTTCATTGCGTCGCCGAAGAAGCTCATATTCGCCCGGACCTGCTCCTCCATCGCGCTCTGGAACGCGGTGGGCGCGAAGCTCTGCGCCATCTTCTCGCGCAAACCCTCCTGGTCCCGGGCGAAATTCGCCATGGAGAATTCCAGGAAGCTCGGAACCATGGTGCGCATGCTGTCGCCGTAGAAGCGGATCAACTGCCGCAGGAAGGCCACCGGCAGCAGGTTGTCCTCGCCGGCCTTGTTCTCCTGCTCGAAGATGATCTGCGTCAGCACCGACCGGGTGATGTCGTCGCCCGAGCGTGCATCGTAGACGAGGAAGTCCTCGCCGTTCTGCACCATCGTCGCCAAGTCCTCGAGGGTGACGTAGGTCGACGTCCCGGTGTGATAGAGGCGCCGGTTAGCGTATTTCTTGATGACGGTGTGGGTGGACTTACCGTTATCCGCCATTTCTGGGGGCCTCTCCCGGCGCGTTCGTAGCCGCGCGATCTTCTTACGGCGGCGCCGAGGACCGCTGCTCGATCCCGCGCCGCACAAGTGCACCTTAAGACGTTCCCGTGCCGACGAAAACAGCAATTTATCGCCCATCCCGCGGAATACCACGCAACGGAGCGTTTCCTGTCACGGGCGGAGCTGCAAACAACCTTCGGATGCCTTGACTTCGCAGGGTCGACGGCTTTCATCCGAGAGAACGGCACAAAGGCGCCCACGCTCGATTGCATTCAGAGCGTCAAGGGAGCGCCCGCCGGGATGAGGAGAACGTCACCATGGCAGCAGAAGAAATCGTCATCGTCGGCGCGGCGCGCACCGCGGTGGGCTCGTTCGGCGGCGTCTTCAACACCGTCCCCGCGCACGATCTCGGCGCCGTGGCGATCAAGGCCGCCCTCGAGCGCGCCGGCGTCCCGGCCGACGACGTGGACGAGGTGATCTTCGGCCAGGTGCTCACCGCCGGCGCCGGTCAGAACCCCGCCCGCCAGGCCGCCATCAAGGCCGGCATCCCCGAGAAGGCCACCGCCTGGGGTGTCAATCAGGTCTGTGGCTCGGGCCTGCGCACGGTCGCCATCGGCATGCAGCAGATCGCCAACGGCGACGCCACCGTGATCGTGGCCGGCGGCCAGGAATCGATGTCGCTCTCCCCGCACGCGCAGTACCTGCGCGGCGGCCAGAAGATGGGCGACGTCAAGCTCGTCGACACCATGATCAAGGACGGCCTCTGGGACGCCTTCAACGGCTACCACATGGGCCAGACGGCCGAGAACGTGGCGCAGGCCTTCCAGCTGACCCGCGAGCAGCAGGACCAGTTCGCCACCGCCTCGCAGAACAAGGCCGAAGCCGCCCGCAAGGAGGGGCGCTTCAAGGAGGAGATCGCCCCCGTCACCGTGCCGGGCCGCAAGGGCGACGTCGTGGTCGACACCGACGAGTACATCCGCGACGGCGCGACCGTCGAGGCCATGGCGAAGCTCAAGCCGGCCTTCACCAAGGACGGTACCGTGACCGCCGCCAACGCCTCGGGGCTCAACGACGGCGCGGCCGCCATCGTGCTGATGTCGGCCTCCGAGGCCGAGCGCCGGGGCATCAAGCCCCTGGCCCGGATCGTCTCCTGGGC
>Ga0160429_1001864_pt1 | contig 11341 bp, 12 predicted proteins | sample SolpanmetagenomR_FD_108199 | JGI IMG/M metagenome (GOLD analysis project Ga0160429, IMG submission 108199) | Solar panel surface microbial communities from Lawrence Berkeley National Laboratory, California, USA - R | ecosystem: Engineered > Built environment > Solar panel > Unclassified ... | reverse complement strand
TACTTACGCTATTTAATATCCTAAGGACCTCTAATAGTATAATACTAGTAGCCGGTCCTAATAGTAACCTATTTCTCTCTTAACTATAGCGCTCTAGCTATAGTTTATTATATATAGTATAAAGAAGCTTTCTATAACTAGTATTATCTTATTACCTACTTTAATATAAAATAGAATACTCTAAATATAAGTATATAATTATTCCTAAATAACTTATATAACTAGCTACTATACGATAATACCTCTAGGAATTTATACGGCCTTATTTAATAAGAAAAATATATTATATAGAAGCTACCTTAAAGTAATACTAGAAAGTATAAAATATAATTTTATAATAGTAGCTTTAGGACCGTCTAGGCAGCTATTAATAATATTTTAGACTTTTTAGAGAACGTCTTTAATAACTAGTAATATATATTAATTAATATATTAATTAAGAAATATAATAAGGCTAGTTTCTTCTCTTTCTATTAATATTTATTATTATAAATAGAATTCTAAATAAGTCTCTCGTTCTTATTAATATATATATAGTATACTAACTAGTTAGCCTATTAGACGCGTAATATTAGTTATTTTAGAGTTAGGATATTAACGTAATATATCTTTAAAATTAGTAAGTATAAAGCTATTATTTTTATCTAATAAAGAGATTATTTTATAGAGTTATTAATTAGTTAACTATATAATAAACTATATAATAAGATATTAATGTTGATATCTCTCCGTTCACCGGAGTTACCGGATCTACCGCCAGCCCTCGTACTATGGACGTTGTTTCGAGCATTCTGTTAAGAAAGAAACGTCGCATTCCCTCGAGGCCTCGGGTGATCAACAGTAGCATGCTGCTCTAGGAAGGCAGGTAAGCGAAAATTAACTTGGCCGGACTCTTTCATTGAGCGGGTTCCTTTCGACGTAGTTTGTAGAGTTGTTTTACAAAGTTCTTCTCGTCCACTGCATGGTTTGAGCATCTCAAAGCTGTCTAATAAGACTACATGCTTTGGTCTGGTTCGAAGAACCTAGGGCAGCAATCGAATTACCTCGCCACGTGGCTGCTCGGCCTGGCTCCAAGGCCAGACTTCTCATAAATCATATCAATCGTTTCCATTTGAACAACACTTTCGTCATTCGTCACCCAGCACGCAGGCTCTCTACCACGGGCTTTGCTCACGAAAGCCTCCAGCTGCCAGCGATAAGTACTCCAATGCTTATGTCCGCCCTTCCCGGCTGTTGTCTCGACTCCGCCCCAGATTGGTCCAGCGGAGTACTGTTTGATGTATTTTGTTTTTCCTGTTTCCTTTTCGGTGATGGAGATGCTGTGACCTAAGTGCGGCATCATCTGTAATTTTTTACGTGTCAGAATGTTAATTAATAACTGGTGTTCAATGTCTTGAAGGGAAGCAACCTCAAAGTTGCAAGCTAAGCTGTGGAGCGCTTACCATATTGTAGAAATATATGATTGCCTTCTCAGTGTCCACCTCAATGCTTGGAAGCTCCCAGAGGCGCGGTATGAAGCCGTACAGCCAACTACGTGCCATGTCCGTGTAGATGCGACTCTGGACTATGTTGCCGTTGCGGGAGTCTTTGAATAAGGCTGTCGTATACATCGCCTCGTCGACGCGCTTATCCTTCTTGTAAGGGCGCGCAACGGCAGACATGATTTTTTCGGGTTGCCCCGTACGCAGCGCATAACGTGTAAAGGACAAGGCATATGTCATGTCCATGGCACTGCCTCCAGCAAGGTCATACTGCCAGCGAATGTCACCATCGGGGACCCCGGGACCTGTACGTAGCCAATAAGTTAGTGTGTTACATGCCGAATAAAACAATAGATAACGTACTTGCAGTCATGATTGCATCCGTTGATATTACGTTCCCGTAGACACCGGAATCGATAATGTTACGGAAGGCGTGGGCGGCAGGGTGGAATTGGTAGTGGAAGGCCTCCATCAGGATCTTCCCACTCCTATCTGCTTCTTCAACAAGCTTCTTGGCTTCGGTGGCATTTGATGTGAAGGGTTTCTCAAGAAGGACATGTTTTCCAGCCTGCAAAGCTTTGACGGCCCACTCAGAGTGCAAGCCGTTGGGAGTGCTAATATAGACAATGTCGATGGCGGAATCGGCGAGTAAAGCTTCGTAAGAGTCGTAGGCTTTCTGGAAATGATAGGACTGTGCTGCTTTTTTCGCGGAAGCAGCATCACGTGAGGCTATGCCATAAAGGAGAACATCAGGGTGGCTCTCGACCTAGCATGCGGTAAGCAATGGTAAGGGCTGGTTTGTAATGATAAAGTTTCTTACAGGATGGATAACTGAACGACAGATTAGCAGCGTGTTGATAGCAGCAAAGAATGGAGTCGCGACCACTTACTGGCAGCAGCATTGATGGTGGCAGTTGAGAGAACACCCAGCTTTAGAGCACCTAGATTCTTCTTTGGCACGGCGTGCAGCCAAGACATGGCATACTGCTGCGCAAAGGTGTAGGTTTGGACAACAAGGGCCATGATTTGTTGTGGAGGAAAAGAGTTAGGCAAGGAGGAAGATGGGAGGGAGGGACAGACAGACAGAGGGGGAGGGAGAGAGGGGGAGAAAGAGACAGAGAGAGAAGGGAAGGAGAGTGGAGGAGATAAGTAGCTTCTCGATTACTACTACTGCATTGACATCATTAGTTAACTGCGTACGATAGATACTTGGGATATGTAGAGTAGAGTAGAGTAGAGTAGAGTAGAGTAACTCGTATCAATCAGAAAGTAAACTCTGCAGCGCCCAACAAACTAAACTTGAATGGCATTCACAAATACCGTCTTTCTTCCATTTGATTTGACGTGGTTAAACCCTCCCTCCGCCGAATCAATCACGTGCAGAATTGTCGGCCGGGTCTTGCCGTGCATCTGTCCGTCCGTCCGTGCAGTCGTGTAGATCTATCTAGTTAGCCATGCATCATTAATGCACAAGTTAGTTATCTCTCGTGAACACGTAAAGTCTCCCCCTTCACTATCCATCTCTCTCTCTTCATAGTACCGCTTTGCCAATAAGCTTGTTCTGACTTGTTATCACCACAACGCTGGTGTTACGCAAGTCCTGCGCTGAGGGCACTGCTTGAGAAGCATCATGGATTACGACACCTTCGTCGAAACCGAAGACACCGGCCCAAAGGTCACTATTCGAGATGTACGAATGTTCTCCTGCTGGTTTGTGTGAAATGATGGCTCAAACTTCTATGCCCAGGCAAATACGAAAAACGTCGACTTTATCCTCTCAAATGTCGACCTGGCATTCGCGAACTCACTCCGTCGTACCATGCTCGCTGAAGTTCCCGCAATGGCCATCGATCTCGTCGAAGTGGAAGCCAATACTTCGGTACTGCCAGACGAACTCCTTGCACATCGGCTAGGGCTTGTACCGCTAAGCGCCAAAAATGTTGACGATGTTTTATACACTCGGGACTGTGATTGTGAGCAGTATTGTGGCAACTGCTCAGTCATCCTAACACTGCAGGCACGTTGCACTAGCGATGAGATCATGACGGTCTACGCCCGCGACCTGGTCGTCAGCGATGATCGACCCAACGAATACGTTGGAAACCCGGTCATCACAGATTCGCAGCGGAAGGGATCCATTATTTGCAAGTTGCGCAAAGGTCAGGAACTGAAAATGCGATGTATTGCGAAAAAGGGTATTGCGAAGGAGCACGCAAAGTGGGCACCGACATCTGCCATAGCTTTCGAGTATGACCCACACAACAAATTACGACACTTGGACTATTGGTACGAGGCGGATCCGGTAAAGGAGTGGCCGCTAGGACCAAACGCACAGTGGGAAGAGCCAGCGCCAGAAGGGGCCCCGTTCGACTACGATGCTGTGCCGAATCGATTCTACTTCGACATTGAAACCGTTGGTGGGTTGGAACCCGATTCGGTGATGCAACAAGGGATCAAAGTATTGCAGCAGAAACTGGCTTCCGTGATACAGGAACTGGCGGGTGCTGAAGATCGAGGCGCAGATGGTTACGGCGGACCGCGCAGTCCACAGGCAGATGCATTCGGTGGAGCCAGCAGATATGGTGGAGCACCAGGCTACGAGACACAATATGCTGCGCGTGATGGTCAGGGAAGTGTTTGGGGTGGTGCAGGTGTGGCTGGTGGAACAACTCCCTATGGTACTACAGCCGCAACACCGTATGGTCAATCTGCCAACGGCTGGCGGTGAATCATTCATGCGGTAGTGGGAGTCGATCATCTTCATTGTGTGGAAAAAGTGGTCTTTTTCACTCAAACACAACATTTCTACTGTCAACCTTTAGGACCTTGGCAACTCATTACCTAACGAGACAAACGTGATCAGCAGGATGTGATCCCAGGACACAAACATGGATGCCGCGCAAACAGTCATGGAATGCTAAGCTCCTCTATCGGTGGAAAAGGGCAATGCCCAAGAGAGAACCCAAAGACTAACATGAGGATCTGGTCCAAGCGTTAGGCAACGTATCGGCTTGACTACTTATTACTACAATCTGCGCGTCAGAGGCGTGCACCAGTTAGATTGTCATTCCTCTCGGGGTGCAGTGGATAGAATATATCTCACAAGTTAACCTCTTTCGTTATCAGCATGGCTGTATCTTCATCATTGATTGATCATTAATGCTTTCTCAGCGTGACTTTCAACACAGCCTTATTTTTCGACCTGCTCCTTCAAACAGGTTTGTGCGCCGGTTATCTTCTCGATCTTAGGTTATTATTGTTCAGCGTCTTTGAACTTTCTGTACCACTTCTTGTGTTGCTCAAGGAAGAGGAAGGTGACAATCGTGTGAGGTCCCAACCTTATGAATGAAGGGACCCAGCCTTTAAACATCCATCCCAAACCTTCCTTTCTATAAATGTCAACGAGCAATTTGCCTAACCCACTCTTATCTTTGGCGCTCATGACTCTTGTTTTGATTACGTCCACGGGACTGCAGATTGTTGTAGCGACAAATCCGGCAAGGCAACTCGCCGTGAAGTGCGTTGTCAGGTCGTCCTTCATGCCCAAGCTCTCTGTCCGCAAAAGCATGCGTTTGAACTGGTCATAAGAGGCAAGCTGACTCGCGGTCATGAGCAGGGCACGCATGGAATTGGGCCAGACTCCACGCCAAAGGCTGCCCACACCTTCTTCACGTGCCATTCTAACCAATCCATCCAATGCATGTTTGTAGTTGCGGCGGTCTGCAGGTGGTAGCGCGGCGTCGTGCTGCATACGAACATTCAACACGTCGGCTGGATTTCCAGCCAACCCTCCGAGAAAGCCAGACGCGGATGACAGGAGAACCAGGGTTCCAAAGGAGAGCTCTTTTCCAGAAGTTGTGTATGATTGCTTGAGCGACTCGTAAACGCCAAAGCGTGTTGTGCTGTAAGTCGCTTGTCGTAAGATAGAGGCAGACAGCTAGTGAGGCCGGTCAGTCCGAAGACTGGTACATCGGTGTCAAGCTAGCTTACACCTCTATAGAGGCCGAGGAAGCCGTCACTCTTGATTACATGAGAGAACATTTGCATCATATTTCTTCGCGGGCCATTGGCAGATTGTGTTTGTAGTCGGACTTTTACTGTAGGAGCCGTCAGGTTTGCTTGAAGGATTACAAGAGGCCAAGAACTCACCCAGGTCAAGCGGATGGGTCACGCATGCGGCAAAACAGGAAGCAGATCCTCCGAACCAGAAGGGATAATGGACATGCTGCTGTTTAGACTGTTGACTGTCCGACTTGGAAATAGTCGATAATGAGGCTGACATTTTTTAGGGAACTCCTAAGAGCATTGTGATAGGCAGAAAAGGATGTTGCTGTGGAAAACGACTAAATAAATTGATGGACTGGATCGGGAAGAAACACAAGGTTTAGATATATCAGGAGGCCGTTCAATATTACTTTGTATCAATGAAATGGCACTGGTTTTAGCAATCAGCCATTAATACCCAGGGGGGTAGAAGGGAGTAGGGGTACAGTGCCGCGATTTAGTCTGGTTCCGAAAGCGGAATATTCCGCACTTTCTGCTCACCCCAAGATGGTCATTGATATCGGTGTAAACTCCACCGAAGCGAAGCCATTCATTTTGGATTTACGGATTCTGACCTTTTATCTTTGCGTCGCATCTTTGCAACATTCCTATGCCGTTGCGGCCATCTGTATTGCCTGGCTTCGGCCATATCGGAGGTAATGGCTCTCTACGGGATTCTCTTTGGCTATTCAGCTTTGACACAGTCTCCCTTCGACATATGGCATGGCAGAGACGTTACTTGTCTGCTAGTAAGCCCTGTAAGTGATAAACCCATCCCGCTGAGGGTGCATTTTCTGAGTAGCAGCCCAGCCCGGCTGTCCAAGGAGACAGTGACTGTCAATGGTAGAAAATTTGACACTGACGAATGGATGAACACGCCCCAATCCATCATTGACGCTGTGCCTCGACGACTGCATCTCAAAGCAAACCACCCTGTCGCTATAACGCGGCAACTGATAGAGTCATGTTTTCCTGGTTACAAAACATACAACGACCTGTTCCCTGTCGTATCCGTTACACAAAACTTCGATTCCCTTGATTTTCCACTTGATCATCCTGGAAGGAGCCGTACAGACACATACTACCTCAACGAAAAAACAGTCCTTCGTACACACACATCTGCGCATCAAGCAGACACATTTCGCACAAACCTCAGTGATGGTTTTCTAATCAGTGCAGATGTGTACCGGAGAGATGCAGTTGATAGAAGTCATTACCCGGTCTTTCACCAAATGGAGGGTGCAAGAGTGTGGGATCGCAAAAAGCTGGACAATAAAGTGGCAGAAGCAGCCTGGGCTGATGTTGAAGCTATTGCGAGGCATGACGTAAAAGTCGAAGATCCAAACCCCACTGTACACGCAGATCGGAATCCATTACAAGAGAGCCATGAATTAGATGAAGTTGAAGCCATCGCCACACATCTCAAGCGCTCGCTGGAAGCCGTGGTTGTTAAAATATTCTTAGAAGCAAGAAAAGCTGGTAAGTCATACACAAACAACTACAGGACACTGCTTACCGTGACCAGTTGCCGGAGCAGGAGCAAACGAAGCAAAGGAGGAGGATTCACTAAAGGTTCGCTGGGTCGAAGCATACTTTCCATTCACCTCCCCATCCTGGGAGTTGGAGATATTCTGGCAGAATCAATGGCTGGAGGTGCTCGGCTGTGGTGTCATCCGCCAAGATATCCTCGACAATGCTGGGGCAACGTCTCAGGTCGGATGGGCTTTCGGCATGGGACTTGAACGGATTGCAATGCTCTTGTTCGATATCCCAGATATTCGTCTTTTCTGGTCCAAGGATGCAAGATTTCTTTCGCAATTCTCAGAAACCAAAGCCATTCAACGATTTGTGCCATTTTCCAAATTCCCAGAATGTTACAAGGATGTTTCATTTTGGATCGGTGGCACAAGTAGCAGTGCTGGAGGTGGCTCAAGGTTAAGCGCTCGCGATTTTCACGAGAATGATGTGATGGAGATTGTGCGGGATATTGCTGGGGATCTTGTGGAAGACGTTCGCTTGGTCGACAAATTCACACATCCAAAAACCATGAAAAGAAGCATTTGTTACAGAATCAACTATAGGAGTTTGGAGAGGACGCTGACGAATGAAGAGGTAAATGACTTGCACACGAAAATATGCAAAACTATGGTGGAAAGGCTTGGAGTTGAGATACGATAGCAAGTCGCTTTTGTGAAGGTGACCATGTGTAACATTGTAAGTCCTCCGTTAGAAATATGCACCCTAATTTGATCTTTTCTTAATTACCAAAAACATTGTGTATTTTTGCTTCTTCTTAAGCGTAAGTTCATGTTAGAATCGTGGTCTTACTACTACGGGTTACCTATTTCTTGCTGGAGGGGGTCCAAGCCAATTTTTGTTGGAATAATGACTCAGTAGGCCTGTAAAGTGTTTATTCTATATAACGCTCTTAACTATGATATTATTTAGCTAGAATTTAATATTTAAATATATATACGCACTTCTGATACATAATAAAATTATAAATAAAATTTATTATTAATTTACTGTATTTTCTAATTGAGTTTTTAAGCTCTATATTTTATATAAGCTTAATCATTAGTAGAAAAAAAATGGCTCTACCCCTTCCAGCAAGAAACAGGTAACTAGTAATAAGAGCCTAGCTAGCCTCGGATGACGAAGGAGAGAAGCTTTCGACCGTGTGCTATGATTTTCTGCCGCCTCATATACACTTATTTCTACATCCCAAATCTATTAAATCAACCACCACATACAACAGAAATGATTCAACGAACTCTACTATCTAGCCCCAAAGCGCTGTCGACAAGCGTCTATCCCGTTCTTACGTCTAGATGTATCCGTAATGTTCAATCCATATCCGCCACACTACTTGCCCCTGCGTGTGAGCGCATAACATCGAGATGGTATTCTGCCACTTCGGAAGCTGCGAAATCAGACTCGGAGGCTAAGAGCGACAACGAGGCTGCAGTGGAAGACCCCAAAGACAAAGAACTAGCGGCTAAGACGAAGGAGGTTCTTGAGTTAAAGGTGTGCATGGCTGCGGCTCCATTGGACAATCCTTTGTTGTTTTACGCCGCCCCGTCTGACTGCAGCTGAACTCTTTGGTAGGATAAATATCTGCGATCTGTTGCGGATTACCGCAACCTGCAGGAACGGACTCGCCGGGAGGTACAAGCGGCGAAGGATTTCGCACTGCAAAAGTTCGCCAAAGACCTCGTGGAATCTGTGGACAATTTCGACCTCGCACTAGCCAATGTTCCTGCCGATAAGATCTCTTCGTCTTCTGAGGACTACAAAGATCTCAGACAACTTCATGGTGGTCTCAAGATGACGGAAACGATCCTCATGAGCACACTCAAAAAGCATGGGTTGGAACGTTTTGACCCTGCCGAGAAGGGCGAGAAGTTTGACCCCAATCTACATGATGCGACCTTCATGACACCTCAACCTGATAAGCAGGATGGCACTGTATTCCACACCACACAAAAAGGCTTTATGTTAAATGGCAGAGTGTTACGGGTATGACAATCATCTTATCACAAGAATGTCAAAAGCTGATCAACCGTAGGCTGCCAAAGTTGGCGTTGTTAGGAATTCCTGAAGTCCTGATAGATATACACGCGTTTCGAGGCACAGTCTCTCCCCTTTACGACCAAAATTATGTACATACCTCACCTCTGTTCGCTACCACTAAGCGTCAACTTGTAATTTGTAAGACCAACAAAATAACCGACTTAGCTTTGGATGCTAGTCGACAAAGCGAACGCTACTTCACAGAATAGTGTCGTATGCAAGACTTGGGTTTGAACTTGTGGCGCTCGGGTTAAGCACTTCAGTGATGGAAGCGTAAACATATCGATTTATCGGCAGCCAGAATATATGACTCCTTTTGTGTACACATACTTTCCACTATAAAGTGATCAAGAAATTGCTATTCTAATAACTAACCTCTTCTGTCTTATGGGACAGACAAAAGGTTAATGGCAGCGTAGGGCTGTACATGGCGGAAGATGCCGCCTTTAGCGTGTAACGCACAAAGACCGCAGGAGTGCTTCGAAATCTCTTGCGACGTTAGTTACAAACACCGTCAACTCTACAACTCGAAATCGACACAATGCCGGTTCGTTAAACAAACAAGAAAACTGCGCCGGGCAGGACTAATCATATTCTACGATCTAGAGCCACAAGTCTTTCCGTACCAAGCAAAAGCTTGCAAAGGCTCAAAAGCAAAACCGTCCCATTCCTCAATGGATTCGCCTAAGGACTGGTAACACCATCCGGTTAGTCATATCTTTTGAGCTCTACCTGCAAAACCAGCGGACAAGAGAAGCAGAACCTGGCCGAACTATTGCTTGCGCGGCAGAAGCTGATGAAGTTCAACGACAGATACAACGCGAAGAGGAGACACTGGCGCAAGACCAAGCTTGGTATTTGAATGCATCACGATGCTGGGTACCGGGGATTGAGCTGCGAGAGACAATGTTTTCCAGAGGGAATACTGCGGAAATTTAGCTATGCGGATCACACACAAAATGCTTCTTTTCCGCATAAGCTATGTTGCTTATGGGATCAATGATCTCAAGGGTTTTGTCGTCCTCAAATTAGGATTCCGCTCGACACAAATTCAAATCAGCTCAATAAATCATCACTATTCATCTGGTTGTTGAAATTATGGAACAGCCCAAATCAACCAACCGCTTTTAAATCTTGAGTTGATCTCCTCCTTCGTTAGCTACTCTACCCGAATTTTTAATCGGGCATTTGGACTTTCATTAGACTGCTTTTTCATTCCTTCTAAGTCGCGTTACCAACGAGAACTCAGGATGCTGAAAATTCAATCAGCTTTGAAGTTGTTCAACAGCATATGAACATACCGTTGCCGTATCAACAACTAAACATCGCTCCTCCCCTATCCCCAATACTTCCCACAGGTCGACTCTTTCTCCACACAAACGCATCACTGTGCTTGTGCCTACGTAATTCGTACCATGTTCTGTTCCGCAGCGGTTGCCTATGACCAAAATCGTCGAACTGCTCGTCTCCTTTTGCTGGAGCGGGCCAAATCTACTAACCCAGTAACTGAGTGTAGCCAAGTCTGGCTCTAATGCATGATTCCTTAAGTCCTCTGGCGTCAATTGCAAACTAGACCACGCCATACTCAAGACTACCAAATCTGCTCCACTTATCATGGCATGGTTTGCGAACTCGCACTTCTTGAATGGAGCCTGAAATTTGTAAGGATTTATGTCCATACAAATCCCCATGGCAACTCGGCACGGTACTCCGCGCAATGGCAGCACGCCAGCATAAAAACCCGAACCTTCGGAGGCCCAAGTTTCGTCTGTGACATAGAGAAAACTTTTACGGTAGTGAGCCAGTATCTCACCATCAGGCGCCACTGTTACTGTAGAATTGAAATTGTTTGTCTGTGAGAGTGTAGACAGATTCGGGAGGATATGTTCAGGCAATGCATACTCAGGGTATCCGATTGTGACGACGCAATTATATTTTCTGGCAATGGTCTTTGCCCATTGTGTGGAGACTCCGGCTGCCGTCGGTTCGAGGTAAGGTCGGATTGCTTCCAAAGTCAGGAACTTGTATCCTAGCAAGGGAGCGTTCAGCATCCATCTACTCTGGCTCTGAGTACGAAGTAGTTCGTATCTATTGACTTGCCGTTATACTCCCAAGGGAGTACTAAGAGTGTCAAACCAATTTAAACCAACTCCTTCATATAAGGGATCAATACCGGAAAGAGCCATCTCTGGAAGCACAATTAAATCAAGTTCACCCAATAAGGCCTCTTCAAGGATTGCTTC
>Ga0160429_1001863_pt1 | contig 11347 bp, 13 predicted proteins | sample SolpanmetagenomR_FD_108199 | JGI IMG/M metagenome (GOLD analysis project Ga0160429, IMG submission 108199) | Solar panel surface microbial communities from Lawrence Berkeley National Laboratory, California, USA - R | ecosystem: Engineered > Built environment > Solar panel > Unclassified ... | reverse complement strand
CCTCCCGCTCCACCATCTAAGCGGCCTGCAGGGCGGAGTCTTGCACAAGCAGGTGGAGCTAGAGATAGCGGGGATGAATCCGAGACAAATGCTCCTGGCGGTGGAAGCCTCGCTGGTGGATTAGCGGAAGCTTTACGGCAGCGAAAAGCAGCCATGTCTGCGAAACGTGATGGAAACGAGGATGATTGGTGAAAGTTATGAGATGTATTGTCTGATCTTGAATCCGCGTTATGGACTGTTGCTTTTACCGAGCACGTGGTTATCATGAAGAATATAGAGCAAATGGTATAACTTTGAAGAATTTGTACTAATGGCTAAACATACCTTGTCCAACCTGCTAAGTTAATGGAGCAACACGTGAAACGGCTTTAAGCGGAGTTTTTCTAAACCCTGAACAACGGGGAACTCTGCTGATTGCGAACATCGATCGTCGTCACTGTCCGTTCTCAAAAGCAGCTCTAATAACATCGCATTCATCCCGTCTTTCGACAAGTGTCCATTACTGTTAGTTATAACAGCGTTCCGTTGTTATTTAGGAGACTTATACACTAACTTCTTAATGACAGCTTTTTGCTTTATTCAGCCTTACGCTACGAACTGATCAAAAGGGGTCTTTCTGTGACGCCTGCTACGAAGCAATACTTTCGCGACACCGAAGACTTTGAACTCAAGCTTACATAGCCTTCAAGGGCTTTGATCATCATCACAAGCATTCGATGACCGTAACACACGCGTAAGCGCAGACGCACCGGGCTGGTATTCGCACAAACCGTTTCGGCACAATCTGCGCGTCTGCAAATACGGCAACCAACTACGTTGAGATTATTCAAGGCACGATGAATCCATCACACAGGGACATCTGGCCACCTTCGTCAGGTCAAGGCCGCATGCACAGGCCAAACGAGCAACAGCCATCTCGGCCTCCTCCTAGTGGATTTGGGTGAGTTTGGCATAGCATTTTTTCATCAATCACAGCCTCTGCGATCAGGGATATCAACAAGATACTCTTAGGTAGTTTGGGACTTGACTAACCTTGTGAATTAGGCCGAACACTGGAGGTCATCAACAGCCCCCTCAAGGTGGTCCTGTGCTTCCTCCTCCTCCTCCTCCACCATCATCGGTTCAAGGTACGCGTTAACGAGCTCAAGACAATACTGCTGATTCTAATTGTATACTTTACAGGACCGTTCTACTTAAGTCCGTCATCAAGCAATCCCAATCTTCCAACAATTGCTGGCATGACACAACCGTCCCCAGGCATGCCCAACAGCAGACCTCCAATGGCTCAGCTCCCGCAGAACATGGGTCAGCAACCACACAATATGCCACAGCAATCGTCCGGATATTCACTTCCTGGAATGGGCCAGGGCCCTGGAGGTCAGGCACTTCCACCTCAGCAGACATTCGAAAGAGAGCGAGAAATACAAGAAACGCGTGAACGCGAAGCACGAGAGAGGGAATATGAGCGTATAGTTAGAAGAGAGCGTGATGCTCGAGAGCGTGAAATGCAAGAGCGTGAAGCTCGGGAACGCGAAATAAGAGAACGCCAGCAGCGCGACCAAGGACAACACGAAAGTCATCAAGAGCAAATCTTGTTACACCAGCCTGTGGCCGTTGGTCCACAGATGGGTAGAGCTATTCATGGTCCTAACGGTTTGCTTGCCAATGGTGGTCCCACTAGCAGTGGCTTGCCTACACCAGGTACTTCGAATGGTCAACTTAATTTATTTGCTCCTCACTATGATGGATCGCGAGGTGCAATGCAACAGGCACAAGCAACTTTACAGAATATGCCTTTATTTAACGGCGGTGGCCCGCATAACCATTCCATACCGCTGCCACCGGCGGTTGCACAAGGCCAGCAGCCAATTCTAAACGTATGTTATGATGGTAAATTTTCTCCACCTCCGGAAGACTGACGTTGTGCACAGGATGCGTTGAGCTATCTTGACCAGGTTAAGGTCCAATTTCATGGAGAGCCTAACGTCTATAACCAGTTCTTAGACATTATGAAAGATTTTAAGAGTCAAGCGTAAGTTCTACACTGACAATTTAGTTGACTGGTAGTGACATCAGTCTCAGTATAGATACTCCGGGGGTTATCCGGCGCGTCTCATCATTGTTTGCTGGCAATCCTAACTTGATCCAAGGATTCAATACTTTCCTACCACCAGGATACAGAATCGAATGTGGTACGGCAGATGACCCTAATGCGATTAGAGTGACTACTCCTATGGGAACGACTGTTTCACCAATGGGCAGCGCATTAAGACCTTTGTCACCTCGACCAATACCTCCGCAGCTGAACGTGCCGACGGGACAAGAGAACCATAACTTCAATGAAGGCGTGAACGGCAATGACTGGCATGTTCATGGTGACGAGAGAAACGAGATGTTCAGCCCGGCGTCGCATAACCAGACTCTCCCTATGTATGGCCATCAAATGGGCCAAGTGCAGAACGAGCGATCATCTCCTTTTGACGCTGGCCCTCACCATGGATCTCACGGCGGTGTCAACGCTTCTTTGTTGCAGCACCAACAAGAGCAGCGAGGAGTATCTCATCTACAAAATGCTATTCAGGTCGCCAGTGGCGAACCGATGGGAAGACAAGAGTCCGGCCTGCTATCTCCTATGGCTGAACCTGCTTCATTAGCTGTAGGCCTGACAGGTATTCAACAAGCAGCGGCCAACGGTGACAAGAGAGGCCCTGTCGAATTCAATCATGCCATCAGCTACGTGAATAAGATTAAGGTTAGTGATCATGGTAGAGTGCGATAACCCTCCCTGACCAAGATAGAATCGCTTTGCGCAACAACCCGAAATATACAAGCAATTTCTAGAGATATTACAAACTTACCAACGTGAATCGAAGCCTATTCAGGATGTTTATGCGCAGGTTACGCATCTATTTAACGGAGCTCCCGATCTTCTGGAAGATTTCAAACAGTTCTTGCCGGAGTCAGCCGCTCATGCTAAAGCTGCAGCTGCTAAACAAGCAGCGGAGGATGCAACGATGCTTAGCAGTGTGCGAGGGGGAGATAGTTACGTACAAAGCGCACAGCATCATACTCCTAGCAGGCCCGAGCAGCATCGCTTACCTCCTGTGGGCAACTTCGCACCTACACCAAGCGCTGGGAGAGATGCCAAGCGTAAGCGACATGATAGACATGGCAATGCACAAGGCACATCGTCTCTGAATCCCGCTACGGCTGCGGATCCCTCATCCACTACTACGAAGAATGGATTCGCATCTGGCAAAGTAAGTCTTGATTTGAGATTCGTTTCCCCCTTGTACTCAACTAAAAGTCAATAGCGTGCAAGACAGACCTCAACTCAACAGCCGCCTGTAAAGGCACAGCCACAAACTGATGTTGCTCCTGTCTCCCCAACGTTAGTTCCTGCACTTCCCGAACCAATGCCGCCATCGACTACTACTGCTGCGAGCTCGGAAGAACTGGCCTTCTTTGATCGAGTAAAGAAGTTTATTAGCAACAAGAACACCATGACAGAGTTTCTTAAGCTGTGCAATCTTTATTCTCAGGATTTGATCGATAAAAATCTGCTGGTTTTTCGCGTTCAGAATTTTATTGGTCCCAATCCTGAGCTATTCACGTGGTTCAAAAACTTTGTTGGATATGATGGTAAAGATGAGATCATTGAGAATCGAGCGAGGCCTGTGAGTGGTAGAGTCACTCTAAATAACTGTCGTGGATTGGGACCGAGTTATAGATATCTTCCAAAGAGGGTAAGTTTCGTAACATATTATAATGTCTGGGAAACAAAGCTTACAAGTTCGTAGGAACGTTCGAAGATCTGCAGTGGTCGAGACGAGCTTTGCAACTCAGTGCTCAATGACGAGTGGGCTTCTCATCCTACATGGGCGTCTGAGGACTCCGGCTTTGTGGCGCATCGCAAGAATATCCATGAAGAAGGGTTACATCGGATCGAAGAAGAGCGACACGACTATGATCTACACATCACTAACATCGAACGGAGCATACAACTACTTGACCCATTGGCGCAACAAAACCGTATCATGAGCGAACAAGAGAGAAGTGTATGGCAATTACCGCCAGACTTTGGTGGTCCTATCCATAGAAAAGTTGTTGCCAGAATCTATGGAAGGTCGAAATGTGATGCCATTATGCATGGGCAAGCAACTCAACCTGCCAACGTGATTCCGGTCATGCTGCTGAGGATGCGACAATATGCTGAACAGTGGAAAGCGGCACAGGTAGATCCACTGTCTTTTCTGAGAGAACATCACTAACAAGGTTAGCGCGAGTGGGACAAGGTCTGGCGTGACCAGACTCAACGAATGTTTTGGAAAAGTCTGGATCACCAAGGTATCAACGCAAAGCAAGCGGATAAGCGTCAATTCCAGGCCAAGACTCTTCAAAATGAGATTCAAGTCAAGTACGAGGAACAAAAACGACAACGGCTTAATTCTTACAACATCGTTCCGAAGCATCAAGCAGAATATGTTTTCCAGGACATTGAGGTGTTAATGGATGCCTCACATCTCCTCCTCATATATGCTGAGCAAGGACACTCTACCGACTTCCCTCGCTTGACGACATTTATTAGAGACTTTATTCCGCAATTTTTCGGATTAGACCAGGAAGCTTTCCAGCAACGGATCCGAGAAGTGTTCGACTCGCCTCCAAATGAAGATATGGAGGAGGATAATGCAGCAGATGAGTCTTCAATTCCACGTGGACGAAAGGTGAATGGGAGGCGAGTTGATCTACTTCGAGATGTCCTTGAGAAAGGTCGAGGAGCACAGCCAAAGACTGATAGCACGACGTCACGAAGTCGAGCCAGTACACCAGGTGCCGGAGACGCCACCGCTGATGAGGACATGAGCATGTCGGATGATGCTTTCGAGAATACATGGTTGAATCATCCCATGGAAGGCAACATGCGACGAAAGCAAAACATTAAGCCTAATGAGCCCTACAAACGCACGGTCTTCAATCTTTACGCTAATCTACCTATTTACTGTTTCTTCCGTATGTTTGTCTTTCTGTATGAACGGCTTTACAATCTCAAGCTCAATGAGGCTGGTGTGCATGAGACTGTTCGTAGAGCAAAGTCGAAGAAGGCAGCAATCGAGTTGAAAATCATCGACAAGCTTCCTGACGACTATTTCGTGGACACATCACCGACTGCCAATTATTACAACCAGATGCTTGTAATGCTTGAGGACCTGGTCAAGGGTGACGGTGGTATGGATATGGCTCATCTCGAGGAGGTCCTACGAAGATATTACCTGCACAGCGGCTGGATGCTTTACTCGTTTGACAAGCTTCTGAGCGCACTGGTGAGATTCGCTATCGCAGTACTTGGAAATGATGTGAAGGATAAGAGTTGGGATATACTTCAGTTATTCCAGAAGGACCGGAAGAAGGAGATGACGACACATCAGGACGAACTTGCGTACCGAAAGCAGGTCGAGAAGTACATCAAGGACGGTGATGTCTACCGAATTTCATACGTAAGTCATGATTTCCGCTTTGTGATGTCCTCAGTCTGATTCTTATTTCATAGAACCAAAATTCCCAAACTTCGACAATACGTATTCTCAAACGATCTGATCTGACATTTGATATTCCATCAATGGACGGCGTTCTGGGGGCGGCTGATGACGGTGTCTACACTCCCGAACAACGCTGGGCCTACTACATATCATCTTATACGTCCTTCGACCCGACGGAAGGCGTTCCATACTCTGCCCTTAGCGCTCCGTTTTTGAAGCGTTCTGTACGCGCTTTAGAGCAACAAGTACAACATCAGTCTGGACTACCGCCTTCGCGCAATGGTTTACCCCTTGATGACGCCAGTCTCGGTGGCGGCCTAGACATCCTGCGGTCAAACCCAGCGGCTCATCTGGACCTCAGTCGTCTTGACCACATGCACAGCAAGGAGAACCTTGGATTACGCATTTCGCCAGACAGCTATAGGATCCACTGGAGTGTTGCAGAGAGCACGGAATGGTGGATCGCCGCACCAGCACCGTCAAGCGGTAATGTTGTAAAGAGTCCTCCGCCGGCCGACACGAAAGCCACAGACACTATGGAATCTGTCGCTCCAACCACTGCAGATATTGCCTCTACAACCGAGCTGTACGTCGCATCAACCGAAGCGGTCCTAGGCGCTGAAGCACAACCACCCTCGGCAGCCTTGGCGCAGGATGTCACAGCGGCTGATTCATCCTCCTCGCCAAAAGACGAAGAGAAACCCGCGACGGACGACAAGCACACCCAAGAAGCACAAGCTCACGAGCATGATCGCACTTCTCAATTCGAGGAGAAGTTTGTTATGAATAACTCCTGGATGGCCGGGTTGACGCGTGACGAAGTGGAGGAGCGCAAGGGCAGTTTTAGGAAGTGGACCGGTGTTGGCGTGGTGCCGGGTAGTGCCGTGGACAATGAGACTGGGGCCAAGGACAAGGAGGATGTAGTCATGGCGGATTAACTAAATGAAAGATATTTGGATCTGATGGGGATGAACAGGGCTTGTGATGGATATACTTTATTTCTGGAGCTAAACGCAATAGCTATGAGAACGAGATATGGGATTGCGGCGCGTTTAGAGGATGCGAAGGCTTTTTGTGTTAATTTAAATTTTCAAATTGAGAAAATAACTTCAGCAATTCCAGAAGTGCCTACAATATAAAGACCCCCTCCTCTTAAAACTCTTAACATGAGTTTTGACGAAGGAAAAAGTCATAAAAATGAATCATTAATTGAGCATTGTAAGCCCAACGCGGGGGTCGAACCCGCAGCCTCAAGATTGCTTATAGTCTGGTGACTCTAAGAGTCTTGCGCTCTACCGATTGAGCTAGCCGGGCTATTTTCTGTTAAAAGTAATTATAATGATTACTTAATAGAATCTAGTGCTTTTTAGATTGTTATTTTTATCCTGTGTTCCTGTTCAGCATTATTTACTGTAATTTATGTACTTCTATCTGGTGATGGTTGTTCTACACGAGTTGTAGTGAATTTCTTCATGAGATAAAAAATATCCCATAGTTATAGAGCATGCTACTGTTTCATCTCCTTCAATAATACCAATAATATGTTTCTTTATAGCAGCTTTCGAGGTGGCTGTTGATTACCACCCGCTTTCGCAATCAAAGTCATGATATATCGCGAATGAGAACATAGTTCTGAGACTACTTTGGTGAAGGAACAGAATGGCTCTGCCGACAACCCTCCAACGACAGTGGACCAGTCCCTTGTGGACATCAACGAGGAGCCGCGTAAGAGGTTTTGCACAAATGTAGCCTACGACGCAGGTCTAGATTGGTGAATTACATTGAAGCTTTCCTGAGGAAGCTGCGGCTCCTCAGTCGTGTGAGCACCCAAATAGAATCCTGCGATACCCACCTCAATGCGTAACTCATGGCCATTGTCGTTCTGAGCAAGCTTCAGGTGAGCAATAACTTTCACAGTTTACCGGTAGAGAGCAAGCAGTAATACAACAGCTCCACTCGCAGAAAATCTCTAAGTGCTCGTTTGACAGTTGATGTATAACTTGTACTGTATCACTTCAATTCTTCTTTTTCTGCTCTGTCTATATGCAGCGTTTCGTTTTCCGTATCCCTCGCACTGCAGAAAGAATCATAATTCCTGTGGTACAATGTAGTGTCTCTTCGAGGTATTGTTGCTACCAATAACCTTCATACAGGAATCTCTCGCAGAATTAATGTTGTTAGTCAGACAAAGTTGGAATTTATGGTTGACACAAACAGTTGTGACGTATCGGGCTTAGCGTCTCTTGATATAAGGCTGCCACAAATTCTGTTCCTCAATTTTCTTTTGATTGAAGAGATGACAAAATATTGTGTATGTATGATTTCATAAGACAGTAAAACAATCTAAATGCGTTGATTACACTTGTATAATTTGACATGCTTTCGATGAAATCGTGTGACACGATGGTGCCTTGGATCGAGTTGAAGTTTTGCATGCAGCAGGGCTACACTACAAACCTGTGAGTATATTTCCCTTTCCCACGAGGTGCGCAGACAACATAATATGATGAGATAAAAGACCTTTATTTACTTTTAGGAAGAGCCGGAAAAGGATTGTGGCATGACATCCAAAAGGAGCTTGCCCTGTCGATGCTTACGAATTGGTCACTGAAAATTGCTTTATTCTCTGTGAATAAGTTGATGTCAATTAGATTTGTGGACAAATCACTGACAGTTTTCATGATATAGGTTATCGTTGTATTTATCTGGTTATGGCCTGAGAGGATGAGACTTCGCTCACGTGATCGAGCTGGACACTTTGCGGTTCTTCTCGAACCATTCATGCCACTTCTCAGCTGGAAAGCTGCTGGATATGCTGTTCTCTACTAAGCCCTGTATCATATTAGAAATAAATTAAGCAGTATTATCAACAATACACACATTAGAAAGAACCGTCGGCGATACGTGAACGCCCGTGAGTCTCCCCGCCTGTATGCAATTAGTTCTTCCTTAGATGTCCAGTATATGTTGTACAAATCCCCGTACCATGACAAATTGCTTCAGAGCATCCTTTACTTCGTTCTCTATATTTAGGTATCCCCTCTCACCGGGCTTGTCTGCCACTTTCAAGAGCTCGTACACATCTTTCTCTTCGACACCGACACTTACTCCCAGTTTTGCCAACCTCTTATACATGTTGCTTCTACTCTCACCTACCACGTTGACATCAAATAGTCATATCGCGCGTCGGAGAGCTTCTCACTGAAGTCCCAAAACTTGTTCGGGTCAACTTCAGAATCGCATCGCCGGCTTCGTGTACTAATGCCGAAGATGGGTGCCACGGCTGAATCTGCTGGCGGATGATGAACTGCACGTTCGGAGCGTAGGAGTTCGAGGTCGCGGAGGGGAAGACGGAGGTGTAGAGGGGTTTGAACGTCCTGGCCGAGAACTATTTGTCGTGTGAGCATTGTTTCACCTGTCCAGCAGAAACAACCTACTGGACAGACATAGTCGAGGTTTGTGCCAAACCGTCAGCGAATGGTACGACAGATGTAAGCTAGGTCTTCGTATTACACAATTCGACAGTGTGGATAGCTTTGTTCGGTGAACTGGAGAGAACACGTCTATGGCCAGCGAACTTAGGAGCGAGAGCCATCATGAAGTTATGTATACCTGTTAGTATTCGTGCAGTATTTGATTTTGAATGTGAGCACGTTCAATTATGTATGATAAACAAAACGCGCTGACGTAGCCCGCTTGTATCCCCGCAATCCTATTGGGATATAAGTTTTTTTTCTTGACCAAAACCAACCACGATATAAATCCAGCCATACAAACAAGAATCTCCAAGAGTTGATAGTCAGAAAACTGGCAAAAACTGGATTTATCATTATGGCAGCTCAATCCAATTCGATAGCCGGAAATGACCATCTCATCACCTCTTCAGACCCCACTCACCCCGCAAACCACATTTGCAAGCTTTGCGCCCACTTCTACACATTAGGCTGGGTGACGGGAACTGGCGGCGGGACATCCATCAGAAAAGATGGCCTTATCTACCTAGCACCTTCCGGGGTGCAGAAAGAATTGATTCAACCGACGGATATCTTCGTCCTTGAAGACTCCGCAACGAATCGACAGCAGGAAGAAACTAGCAACGGCGTAGCAAAGAAAAGAACCTCACACAAAGACCTCCCCTACCTACGGCGGCCAACACAATTCTCACCCTCGGCATGTACGCCGCTATTTATGGCTGCTTTTCGTTTGCGCGGAGCAAATTGCTGTATTCATACACATTCACAGTGGACTGTGTTGGTTACCCTACTTCTTGAACAAGACGCAAAGAAGGATCCATCGAAACGCGCCGATGTCTTTGAGATCGAGCACATTGAACAGATTAAAGGTATCCCGAATGGGCCTGGCAAAGCGGGTAACCTGGGATACTTCGATCGTTTGCGAGTACCCGTTATTGAAAACACTGCCAAGGAGGAGGACTTGACGGATACTTTGGAGAGAGCGATGCAGATGTGGCCCGATACGTATGCAGTCCTGGTTCGCAGACATGGGATATACGTCTGGGGAGAAGATGTCGCGAAAGCGAAGACGATTTGTGAGAGTTTGGATTATATCTTCAGGTTGGCGGTCGAGATGAGGCGGTTGGGACTAGATTGGGTTGATAACACCACCGAGACGAATAAATAACGGATGCAGGAACCTGAAATCCTTCCTACGACCTCGTGATTTCATAAGATTTTGTATATCGAAAGGATGTCAGCGAGCAGACCGCTTGAGGCATCTAGCTTTCCAGTGTTTTTTTGGCAGCATCCACTATTCGCTTAACTTCCGCGCTCCCCTTTTCAACCACCTTCTCCATTCGATCTTGTGCTCTCTTCAGATCGTCCGGTCGAGCTTTGGCGGCTCCTTTGCCGGTCTGCATTGCTCGCATTTTCTTTTGTTGTGAGCCACGAGCATTTCGAATGGCTGTATTTGCGTTCTCGGCTGCCTTGCCTGCAGCCTGCACCGCCTTCTGCCGGGACTCGGTTGTCGGTGGTGGAAGGTTGACGTTTAATTGTAATGGATTTTGTGCGTCCGTTTGAGGTGTTAGAGAGAGGTCTGAAGATTGTATAGCGGAAGAAACTGGTTTAAGGTGCTAGCATCGTCTTCTGTTAGCAATGTTTTCCCGAAGTCTTAAATTAACAAACTGACCATTGAGATAGCAATGGAACATGTTCAAAAACTTACATCCTTCTCCCCAACCATGATTCCCAGAACTCTACCACGAGGGACAACCTGTGCCACATCGCCTAGCCGTACACTTTGCTTCCCACTCTCATTATCCTTGTTCACGAGGGAAACACGCAAGTTCTCTACAAGCTCCGGGTTGAACCTCCCTCCAGCACGCAGCTTCGAGAGGTCATCTTTCAGTTTATCATGCGCCTTAGTGATGCCCGTCTCAAGCTCGGAAAAATCGAAAGGATCATCAGACGTTGCGGACAAAGAGTTCGAGGACGAGGACGATGTGTCCTCAGAGTGCGCCTCAGCTCGTGCTGCCTTACCTCCCTTCTTCCGGAGAATAATGCCAGTATGAAATGAGCGTGTAGTGGGACTTTGTGTCCACCGACCGTTATAACCTTGTAACGAACCCGGGCAGTGGGATTGTCTGTGGGCCAAGGATGAGCGTTCGATAATATTTCCAGTATTGCTAGCAACGCACGTTCTGCGAGCTAGATCAACGCGTTGTGTAATTCGAAAAGCAGGCCGTGAAAGTCTCGCGATGGAGTTAATGGGAGCTTGTGTCATCCTTGTTGGGGTGCAAAGTATTGCAGTATCTAGAAGTCAGGAAAGCGGTATGCCATAGCGAGTCAAGT
>Ga0160429_1001862_pt1 | contig 11347 bp, 15 predicted proteins | sample SolpanmetagenomR_FD_108199 | JGI IMG/M metagenome (GOLD analysis project Ga0160429, IMG submission 108199) | Solar panel surface microbial communities from Lawrence Berkeley National Laboratory, California, USA - R | ecosystem: Engineered > Built environment > Solar panel > Unclassified ... | reverse complement strand
TGAAACGTGGACCCATACTCGGTCAGATCTTGAAAGAACTTACTAGTGAGCAATTCGAATATCCCCACATGACTATCGACGAAGCTGAAACTTGGGTCGTACGTCGATCCAAAAATATGTGAGTCCAGCAATTAACTCTCGACTTACGAAGGTGTTGGATTTTGAGTGGCAACCCACAATGCGACAAGAGCAGTTTAGTAGCATTATTGCCAACACGTTGTGGGATCCATATTTGATCGTGAAATTGAAAGTACAATATCTCTTTGCCATGCGATATTGGCAATTTAATAAATCAGCTACTTTACCAAGTACTCCCCTGAACTCAATTCTTGGAACTTCGTTATACCCTATAACCCAGTACAGCATATAATGCATCTTCTATTCGCCTTCACCGTCATTGCTTCTCTCTCTGCAGCTGACCCCAGTAATCCTAGCGATCAACACAATGTAACTCCCAATCCCGCTCTAGTTGGGCGAGCTGATCTAAACAATGTTGCTAATGGGAATTGGCCGCTTCGGCAATCAATCATGGAGAATGCTGAGGATACTATTCAAGAGTCAGGCTATTCGGCAGATCGGCTAGCTCATTCTCAGGGAAATGCAAATCATAATCCGGTGATCACTACGGCGGAGAATACTGCCTATCTCAACGAGCCAACATCTGAAGGACTTTTCGTTGCTGCAAATCGTGCTCCAATTACACAATCATCCGAAGTAGCACAACGACCTGAAATAAACAGAGGAGGAAGTGAGCTGGCAACCAGCCTAGCTCAATCAGGAAGAAGCGAAGTTCCACAACCGGAAATCATAGCCAAGGAACACTCCTTCATCTCAAAGACGTTGTTCCAGGAGAGCATCTATTTCCTATTTACGGCTCACATCATCTTGACTATACTCGCTCTCGGCTTCGGAATATACCAGCAATCTCTTATCATACTCAATTCAACTGAAGTATGGAAGACTCTTGCACAGAATATTGGATTGGCTCTGATCGCTGCTCTTGTCACTCTTGTTCCTCTAGTATCGCTTCTACGAGAAGCCGTTCTTCATCTCTATAGAACTACGTTTACCAATGGTCAGTTCGCTCTGGATCAGTTAGTCCGCCCAGGTCGAGCCTTTGTGAAGGTGATGATCACCCGAGTTGTCAAGGTTCTCGTGCAGCTCGTGCTCTCTTTCTTTGCTGGAATTGCTGTACGTGGATGGACTACGCTGAAGTCTGCAGAATGGTATCTTGTTTTTAGTGTCGCTGTTGGCGTTGCATGGGTTATCTCAACTATTTGGATTGGACTTGACGCCGTGCAACATGAAAGAGATATATTCAGAATCAACAGACAGATGACGCTCGAGATGGAAGGAGAGAATGTCGAATAATAGACAATTGATCTTCGATTGAGCCACATCATCCTCACTTGATTGTTGCATTAAGAGTAACACATGAAATGTACACCAAAAGTTCTGAGATCGGATGCCTCATACAATCATGTTGTGAGACGTACGTAGCGATGATAGTAGATGCATTAATATGCATCAAGGAGTCCTGCTCCGACTGCGGGAGACCATGCGCCGCTTCTTCGTCGAGTGATTTTCATCAGCTTCCTCCCCAGATTCGAGATCGCGACGGGTGCTGGACTTACGCTAAGGACATAGTTAATCAACCAAGGTCAAGGAAGGGAGAGAATTATAGATACCCTTATGCGTGACATCAAACGATCATATACATCTTCCTGCTCTGACTTGGATAACGCATTCCAGCGACGAGAATCTCGGAAACGAGAACAGATCTTTTTCGGAACGGTCAATGAGAGATATCGCACCGGTACAAGATCTACTTACATCACGGAAAGAGTCACCCGATCGGACACGAGGCTCAGCTTTCCGAAGCATCTTATACGCTTCTTCAGTGACCGAATCTCCTCTGTTGCGCTGTTCAGAGAAATATTTGGTAACGTCCGGTTTGACCAAGTCCGAAACTTCTTCTAAAGGTATTCGACCAGCGATCGCGTCCAGATATTCTAGTTCCATCAAGCACTGGACATCCCGAAGAAAATCGACTGGAACGCTGCCAGGTTGACCAACCATATTGGTGTATACTTCATCATCCTTTACGATCGTCCAGATATCTCTCCAAAGCGTTTGACGCGTGACCAAACCTTGACTTTTGAAATCCTGTATCTTCTTCTTGAATGCAAATCGGTTCTGCCGCTCAGTACGCTTCAGCAATGTCCGCTTGTGTTGTGCTACGCTTTGCTGCTCTCGTTCCAGCTCTTTCACTCTATCTTGGAAGATCGTGAGGCGCTGTATATCAGTAACTTCAACAGGAGGGTCTTTCGAGATCAAGGGCAGCACTTCTTCCCAGGTGGACTTATAAGTGATCTCGCTTAAGGTCCGTATCCACTGCGCGAATATACTTCGATTTTTCCGCTCGAGCTCCTGCTTCTCATCCTGACACATTATCGATCAGTCGTGCCCAGAATGAATTACAGAGAGGATTACCTGTTCTTTGCGTCGGAGACCCACTATGTGATCAGCATACCACTGTTTCCGTTCCGCTTCGTCTGTGACATTCTTCCACGCAGGATTTGCTCCAAGCAGTTTCTCCGCCCGCAGGTAGGTAGTGGAACCGTTAATGACACTCGAGGTGCTTAACATTGTATTGAGTTTATTATATCGATCGTCCTTAGCCTTGGCGTTATTGAGCTATCATAGAGGTCAGTATACTCTGCTGAATAGGTAAGAGTGTCCCGCGTAATTCTTCATGTGGGGCATTTGAAGCAAACTTACCCTTTCTTGCCTTGTTCCTCCTTTGATATATGCCTCAAAAGCGATCTTTCTATCTTCCAGCTTCTTGATTGCTCTATACATAGGCTGATCAATCAGCTCCGTCATGACCCTTTGCCATGACCACGATTGGTCGACATTGAATTGTCGTAATAGATTGTCGAATGCATCTTCTGCATCAGCGGCAGTCAGAAATACTGGATCAAGTATCGGTCCGCTGTTGCCTGAAAGTGGTCCACCTGGAGTCGAGCCTAGTCCAGGATGTGCTAATTGTGAAGGTAGTCCAATTGGTAAATTGCTTGCCAAAGGATTCAATGGCGGTGGCATAGCATTAGATCCTGCTGCATTATGATTACTATTCCCTCCCGCCGTAGCAGATTTCAAGAATTCTTCTGCTTCTTTTTCTTCCTCTTTCATGATCCCCCCATTCCTCTCATTCCCATTCTCATTCCTCTCATTCCTCTCCTTCTTTGCTTGTTGTTGTTTTTCTTCCTCTTCCTTGATCATTATCTTCCCTTTCCTTTCCTTTTCTTCCTCCTCTCTTTCTTTTTCCTCCCTTTCCTCTCTCGCCTCTGTTGGTTCCGTCCACGTGGTCTCCCTCGTCTCGGTATGCCACCAATACGTCTTCCCATTCTTCTCGGCTTTCTTGTAGTGATTATTTCGTTCTGCGTGTGTTTGTAGTTCTTTTGGTTTTTGCCATGTTGTGCCGTGGATGGGGTGGTGGTAGTAGGGGCGCGGGTGGGGGGGGAGGGTATGGTGGAGTGTCCAAGACATTTTCTTTTTTGGCTTTCTCTCTTCTCTTCTTCTTCTCTTTCTACTCGTTACCTGTGAGTTGTGAGCGGGTGGTGTCGTGTTGTGTGTTGTGGAGTGTGGGTCGTGTGTTGTTGTGTGTGCGTCACCCTTTTCCATCACACCCCTCTCCCTCCCTCCTTCAACACTCATCATGACGATCCCCCCACCCTCCACCCTGGAAATGTACCTCTCCCTCCTCTCCCCCTATCTATACTAACACGCTCTAGCATCCACCACCCCACTAAACACCGCTCCCTCCACACCAAAACCACAACAACAATCCCAGCATTCACAATCCTCGCAACATCACCGGCACTCGCAACAACAATAACAACAACACAATACTGTAACTCATGCCACCGCCACGCCAAAAATACATGCACGAAATGTAAAAAAGTATACTACTGTTCCACTGCCTGTCAATCAGCAGACTGGAATGTCCATAAACGGGCTGAATGTTTCACGAGAACTTCACAGAATAAAGGAGAGACCGGAATCATGAAATTAGCACGACGGATACTGATCGCTTTATATGATGCACAACACACTGAACACAATACTGCTCAATCAATAACGCTAAGAAAACAATACGACGCATTATGCGATAATTACACCAAATACACACAAACCCAACTCGAAGAATTAGCACCGCTCGCAATGCAATTGACACAAACGACAAACCGAAAATATATGCCATCTACCTCCAAGGAGATACTACAGCTATTTGCAAAAATCAAGTGTAATGCGATGACAATTTATGACGAGATCTCCTTGGAACAGATCGGAGTGGGGATATATCCATTAGCTGCTACAATGAATCACGACTGCAAGCCAAATACGATTCTAGCTTTCAGCAATCAGCAGGTCACGATTCGATCCAATCAGAATCTCTCCCCAAATGCAGAGGTAGATCACTTTATCCCAGCAAACTCCATCTGAGACATAGCCCTTCTAGCTTACTACTTCATACATTGATGTTCTCCAGCCTACGAACGACCGTAGAGAATATCTTCGGTCGAGCTATTTCTTCGACTGCTGCTGTGAGACCTGCACGATCGGCAAAGATCCTCCGATGCAGAGAATCCGGCTGCTCGATGCAAAGCTCACAGAATATTTAGATTCACAACACATGATCGAAGTCAGAAAGATAGCCAAGGAGTTGCAGCAAATATATCAAGTATTTCTTGCTCCAGGGCATGTCGCTCGCATCATCAAAAGCGTCATGATATCGCGTGCCTGGGCTGAAACGGCGTTGCGATCGGAGGCCAAAGCACTGTCCGAACAATGGAGGGATACCATCAATCTGGTGGAAGCTTCACTAGGCAGAATACAGCTCTGGAACGATTTGAAAACCCAGGAGCAAAAGCTGAATGCATGGGTCAACAGCCTATGAATTGTGAAGTAAGAGAGCATAACAAATCTCAACATATCATCCCACGCAGCTCCATAAGGATGGGCGGACATGCGGAAGGCATGCTCCACACTGAATGATGCGAAGAGTACATATGCATTGATCAGAACCATTATCACAAATATGTCATGCGATGCATACATTTGGTGGCTTTAGGGGCCAAGGTATTGGACTGCAGCGCGTTGGAGCATTTCAAGCTCTCGCTTGGTGTATCTGTAAGAACGACCTAGCTCGGCACGTAGTCACCTCGGGGGGTTTCGAACCTACGGAACAACTCAGCGACTCGTTTCCTGGGATACACCTGAGCAGACCTGTTGAACATCACAACAAGAAGGAAATGGAGGATTCCCTCAAAGGTCAAATGGTATATGAGATGGGGTTATTCATGCCATATCGCAGCTGGAACGATCCACATATATGGAACATGCACATACATCATCGCACCAGCCGGAGAAGTGGCAAGACCACACACAATCGGCTACATACCGCCAAACGGCAGGCAGAAATGATATTTAGCGTGGGAATATCGGATCGTCGGGACATCAGCTTGATTCAGTCCGGGATGCTCGGCGATAACAAGTAGCCTCTGCTATCTTTGCGCCGGTTTATGACAAGACTCATGCGGCAATGCACTTCATAAGGTAAATTTCAGAGCCAGATTTGATATTTAAATTATGGACGACCCGTTAAGGAGATAGCTACGCCAAATGGTCTAGTGGTGTCGGTCCAGACCAGCAGGTCTCTGAAGAACCTTTGTACTGCCTGAGCAGGGCGCATTATGGTATACTTCTGTAGAGCGAGCTTACAGCTGCAAGATATTTTGATTCCCACTCGATCTTTTTTTCTTTCCCTGTGAATGTGACTGTATTAGAATGTGCTTAGCATTCATCGAGGAAGCCTTGGAGTGGATACATTAGTGTGAACTCGAGATGAGAATCTGAATAAGGGCTTGAACGTTTTAGATATGACGTGTGTTATCTAGATTTGCTGTTAGGAATTTGACGTGACGTGGTTGTGAAACCAGGAGGGGGAAAAGAGAACAAGGATGAATACATGGATACACTCGATCAGCATATTCCTTAGGAATTCTCCATACTCGCATCAATATGAACTGTGGTAAAACAACAGATAAATCGGCTTCAGACAGTCACACAGCAACGGGGATTAATATACAGTGTATATACATTGGAGCTTTCGCAAAAGCTTGATTTTATGACTCTGTGCAGCATACGAGACCGTTGATGACCAATATCAAGTACTTTATGCCGTTCAGGCGCCGCTCTGTGACAAGTATCAGCGACGCTACCGAAGTATATAGTTCAGACTCACCTTGCACCTTTCGATCATGATTGACCCGACAGAGAAATCATTACGCCAAATTGTTCCACAGGATCGGTCCAGCCCAGCACGTCCTTGAAGAAAGCTTGTACTTCCGCTGCAGGTTCAGGCCTTCGTCTTTCAAATTCGACATACACCTTGATCTTGCACTCTAACAGAGCATTTTTGTCCGCGCGAGAGAGTCTCACATCTCCAGGACTCGCTGAATACGCATTCTCGTACCATCGAACAAACATCTCTTCGCATTGACGTACACCGCTCTTATATTCGGTTTTGAGGAAAATTTGGTGATACGCTACACCAAGATATAGGTGATTGCCAACCACTTTGGTTAATGGTGACCTATGACCATCGAGTAGCAGTTCCTTCAAATTACATGCCTCATCCGTGATTCCCAAGAAGTTGTACATCTCGGTCACTGCATAAACATTTTCTAAGGTAAACTTTCTGAACATATTGTTCCATGTATCATCTGATATAGCAAATTGCGTGCGGAAAGTGTCTTTCGGAGAATCTAATTCAGTCTTTTGCCATCCCTGAAGGTTCGGTAGCAGCAAATGAAACAGTAAAGCTGCGTTTCTGGTCTTGATCGTTCCTCTCTGATTGATTTCGAATGTTTCGCATTGTGGTATAGTTCTGTAGACCGAGCTTACAGCTGCAAGATATTTCGGTTCCCACTCGATCTTCTTGTCTTTCCACGTGAATGTGACTGTATCCGAATGTGGTTTGCATTCATCTAGGAAGTACTGTAGTGGATACATTAAGTGTAAACTTGAGCTGAATGAGTTCTTGAATGTTTTAGATTGAACGTGTTGTTTGTATTTTTGTCTGTGAGTGTAATTGTTCCAGGTGTGGAGTGAAAAAGGTGGAAGAAGGATTGTGTTTCGAAATGGAAGGAAGCTCTTTTGTTTGCACGGAGGAGAGAAGGTTAGCGTTGCCGGGAGCGGCCACTGTTCGATTTCGAGTTTCTCCATTTTTTCCTTTTCGAATATCGCAATTTCGTAACATTTGTTCTTCCCTATCACCTTACCAGCTGAATTTGGAAAGCCCCTTCTCTATCAGAATGCTGGGATATACTCATTAAGTTACGCAACATTCTTGTGCTTCTATTTGTGAAGATCCAAGGAATTGATGTAGACATCAAAATACAAAGATTTAGATTTCAAATCTTTTAACCTGTTACGATTGTCGACATTTCTAGACAAGACGCGCAGATGAAACATGTCCATATTGGTACTGTACAGAGGGAGGCACAATAAAACTAATACCAGGCAATTAATGGTCTTGGGAAAACCATACTGAAAGACTTACTAGTTATAACGCCCGCAACGATTTGATAGGAGGATGACCAATGTGTAAATATGCTGAAGAGTGCATGGTATAGTAATTATGGCTCTAGAACATGATACAAGTCATTTCAACCTATATATTTAGGTTGAGACTGGTGGCCAGACTGATTAGTCTCGATCGGCCTTTCACCTTAGCAAAATCTCATGATCTACATCTTTTCTTTAAAATCGCAAAAAACTGATATCCATCCGAAATCTCGGTCTTAAAGTTGTATCTATCGCTAGCATCTGATTGCTGATCTCTTCTCGTTTTTCCTGGTCTGTTAAAGTGCAGGTACGTGATGTCGGTATCTCTGCTTCTTTAAATCTTCTTCTAACTGTTCTTGCACTGTATAGATTGATTAGTAATATGAACGTATAATGCAGAAAAATAGTGATAAGACGTGATAATGCTATGTGTGTAACCCTTACGATATCTTGATTCCTCTGCTTATATAGATCCTATCCACCATCTCCTCATACGTCAATCCTCTTCTTTGGTATTCCAATAGGTCCTCCTTGAGCACGGGGGCGGAAGGCACATCGGGATAGCAATTGGGCATGGTGATGAATGTAGAGTGGTAAGGTAGTATAATGGTGAACGAGAATATGCTAAAATGAGGAAATGTAAAAAGCGTGAAATGAACAGTGGCCGCTCTCGGCAACCGTAGAAGGTCAAGCAAGCTTTCGTCTCACTTTTCCTGTTCTGCGTTCATTGTACGACCAACCGTCTTGTTCCCCCATCCACCCTTCCCTTGTGATAGGATGTGATCGGAGATTTGATGATATGCCACACCAACGGATAGCTCATATGGGCTCTCCCAACGTAATGGTGACCCATTACCATCGAGTAGCAGTTCCTCCTGATTATCGGCCCCATCCGTGATCCCCAAAACGTCATACATCTCCGTCACTGCAAAGACATCTTCGAGTTAAATCTTCTGTGATCATTTGTCCATTCGTCTCTTGTGAGAGCAAATTGCATGCGAAAAGTGTGTTTCGGCGATTTGAATCCGGTTTCTTGCCATCCCTGAGGGTTCGGTAACAACAAGTGGAACAGTAAAGCTGCGTTTTTTGGTCTTAATCCTTCCTCTCTGATTGATTTCAAATGTTTCGCATTGTGGTATAGTTCTATAGACTGAGCTTACAGCTGCAAGATATTTTGGTTCCCACTCAATCTTGTTGGTTTCCCATGTGAATGTGACTGTATTAAAATGTGCTTAGCATTCATCGAGGAAGCCTTGGAGTGGATACATTAGTGTGAATATGCAAGCCGAAAATGGATTACTGTAACTGGAACACCACCAAATACGGTCGCACCCGTTATTAGTTTTCAGAACAATCTTTACATGATTTCAGCACTCCTATGTACTCAAGGAAGTTCGATCAGGCCACATATTCGTTTGGCAGTAATGTGTCAGTGCTTCAATGGCTAAACAGTCGATCCTGCATAATGAATGGCAGCCGCTTCCTCAAGATTGATCGTACCTTAGGACCGCTGAAAGCTTCGATCTTGCGGTGGCAGGAACTTATACCGCTATATAGAGTTATCAACTACCTAGCATGCTGCTGAGAAGTGGAATATGACCTCATGTACAGGCCTATGTCGAGTCTTGATAGAGGTCTCGTGCTACAAACAGACCTTGTCAAATGATTCATTGACGCCACCTCCGCTCGGTGACACAAGACCATTTCCCTACCTGCCTCGTGAATATACCTTCAGTTTACCCACCATGGGTCCAGAACCATTGGTCAAGTCACTGACTGTCCAATCTATTGATTCATTATGCTCTACTCCTTCGACGTCACGGCCGATCAGTCCCCTCGATCTGAGCGATCCTCGTATGATACAGACAAAACGCGGGTTACTCAAAGTAAAGATCATCGAAGCTCGCAATCTATACATCACAGGAGATGTTGAACAAGCCCAAGTTTATTGTACTGTGCAATTCGAAGGAAGCGAAGGGCATTCATTACCAGCAGTATCACCAGGAAAAGGAAGTATCACTTCACCGGATAAGAAAGCATCACCCATAGCAAGCAAAGTTAATTCAGCAAGGACAAGTCCCACAAATGGCGGCAAGCTCGATTCAGCCAAGAGCAAAGCTATAAGTTCTAGGGATCTGTTTAGCGAAGGTGCTGGCACAAACTCTTGTCCCGCTTGGAACTACGAGACAACATTGTAAAGCTATCACACGCCTCATGATCGCTGCCGTTCACTGATGTAATACTAGCGACGTAACGTGTCCAGATGGGGAACTCATCGTTACAATCTGGGATAGACGACCCCTCGCTACCAATCCGAAAGACGAAGAACTATTCTTGGGTATGATTCGTTTGCGACCACCGCGTGTGCAAGGAAAGGCGATCGAAAATTGGTTTCGACTGATACCTAGACAATGGAAAGAGAAAGTAAAGGGCGAGATCAGGATCGAAATGACATTCACCGGAGCTGTGGTAGGTTGAGTCCAGAATTATGTAGTCATGCGCCATTTTAAAGTGATGATCAATAGCAAGAAGGCATGGAGCCAAATCATTTCGACCTGCTCAAGGTCGTAGGACGTGGTAGTTTTGGCAAGGTTCTGCAAGTGAGAAAGAAAGATACCCAGAAGATCTATGCGATGAAGATATTGACCAAGAAAGATATCATCAAACGAAAAGAAGTAGAGCATACTATGGCGGAACGCAATGTGTTGATGCAGCTTCAATGTCCATTCTTAGTCGGACTGAAATTCTCCTTCCAGACTAAAGATAAACTATATCTCGTCTTGGACTACATGAATGGTGGAGAATTATTCTTTAGGTTGCAACAAGAACAATCGTTTTCAGAAGAAAGAGCGAAATTCTACCTAGCCGAAATCCTTATCGCTTTGCAGCATCTCCACAAGATTGGAATAATATATAGGTACCCTCAAGACTGTTGCTATACCTAGTATCAGAGCATTATTGACCCGTACATTAGAGATCTAAAACCGGAGAATATTTTGTTAGATTCTACAGGTCATGTTGCACTGACGGATTTCGGCCTTTGCAAAGAGCATATTGGCTACGACACTAAGACGCATACTTTCTGCGGGACAGCTGAATATTTGGCACCTGAGATTCTAAAGTCAGAGGGCTATGGCAGACCGGTAGATTGGTGGTCTTTGGGCATTCTGTTCTATGAGGTGAGTCCGCAAGATCAGATAAAGATTCAATACTGAAACTGCATAGATGATGAGCGGTGTTCCTCCATTCTATGATGGCAATCATACGGCCATGTATCGCAAGATATTATACTCACCAATACCAACACCGCGGAATGCTTCTCCTTTGGCACAAGATTTGCTGAACAAGGTACAGATCAAGTCCTAAATCCGATGATATGGCTAATTTGAGCTAGCTTCTCGAGCGCAACCCTGTGAAACGACTAGGTTCCGGTCCTGAAGATGGCGATGAAATCCGTCGTCACGGTCTTTGGGCTCGTCTTGATTGGGAGAACGTATATAAGCGTCAGATCAAACCTCCATTTAAGCCCTTAGTGACTTCTGATGCTGATAGTTCGAATTTCGATAAAGTGTTTACAGATGAGGTTGTCAAGGATACTCCAATTGCGGCGACACCGCTAAGTGAAGCGATGCAGAAAGAATTTGAGGGTTTCAGCTTTGCGGCTGATAGTAACTTACGAGGGCTGCATAGTGCTCGGTGATGGGGTCTATAG
>Ga0160429_1001861_pt1 | contig 11348 bp, 9 predicted proteins | sample SolpanmetagenomR_FD_108199 | JGI IMG/M metagenome (GOLD analysis project Ga0160429, IMG submission 108199) | Solar panel surface microbial communities from Lawrence Berkeley National Laboratory, California, USA - R | ecosystem: Engineered > Built environment > Solar panel > Unclassified ... | reverse complement strand
TAGGGCACTACAGTATATCACCGATAAGCTAACTTATATCCACCATCATTTGTTTGACTCTAAGAGCTTGATGATTGTTTTTCAAGTCTGTAACACTCTACCCGAAGCTTCTTTAGAGCCTGATTAATTGAATGTGAGCTTCGAGATCTAGCTCTTCTTACAAACTCTATGAACCACAAACTATGTCTACTATGAATTGATGTGTATCAAGAACAAGTTCCAAAGGTTCTCCTAGATTTGAGATTCGAGTGTGTAGATTTTTATAGATAGTGGGATGTATCAAGTTGAAGTTCGTTAGAAGCTGCAATGCTAGATTGAATAGTAATCGGCACAACACACCTGTGTTCCTAAGCACCACCAAATCCGGCTCTGCAAAAAGCCTGTTCAAAACAGATATAAAACATAAGGGGAAGAAGTAGACGAAATTGACAACCACGATAATTAACATCGCCGTGCTATGCATCACACATGATATACAAAACCGTGCAACGAAAGCAAAACTTTTCGCCAACAGAAACCCGCAATCTTGAGAACGTTTACAAAGCAACAAGCGAGAAAATTCAAGTCCTTAACGTGTAAGCAAGCCGTCCAATCCAGTGTTTCCAGTCTATTCATCATCTCGTACGACTATTGTATTTTTCTGTGGCTTTAGAGATTCGTGTGTGAATTTTCAAGCAGTAGTTTGGAGTGCCCCACGACCGCGACCAGCAGCATTACCTCTGCCACCACGAGAGGGAAAGCTTCCTCCGCGGCCACCGTCCTTTTGGAAGTTGCCACGACCAGAACCTCCGTTGCGGCTGTCAGGGCCACCTCGTCCGCCTCTTGCACCACCCCTGTTAGATCCAAAGTTACCAGGTCCGAAGTTACCACCACTTGGTCTGATGCGACGTTCTTCTAAGAACAAGCGCTCACCAGAGATCTCGTGAGGGTTGGCAGCCAAGGCAGCTTGGTATCCAGCAACGTTGGCGAAGTCAATGAAAGCACAATTCTGATTGTGTTAGCAGGTAACTATTAAAAATCGTTGACATTGCTCACCTTCGCACGATTGACGTCAAAGTAGAGGACCTCGCCTAGCTTGTTAAGGTGGGCACGGAGAGCACCTGCATCAATGTTCTCGCCCACATTCTTGATGTATCCGCGATTGCCATCAATGACAACAGCGGAGGACTGAGGCTTTGTCTGCTTCTTACCGTGGTCGTGTCCTGCAGTTTGCCATTCTGAGCCAGAGTTCTGTTCAGTGTCTTGGGCGACTGGAGCAACCTGGGTAGCGGGAGCGGTTTGGGCAGCCGTTGAAAGAGCAGGTTGAGCAGTAGGTGCTGGAGGAGGTGCTGACTTAGGCTGGGGCGTAGGTGCGCTGGCAGAAGCAGCTGGGATCGTGGGAACTGCTGCCGCAGCCAATTTGTTACCAGCTACTAGATTCGCCCAGGTCTTTGGCAGCGCTGGCTTTGTAGGTGCAGGAGCTGGTGCTGCTGGCTGGGCTGCAGCCTTTGGTGGTGAAGCTAATGGAGTGGGTACTGGGTCTTGGGGCTTCTCAGGTTCGGTGATCTCTTCAGTCTTGAGCTCCTCTATATCAACCTCCTTGACAGGCTCAGAGTCGGAAGCCGGTACTTCAGCAGAAGATTCCTGGTCTAGCATTGGCTCAGTGGAGTCAACGCTGGCCTCACCATTCACCTCTTCTTTGGAGACCTCTTCCGTGGCGGCATCTTCCTTGATCGCCTCTTCAAGACCCTTGTCTACAATCGAAGCGTCATGCTCCTGTACCGCAGGATCTTCAGAGTTGGTCAAAGTGCCAGGAACAATCTCTTCAACAGCGGAGGCCTCCTCCTGATGTCCGGATGCAGCTTCAGTATGCATAGGCTCAACTTCTTCGCCTTCAGTAGCTTCCTCTTCATCCTCGTCATCGATGATGTATCGGAAGATGTCGTTTAGAACGAAATAACCATTGAGTTGCTCGGCGAGAACAAAGGTCTGTGTGAACTTTCGCTGCGGCTGTGATTTGTTTGACATTTCGCCAATGACCTGAATTATGATGTTTTGACCAGAGCCCTGAGAGTCTACATTGGCAACACGGACTTTGCAGTCTTGGAAGTCAAGCTCCTTAATGCGGTCGTTGATAGCCTGTATAACATTAGTGGGAACAAAGTTTTCTCAGATGAGAGGTAGATTACCTTCTGGCCTACACACACAGGGCATTTCTCGGCTTCCTTGCCTGAAACGAATTGTGAACGCTTGTTGTAGAAAAGCTAGGACACACCATTAGTCATCATTCCTGGAAGGAAAATGGATAACTGCTAAGCAGTTCAGGTGTAGGTTCCCTTACAAAGAGCTTCTCTGGGCTTTTGCTCAAAGTAGTGTAGTATTGTTCAACAAAGTACCACCCAACTTCATCCTTTGGAATTTCTGCGCTTGCAGAGCTGGTGCCGTTTGTAGAAGGGGCTGAAGTGCTTGAACCATTGGTGTCTGCCAGTGCTGTGTTGTTTATGCTATGAGTAGCATAGTTTTGGTCTGCCAACCCATAGCCCTGACTTTGATGACTCGCGAAGGATCCGTTTTGCTCGCTAGCCATAGTTTATGTCGCACCGAGGGAAGAAGGAGAAGTTTTTAAAAAACGAAAGTTCGAATAGAGAGAGTTGATTAGAGCGACGAAGAGGTCCTCGCACCAGAGGAAGGTAGAGTTGAGTAGATTTCGTAGAAATGGAAGGGGCGTATTTTGTGGTCGAAATCGCAAGTGATGGCAGTTCGTACAAGTACTCAACAAGAAGCGCTAGTTTATGATATTTGGCAGCTAGGATGAAACAGCAAACAGTGTAGATTACAGTTGAAGCAGAGTCCTGAAAAAAGTGGAAAATCGTAAAGGTATTGTGGTAAAGTTACAGTGCAATGAAGAAGCGACGATGTGTGGGGGGGGAGTGCTATAAACGGCGATCGATTAGAAGAAAATATTACCACGTGACTTTTATTTGACCAAAACGAGTTGAGAACACATTAAGCATGATGAGATTATACGATACCGCTTTTAGGAACGAGCATCACAGTCAGATTATATGGAAGTCCTCCTCTAGGTGGATCAGAAAACAGGATTATGACGGAACGCAAGTTTAATTCAGTGAAGTGTCTGACCATAATTCATATTGCCGCTGAATAGCATCGCTAAAAGAGAATCGAAATGTTGTCCCCCGAGCTGCCCAAGCTCCGATGTACTCCGTAATGCCCAGAGTGCGGAGGAGGTTAACTGCACACACCCTCAAAAACTCGTAAATCCATAGTCATGGCTGTCATCGAAAGTACGCCGAATGTTCACCAACTCCTCCCTCCAAAAGGACTAAACAATCCTTGTGCCTTGCTTTTCACATCACCTGCTTCTCGTTAAGTACGCGAGTCCTAGGCGCAGCGTCTTGGTTCGAGTATCTCATGTTGACGGCCCTTTGAACCTTTGCTCCCAGTGCAACTTTGCTCATATCGGCATCTTTCTCGGGGCTCAGAGTATAGCGTTGATCCTCAAAGCGCTTGTCCGTGAGACGTGAGAGAGTCGATTTGTAAGTGTTGGCTTCGAGGTTGGAGCGTGGGTCGGAAATGCATAACGTGTCGGTTGAAGCGAAGCTGCTGTCGATAAAGGCGATTGTGGAAGCGAGACTGAAAGTTGATAGACGGCGAGTGTGCTTGTCATCAGATTCCTGCAGGCTCGGTTGTTAGAGACTGCTTCCAAGGCAGGTCGTGGGACCATCACGCAGACGTCGTTCACTTACTTCAAGGAGCATGGGTGTAGAGGAGTCGATCGAGCGGCGCATCATGGTGATGACGAAGATACCGGTCGCCTGAGGTCTTGAGAAGATGCTAGTGTCGTCGAATGCACAAAGGAGTTTGAAAGTTGGTTGTGGTTGTAGAGAAGGCAGACAGAAGAAAAGCCAATAGATCGTGAAGCACAGCGGGGGCCCCAGTACGGTGACTATGACTAGCGCGCGGGAAGAGGGAAATGGACCGCGTGACCGAAAGCAGAACACTGGAGGCCCTTGCACGGTCTAGCCCTGGACTGCTCAGATGTTCTATTATACCCCTATATTTGACATAGGCACGAAACAGAATAAATGAGGCTGGAAAGCGAAGAATGTTTTAGAATTTGGGAGAAATATAAAGAAGAGAGAGAGAGAGAAGGGGTGAGTGAGTGAGTGAGTGAGTGAGTGAGACCGTGAATACTCCGTCTGCATGGCAAAAACGTGCTTGCGTGCTTGTCCCGCCGCCTTCACCGTACTTTGGGCGGCCCTGAATCCCTTGCATACGCCGATTCGCAACTCCTCCTCGTGCCTACGACGCCTTTTGTCAAATTCTACTCCACATCCCAATCGCTTATTGTTAGATTTCAGTGGAAGGGAGTGCTCTGATTTCGTGCCTTGTTTGCGTTCTCTTGAATTGCCATGTCTATGACCGATTTCCGGTATATTTGTGCTATAAATGATATGTGCGCGAACTTCCTTTCGTATCAACCCATGAGTTGCCGAGGTTGGAATTCTTGGGCCGGGGTCGAAATGCCTGGCAACTCCCACGCTGACATACAAACCACATTATTATTCGAAAAGGTTAATAAATCGCTACTCTACAGTGGAAATCACAGAAAAACACATCTGAACCACAAAATCATTGGCTTTCATGGTTCAAACTGCTACTGCCACCTGCTTTTGCGGCACTGTACAACTCGAAGTGGTAAGTCAACACATCGAGTTAATCAAAGTCAAAGAACTAATACGCACTCCCTCCGCCTAGGATGTTGAAGGAGAGAATCTAATCGATACCTTCATCTGCAATTGTACCGACTGCCGTAAAATCACCGCGTCCATGTTTGCATCCAATTTCATTGTCAAGGATGCCGGTCTCAAACATCTCCGTGGAGAGGATAAACTCACCAAATACGCTCAAAACAAGACAATCGCAACCGGAAACACAATGACTGATTCCTTCTGTTCTTTTTGTGGCACGCTCATGTACCGTGTGAGTTCTGGGGCTCCAGGTTGGAAGATCCCAAGGATCGGCACCGTGGACGATTTCTCGCTGCATGAGACGAAACTCAAGCCGAGGATTGAAACATTTTGTAAGGATAGAGTCTCGTGGCTCAAGGGTGGAGTTGGTGTGCAGCAGGAGGAGGGAAACTATTATCAGACGCGGCGCTTTAGAGCTGATCGGGCGAAAGGACCTCTGTTGTGAGCTTTTCGCAATCAAAGTCAACGAGGAATGAGATACGAGAGACGAGCAGAGATGATTAATGTGAGGCGAAGGTCGAAAATAATATACGAGATTGAGATAACCTAAAATCAATCTGTAGCTGCTATTTTCCTGTCGCCAACTAGGTATACGAAGGAGTTCGTTTTCATTGAATTAACACTCTCAGTGATCCTCTGACGTCAAATCAACAAATACGAACTCCTTCGTAGTCCATGTAGAAAGAATGATTTTATATCACGAGATTCCTCAGAAGACCTCGACTTTTTGTCCAAAAATCATGCGGAGTAGTACTGATGACTTTAGGTCATTACCGAAGGGCATTGGTGATAGTTATGTTTATTGTTTTAATCAAAGAAGAACTTCGCGCAATAATCAATTCATCTGAAATCCAACTAGACGATCATATTATTTCATCGTCCAAAGGGTGTCGATTTGGACACAAAAAGTGTGCTTATTTCTACCCATCTTCTCCAAACTTCCAGGTGTTTCTCTGGCACGGTGGACCCCTAGCATATATATTTTCACAACAAGCGTTGCGATAAGTTGACCACTTTTTCATTTCCTGTTCAGTTCTCACCTTGCCATATACCCAAGCGAAACTCCCATTCTCTTCAGAACTTTTCGCTTTAATTCTTTGCAACTTCATCCATCACATACATCACAATGTCTGCCGAAACATTTGAGTTTCAGGCTGAGGTAAGGACAAACAGCCTCTATGCAACATATTTTTACCAGGTACTAACTCCCTACAGATCAGTCAGCTACTTGGTCTCATCATCAACACAGTCTACAGCAACAAGGAGATTTTCCTCAGAGAATTGGTTTCCAACGCATCAGATGCTCTAGACAAGATCCGCTATGAAGCCCTCTCAGACCCCAGCAAGCTCGACACAGGAAAGGATCTTCGCATCGACATCATTCCGGACAAGGAGGCTAAGACCTTGACCATCCGGGATACTGGTATCGGTATGACCAAGGCCGACCTTGTCAACAACCTCGGAACCATTGCCAAGTCTGGTACCAAGCAGTTCATGGAGGCCCTCACAGCCGGTGCCGACATTTCTATGATTGGTCAATTTGGTGTTGGTTTCTACTCTGCATACCTCGTCGCCGATCGCGTTACCGTTGTGTCCAAGAACAATGATGATGAGCAATACATCTGGGAGTCCAGCGCTGGTGGCACTTTCACCCTTACCCAGGACACCGAGGGCGAGCAGCTCGGCCGCGGTACCAAGATCATCCTTTACCTAAAGGATGAACAAACCGACTACCTCAACGAGAGTAAGATCAAGGAGGTTATCAAGAAACACTCCGAATTTATTTCATACCCTATCTACCTTCACGTGCTCAAAGAGACCGAGAAGGACGTTCCTGATGAAGACACCGAGGAGGTCGAGGCTGATGACGAGAAGAAGGCAAAGATCGAGGAGGTCGATGATGACGAGGAGGAGAAGAAGCCGAAGACCAAGAAAGTCAAGGAGAGCAAGATCGAAGAGGAGGAGCTAAACAAGACTAAGCCTATCTGGACTCGTAACCCCGCGGAAATCACCTCTGAGGAGTACGGCGCGTTCTACAAGTCTCTTTCCAACGACTGGGAGGACCACCTTGCCGTCAAGCACTTCTCTGTCGAGGGTCAGCTTGAGTTCAAGGCCATCTTATTCGTTCCCAAGCGCGCACCTTTCGACCTTTTCGAAACCAAGAAGACTAAGAACAACATCAAGCTTTACGTCCGCCGCGTTTTCATCACTGATGATGCCACCGACCTCATTCCAGAGTGGCTCAGCTTCGTCAAGGGTGTGGTCGACTCTGAAGACCTTCCCCTCAACTTGTCTCGTGAGACTCTCCAGCAGAACAAGATCATGAAGGTTATCAAGAAGAACATTGTCAAGAAGACCCTCGAGCTCTTCCAGGAGATTGCCGAGGACAAGGAGCAGTTCGACAAGTTCTACGCCGCCTTCAGCAAGAATATCAAGCTCGGTGTCCACGAGGATTCCCAAAACCGTGCAACCCTCGCTAAGCTCCTCCGCTACAACTCCACCAAGTCTGGTGATGACATGACTTCCCTTGCCGACTACATCACTCGCATGCCTGAGCACCAGAAGCAAATGTACTACATCACTGGCGAGTCTCTTAAGGCTGTCCAAAAGTCGCCTTTCCTTGACAGTCTCAAGCAGAAGGACTTCGAGGTCCTCTTCCTTGTTGACCCCATCGACGAGTATGCCTTCACTCAGCTCAAGGAGTACGACGGCAAGAAGCTCGTCGACATTACCAAGGACTTCGAGCTCGAGGAGACCGACGAGGAGAAGGCCCAGCGCGAGGCTGAAGAGAAAGAGTATGAGGGCCTTGCCAAGAGCCTCAAAGAAGTTCTCGGTGACAAGGTCGAGAAGGTTGTCGTCAGCCACAAGCTTGTCGGATCTCCCTGCGCGATCCGCACTGGCCAGTTCGGTTGGTCTGCCAACATGGAGCGCATCATGAAGGCCCAGGCTCTACGTGACACGTCTATGAGCTCCTATATGTCATCGAAGAAGACTTTTGAGATCTCGCCCAAGTCAGCAATCATCAAGGAACTCAAGGCTAAGGTCGAGGCCGATGGTATCAATGACCGTACCGTCAAGTCCATCACCCAGCTTCTATTCGAGACCTCCCTCCTTGTTTCTGGGTTCACCATTGACGAGCCTGCTGCTTTCGCCGAGCGCATCCACAAGCTCATCTCTCTTGGATTGAACGTCGATGAAAGCACCGAGACTGCTGAGGAGACCGCTGCTGACACCTCCGTCCCGGCAGAGGTCGCTGGCGAGAGCGCCATGGAGGAAGTCGACTAGACGACTCGTTTTTACAACTCTTACGGCGTGATGTCCTCGCATTCGGGTCATGATAAAACGGCGTGTTGGCACTTCAAAAGAGGGACTTTTAATTATTTAGAGAGCGTTGAGAATTACCTTACAACGGTGTTCTCTAATGTACATTACTACTTATTAGCCACGAATAGCGACTACTTGCATACATTATATCTTCTCATTTACCCATTCCTTGCTATGTTGCTTCCCATGTCGTTTTAACATGTTGCCCACACAGTCGACTATACCCCAAGCCATGCGCGATGCTCCCATCAATATGTAGCATGGGTATAGGCAAGCCTCCGTCACGCTCAAATGCTCTACTTTCAAAGATTCCGCTCATCTTTCACACGACTGATAGATCGTTCATAATGGTTCTCTTTCCCTTCGAACTCCTGCTTCTATGACTCCAACAAGGCCGAGTGCCGTTGATCTCCTGATACTCGATCATGCCTTCTTCTTTCCTGCCGCGGCCCTGGCTTTAAATGCTTTCTTCTGGTTGCTGCGAATCATAACCACACCCAAGAAGCTGCCCACTACAGTTGAAGCCAGGAGAATGAGAATGACGGGGATGCGAATAGCCCACACGCGCGGAGGAAACAATGAATGTAAAGAATGATCCTCATCAACAAATGGCTGTTGTGTTTTATTAGTGCCGTATTTGTGAGATGCTACTTCAATCGAGTCTGGCATACCATCAAAAGAGTCCATATGGTGTAATAGAGAAATACGGCAGTTGCTACCAGGAGCATGGCGAGTCCAACAAGCTTGTCGAGCTGTTACAGGTCAATGAGGATACGTCATATAATTCTAGTAGTTCCTACCATTTTGATACTTCCAGTAATACTTAAAGCACCTACGAACAACAACTCTTTTACAAATCAAAGCACCTCCGTGTCACCAACAAATCATGAAACGCGCCTGAACCCTGACGCCCCCTTTAAAAGTGTCACGTATATTCTTGCCGAGCCACATCGTGAACATCTGCCTCAAACTTGTCGTAGTTAGAAAACCATCTCAACTTTTGTTGCTTTTACAAACAGACATCCAGTTATGGAGGTGGCAGCAGCGCAGCTGCATTCCGCTGTGCGCCTTCCAACACCTGATCCAGAGGAGGAGGCAGCACGTATCGCTTCAGCAAAACGCAAGCAACCTTCCTTTTCACGCTCGCCTTCACCTAGACGTAGAGGACCACTCCTCCGTGATGTTGATCGAAATCGCGCCGAGGAGCGAGAGCGACAGTTGCGAGAACGTCTTCGCGCGCAGCCAGAGGAGGCGCCTTCGAAACCTTTGACAGACGCAGAGAAGCAAGAGAAAGCAAAAGAGGAGTATCAGCGGCTGCTGAATATGCGGTCTGGAGGCACCTACATTCCGCCTGCTAGGCTTCGAGCTCTACAGGCTCAGGTTACGGATAAGACCAGTAAGGAATACCAGCGCATGGCGTGGGAGGCGCTCAAGAAGTCGATCAACGGTCTTATCAACAAGGTCAACATTTCAAACATTAAATTTATTGTTCCGGAATTATTCGGGGAGAACCTGGTAAGAGGACGTGGCCTATTTTGTCGGAGCATCATGAAGGCGCAAGCTGCTAGTTTGCCATTCACGCCAATCTACGCGGCGATGGTGGCTATCGTGAACACAAAGCTGCCGCAAGTTGGGCAGCTTCTAGTGAATAGATTGATCGTTCAATTCCGCAAAGCATACAAGCGAAACGATAAGACCGTTTGTTTATCGTCGACTACTTTCATTGCGCATTTATGTAACCAGCAAGTGGTGCATGAGCTACTAGCCGCGCATATGCTACAGTTACTTCTGAGTAAGCCTACAGACGACAGTGTTGAGATCGCTGTAGGATTGACTCGCGAGGTTGGGCAACACCTGGAGGAGATGAGTGGACCTATTGCTATGCTCGTGTTCGATCAGTTCCGGAGTATCCTACACGAAGCGGATATTGATAAGCGGACTCAATACATGATCGAAGTTTTGTTTGAGGTGCGGAAAAACCGGTACAAGGATAACCTAGCTGTGAAAGAAGAATTGGACCTTGTGGAAGAAGAAGATCAGATCACTCACAGGCCGCCTGGGTTAGATGACAACGTTGATGTTGAAGATGGTTTAAATATTTTCAAGTTTGACGCTGCCTATGAAGAGCATGAGGAGGCTTATAAGAAGCTAAAGGCTGAAATTCTCGGTGAAGGAGATGGCAGCGATGAAGAGGAAGAGTCTGGATCAGATGATAGTTCGGACGATGAAGAAGCACAGAAAGAGAAGGAGCTTGAAATCAAGGATCAGACCAATACAGACTTGACGAATCTCCGACGAACCATCTACTTAACCATCAACTCCAGTGCGGATTTTGAAGAGTGTTGCCACAAGCTCATGAAGATCAACTTACCGGTCGGGCGGGAGTCGGAATTGCCATCCATGATAATCGAGACCTGCTCGCAAAGACCAACTTATGAGAAATTCTATGGACTTATCGGCGAGCGTTTTGCACGTCTCAACCGCCTATGGACGGATCAATTCGAGCAGCAGTTTGTGAAATACTACGAAACAATTCATCGCTACGAAACAAATCGCTTGCGCAATATCGCTCGCTTTTTCGGCCACATTATCAGTACTGACGGCATCGGCTGGCACGTACTATCTTGCGTGCATCTCAACGAAGAGGAGACGACGTCAAGCAGTCGTATCTTTATCAAGATCCTCTTCCAAGACCTTGCCGAAGCGATGGGCATGAAGAAGCTTCAAGAGCGTCTCAAAGACTCCACCCTTCGCCCAGCATTCGAAGGGCTCTTCCCCACCGACAACCCCCGTAATACCCGCTTCTCCATCAACTACTTCACCAGCATCGGCATGGGCGCCATCACGGAAGACATGCGCGAGTTCCTCAAGAACATGCCCAAGCCCGCTCTCCCTGCCCTTCCTGCACCCGCTGCAGACTCGGATTCCGAAAGCGTCAGCTCATATACATCCTACTCCTCCTACACCGGCTCCTCCCGCTCCGGATCCTATTCTCGCTCCAGATCTCGTTCTCGCACTCCACCACGCCGAAAAGATCGGGACGATACTCAAGCACAGTCGCGCCGCACCCCACCACCACCACAGCGTGGCCGCGACGCAGCAAGAGGCCGACCAAGAAGCCGCTCAATTTCCGTGTCTCGCTCACCCAGTCGCAGCCGCACCCCTCCCCGCCGCAGCAAACCAACTTCTATACCTACCCGCAGCCGACCGCGCAGCCACTCCCGCTCCGTCACACCTGCCACACGTGCTTCAGCAACCGCACGTCGCCGCCGC
>Ga0160429_1001860_pt1 | contig 11351 bp, 8 predicted proteins | sample SolpanmetagenomR_FD_108199 | JGI IMG/M metagenome (GOLD analysis project Ga0160429, IMG submission 108199) | Solar panel surface microbial communities from Lawrence Berkeley National Laboratory, California, USA - R | ecosystem: Engineered > Built environment > Solar panel > Unclassified ... | reverse complement strand
CCACTTATTCTTAATCTCCTCAAACGCCGCAAACTGCTGAAAAAAGTCAAACACGGTAACGACATCATCCTTCATCTTATCGATATACGGATCTGTGCGCTTGAACTTGGCGCCCTTGTTGCGCACGCTGCTAAGGTAGCGAATGAGCAGCTCGTCAGCGAGCTCCTCGACCAGGACCTCGCGCAGGGAAGCGTGCAGCACGTCGGCGTAGTCGCCGAGGTAGTCGTCAAAAGTGGAGATGGCTTGGCCCATGGCCTTCTTGCTGTACCAGGCCGGGGTGAAGAACTCGGAGACGAGGGCGCGGAAGTCGACGGCGAAGATGAGGGAGGCGAAGGTGGAGAGGCAGGCGGTGGAGAGGTCGATGTAGCCGAAGCGGAGGCTCTCGATTTGCGGGTCTAGGGCTTCTTTGTAGGCGGGGGAGACGAGGGTGTGGACGTCTTGGGTGAAGCGGGTTAGGAAGCTGATTTGTTGTTTGGAGGGGCCGTCGACGCCGCCTTCGGCTTCGCCTTGGCTGCTGGGGCCGTCGTCGATGCAGGCGATTTGGTCGTTGGCGATGGCGACGAGCCAGTCTTGGAAGCCTTGCAAGCCTTCTGTTTCGGCGCTTGGGATGGAGTACTTTTGAAGTTCGGACGTGATGAGGCCTTCCCACATGCGCTGGCGGGAGGTGAGGGCGGTGAACATGGCTTCTACGACGCCTTCTACGACGTCGTGGCGTTCGGAGGACTCGGCAACGGAGAGCTGTTCGCGCAGCATGCGCCACATGTCACCGAGGGTCTTGGTGCGGAGACAACCGTTCTCGTCCTGATCAAGGGCATTGTCTGCCCGTGAAAGGAACTGTTGGCGATCAGTAGTCGCCATGCGGTCCATCCAATTCTCTACTGCTTTCACTATCACGCCTCTGTAATCTCGGATCAGTTCGGTCCCACGATTGTCAAGGACGTTCGGTTGCAGTAAGCTGTCGTCTGCGCCTAGCTTCTTCATTTTGGAATAGTATTTGGGCTCCCAATTCACGATCGCGAGCATCTGTAGCGGAAGAAGATCGGGATTATCGATGAGGGGGACGAGCCAATCGTGCATCAGCGTATGATATATCTTCACGTATGTGTTGAAGATCTTCCACTTTTTGGGCATCAATGTCACCATGCCGAGTTTGACGGTGTTCAGGTCGTTGAAGAACCAACGTAGACTCTTCTCTAGTTTCTCCGAATCTTCGTTGAATGCTTGCTTGCTTTCTTCCATCTGCGTATCCGCTCGATATGTGATGGCCTTCAAGAACTTTTCTTTGTAGCCTCGCAACTCTTTCTGTGCAGTGGTGATAGACTTGAACTTCGACGCCAGTTCCTTATACTCTCGCTGAGCGTCCTGTAACGCCTGCGCTTTCTTGTCGCTCTTCTCTTCTTCTTGGATAATCAGGGCAAGGCGCACAATCATGCCATTGTTACCGCTCTGGACAAGCTCTATCAAGTTTAGGCAGGCTTGTCCAACGTGGTCGTCAAACCAGTCAATCACTTCGTCCAAACGTGTGAAGAGCTCCTGTAATGTGACACCCGTATCTAACTTGAGATTGTTAATGAGTTCCATAGCCTCTTCCCCGCCGTTTCGCGCTTGGTCGACCGCCAGATCTCTTATATCCCGCAGCTTCGTCAGCTCATAGTGTATCTGCAATAGATTCGGTTGCTCCTCGATTGACCCATCATCCTCCCGCAACCAATCTTCTAACCGGCCCAGTACCTCCTCAAACCCGTCAACATCCTTCTTTATGCCTTCAACCTGGCTAAAATTCCTCTGCGCATTCGCAACCAGATTGATGTGCGGGAAGTCCCTAATCATATTCTGCGCCTCCGCGCACAATTTGTCAATCTTCATCATTTCATCTTTGATCTGATTGACGGTGCGCTGCCCATTGGAGATGCTGGTCATGCCATTCTGTGTAATGGAGAGCTGTTCCTGGAGTCCCAGGCGCAGGCTTGAGTCTACGGCGGCTTTCTTGCGAAGAAATTCGGATTTGAGGGCTGGGATCTTCTCGAGATCGTCCGGATGCCGAAGCAGCTCGGCGAGCTTGATCGTAACGGTTTCTGAGGCATCGTTCATGGTTTGGAGGGGGTGAAGGTGTGCATACCTGCTCATGCTTAGGTACGGATGGTGAGGTTGCGGGAGTGTCCCGGAGGTGAAGCTTGGACCGCCGCAAGCCGTAGGCCGTAAAGCTTCACTTCTTCAAGTCGTTAGGCGCATACCATTAAGCTCCTCCTCTCACACATCGCGGTTGCGGTCAAATAAACAGGCCACATCTCGCTCGCTGTAGGTAACGTGAGCTACGGGCTTGTGCTGCGCCGATACTGACAACCTGCAGTCTACTATCTCTACCCCAATCTGGATCTTCCAACACACAATATCCGAGCGTACAACCAAATACGATGCCCTACTTTCGAATAACTCTCATGCGTAGCGCGATCGGCCTACCTACGCGCACAAATGGTGTACTTCGTGCTCTCGGCCTCAAGAAGCGCATGACAACTGTCTACCAACCAGTCACGCAAGACATAGCGGGTATGATCATGAAGGTCAAAGAGCTTGTCGATGTCAAGGAAGTAGAGGACAAGCTAGAGAAGAGCGAGTTGAAGGAACTTAGACGGCCGTACCCAGGCTTCTATGTGGAGAGGAGAGTGAGGGATAGGGCTGGATTGGAAGAGATGGATCAGTCATAGGGAATAGTGGCAACCAATGGTCACGAATGGGCGGATTTTTGCAAAGCAAGGTACTGCGCTGCCACAAAAATATACATCATTTTCGGGCGGAGTCCGTGCGGCCGATTGGTGGCCTGTTAGAGCGTAGCATCACTGGCGTTTTGGGCGTTGCGGACATGGGATTTTAGAAGAGCAAGGAAGCTCAAGGGAAGACTACGAGAAGATACGTGCAGCGTTGGCCGCTGTTCAAAGAATATGGAATTGGGTACTGTAGCAATATGGTAGACGCCGAGCTGACGATACCTTACCCTCATCTTCGATAGTTTGGATCACCGAGCTCTATTTCTTGAGTGGCACCAATATTCGAGTCCAAAAGCCATCACGGGCATGGCGGACCCCCAAGCTCGAATACAAAGCAGCGTGAACGCGGCCTACACCACATATGTCGCGTATACTAACGATACAGCCGACCCATGGCATGTGGCAGGGACTGCTACGGCTTACCCCAGGCCTCCTGGTAGACACCAAGTCACATGCTGCATATTCGATGATCCAGACTGCTTTGCAACCAGCTAGCGCTCTGATCTGCAAGTATTTCTGGTCAATCCAGGGCACAACGGGAAGCCCCTATGGTTCCAGCATCTTGATCCGGTGTCGACTATGCCGGGCCCAGTTTCCTACAGCAAGAGCAGGAGCATCAACAAGACGAGTATCGGAGTTTTTCTCGCAGCAATCGGCTGCTGAGGCGCTGCAAAGCCATCATGCTGCCGTAAGAACACGCACTAGCCCGATAGTCAATACTATAGAGACCACAGAAGCGTCTGAAGTTCGCATACCAACTCGTTCTCGCTCTCAATCGGCCCAGTCAAGCCAAGGTACTCGGAGACAGCGATAACAGATTCTTAGGACTACGGCCCGGAAGCGATGGAATTCCGTTGCTTTCGCCTGGGTATCACGAAGCTACTTTGGCTTCTCCTGGGGCTGATGTGCTCGACGCGCACAATGTTGTTTCCTTGGGCTCTCCCCCCTGGCTAGACTCTCTAACGGGCGACTCGTTCAAGCAATTACACCAAACGGGCGAACGGTCAGGGATCTCGCCAAGACCAGCCCTCTCATGATCCAGCTTTTTCAAGCTGTATAAGAAAGGGGTGGAGTTAGCGAACAGAGCGAGAACGGGCAAAGCGCTTTATGGTTGTTAGTAAGGCAGTAAGGGTTCAGAGTTGAGCATGGGGTTGCAACCGGCATTTGAGAACAGAGTGAAGGCCTTCTTGTTCAGGTACTGTTTTGCTTCTGTCCACTGCTTGAAATACCTGATTTGTCAAAGGGTAGAGTGAGTGATAGTAAATAATTGCTGCACGTGACCCTCTACTTAGGAGGGTTCCAAATCTAGCTCGGACATTCTCACGTCTGTGATTCATCTATCGTGGCCGTGATGGCGGCTTTGCGCACTACTTGCTGCCAGCTAAGCCAAAGCATGCGCCTGCTATGTCTCCCAAATTCTGCTCGCGGACTCTACAAGATCCCACGTCGTCAACAGCGGACGTTCTCCGCCACGCTCCAGCAACTCAAACAACGCTCAACATCAGCGTCCTATTGGCGCGGCGGCACCTCTCGCGCCGTCCTCTTCCAGAAGAAGGACCTCCCCACCGACGCTGCAACTCGGCGGAAACTGTTTCTCCAGGTCATTGGATCTCCGGACCCCAACGGACGACAACTAGACGGCCTCGGAGCAGGAATCTCAAGTCTGTCCAAGATATGCATCATCTCGCCCAGCGCACATCCAGAAGCCGACGTAGACTACACCTTTGTAGGCATAGGTATCGAGAACGATGAAGTCGATTTAGCCGGTAATTGCGGCAACATGAGCGCGGCGATCGGACCATTCGCATTCAACCAGCGACTCCTCCCATCGGCAAACTACGAGAGTAACAAAGCCGCGACGGTAAAGATACTGAACACCAACACCGGCGCCATCATTCACAGCACCTTCCCCATCGCAGACGGCGAGGCGTCATCAACTGGGGACTATGCCCTTGATGGCGTAGCAGGCACAGCTGCTCAGATCAACCTCGACTTCCTCCGCCCCGCAGGCTCAAAGACCGGACGCTTATTGCCTACAGGCAATACCGTGGACAAAATCGCCGGCTTCGAAGTGAGTTGCGTAGATGCTGCCGGACCCGTGATCTTTATCCGAGCAGCGGATCTAGCCATCAACCCAGCAATCTTACCAAACGACTTCAACAAGCAGCCCGAGAAACTGAAGCAGCTGGAAGAGATACGTCACCAAGGTGCCGTAGCTATGGGCATGTGCAAGCCCGGCGACGTCGCCCCTCGTGTGACGCCGAAGATCGCCACCGTCTCGCCTTCGGTCAAGCAAACTTCGCTGTCAGGTAAGAGAATGGAAGCTGAGATGCTGGATCTGGTGGTGCGCTTCATCTCGGATACGCAGCCGCATAGGGCAATTCCGCTTACGGGGGCATTGTGCACGGCTGTCGCAGCGAGGGTTGAAGGGAGTCTGGTGCAGCAATGCCTTGGGAGTAAGCCGGTCACTGAGGGAATGGTGACCCTTGGTCATCCGAGTGGGACAATTGAAGTAAATGCGCAGATGGATGGGAATGGCGACGTCAAATGTGCGACTGTGTTCCGGACGGCGCGCAAGATCATGGAAGGAGAGGTGTTTTGGAACGATTGATCGCATCAAAGTGGGCTGTGCTTGCGAAGCATGCCTATCGAAAACGTTCAAGTAATTGCTGAGATCCCTAGCGAATCTCCGCTAGCCAGTCTAGCATGCCAGCAGTCTCTGGATGACTCCGTCCGAATGCCGGCGTGTCTCCCACCACGAAACGCCATTAGGTCGATTCCACCCTGGATAGCCAGTTGATGACCTACGACGTACTATCATCAGCGTGGCAATACCCCTTGGAGCAACGTCAGTCACTTACCATCATCGCCTGGACCAAGGCCACTCGCTCGCCGTAATGGCTTCCATCCCAGCTGCTTGCTTGTATGGTCATGTTGTACATGTTCAAGACCTCAATATGTCGCTTCCTCGCTTCTATCGCTGTTTCGTGCGTATAGTGCCACAGAGCGTTGTTGCCCGTAGCAAGTATCTCAGCAGGTGGCTTAAGATGACCTGCTGCGTCCGGACCGACCCACAGAACCGGCGTGTTCTGACCAGAAGCATCGGCAAGCTGAAGCCATTCGTTCATCGAAGCGACGGCCGCGGAGTACGACAGCGTGGTAGATAGGCCGAGTGAGAGGATGATTGGCACCGGTTTGTACGAGTCCTTGAATCTGGATAGATGGTTGGAAAGCGTGGCGTGCTGCTCATCGGATGCTGGACCTGAGACTGATAGGAGAAAGTGAGGAACACCTGCCTCTCCATTAGTCTGTTGAAACAGATATTACAGAGACGGGGTCGTCGTACGCTGGCAATAATAGGGGCTTCCTTCAGCTCCATGCTGCTCCACTGCACCGCTATTCGATACGATAAATTGAGCGCAAATCGGATTCGTGAGTTGGTTCTCACAGCGACACGAGCTTTTCTGCGTGTCGGTCATCCTCCACTGTTCCGTGCCTCCATTGGCGAGATTCTTGCGCAAGAGTACATTGAAGGCTGCATAGACGTGCTGGAGCATATCGTCACCAATGAAGAAGACGCCATCAAAGCGCTCCATAACCATGCAAATCTCTTCCGTCGAGAGCCAGCGGTAATTGCAGTCTTTCGATGTCAGCTGTGCAGGAAGAGTCCGGAATGACCTACCCCTTGGATGGTAGGGTGCATCAACACCATGTCGCCCTCCACCGCTCATCGCTTCCAGTAACGACTCTCGAAACCTACAGTGTGGCCTTAGCGCCCCGGCTGAGTCGTACAGTTGCGTCGAAGCAATGCCACAGTCGTGTCGGCCTTCATATGACTGAAAGTAGCTTCAACACCATGTCAGCAGCGTTAGTAGAGGATTGGAAACCAGGAGCACTCACTCTGCATCGGCCTCCAATGCATGTGGGAAGTCGTCCCGCCTTGCGCCGTTATGGAAGATGAGGATGTAGAACATTGGGCACACAAAGAGGAGAACGAGGACGATAGGGAGGATCTGTGGAGTCTGTTCTTTGACATTGCCTGATTGGCGCGGACGCCGCAAGAAAGACTTTTCTGGATCTGTAGGGCTTGATGAAGGGGACATCTTGAAGATAATGTAGTCCTGAGAAGGGGAGTGGAAGCGACTCTTAGGATGTGTGAAATGAACAGGTCTAAAAAGAATGGTCGAGAAGGTCCGGGTGACGTGGGACGCAGCTTCCTCAGCTGTTAGTCACCTGACCATTTCTGGAGACTTCTTCCCTCCCGCCACTCTAGACTCCATACGAAGCCGAAGTCCATCCCATCACCTTCTCGGATATGAGCCTTGTTTTGGTTAATGTTCCTGTACCGCACCGGAATTGCTTCTATGCTCTTCGATGGCAGGTTTAGCTTCGCGCTCGGCGTAGTACTGCGACCCATTGGGCGAGGATAAGATGCACTATTGCACTGAGACAAATCCAAGCCGGCACTTTCACGTGTATTGCAAGTCAACATCAAAATGGAAGAGCAAGGTCTTAATCACATTGATTCGCAGCTTCATCCAATATCCGGTAGAGTCTTTCGTTCAAGGAGACTCTTCACCAAGCTTATGCAACACCGAGAGAACGTACACCAGTTTATTTCCGGTTCCTATCCACCATGCCTCGACGCAACAGTAGGAAGATTTCCATACCGTTCCAAGAGATGCCGGTTTTCCCATCGTGCCTTCGAATCCTACAAACAGTGTTGAATGTGAAGGCATGATCCTATCTAGGACTGCGTAGCGCTCCAACTCGGAACACGATGTCGATCGGATAGGTGGCCGGTCTTGATCCCCCTCACATGCCTCCAGCTGCTTTCATGATCTCCAGCTCCTTCTCCAACCTCTCAAAATGGGCCTCGGAGATCCATTCATCTTGGTAGTCAATCTTATGACCACAACGTCTCCAATGCAGATCCTCGACGCTTTTCACCACCTCGCAACAACTGCCAAAGCAATCTCCCATACGAAAGATAACAGAGCGATACGGTGACGTGCGTCGCGTGCGGTCGATGATCTGGAAGATGGTCGCAATACCCATTTCGTGGAAGACTTCCTCTTTGGTGAAGAATTGGGAAAGGAAGATATAATCTTGAAAGTAGCGTCGTGGGACGTAGTACATGTCTGCCCATCTGTCTTCATCAGTAAGCTGCTCCTCGTTTTCCTCGGACACCTCGGATGTACTCACCCACTGCACCATTCTGCATCCCCAATATCGTAACCTTTTCCTGAATTCACAATGCCCATCAAAGCCTTCAAGTTGCGCCCTACGTGATCTTGTGGGGTGTTCCACCAGTACCACTCCTTATACCGCTCTTTGTCTTTCATGCACAGGTACCAGGGCGCGCCATCGCCGACGCCCTGACTGCGACTATCCAAGATCCACAGCCTCTCAAAATCCATGTCCCAGAATTTTAGAGGATCAACAAAGGCATCAAAATGCATGAACCAAATGCCTGTAATATCTTTCGCTTTCTTGCCATTGTATTCTTCAAGACCGTCCCCTACTCCTGTGGAAGCGTTGAGGATAGCTTCCATCGTAGAGGCAACGGCTTGGTAGGGTGTCCAAGTATTCCAGTGATTATCGTGTGTGAGATTGACGAACGATTCCTCTTCGTCGGGCACGTATTTTGGCATGCTGAAGTGCAGCGTGTGGAAGAAGGGTTCGTAGCGCTTCAGGAGGGGCATGCGCTCTGGATGTGCGTCTGTGTTCCAGCGTACGTATGCCATAGTGTTCTGGAAGGGCGAGACATCGCGAACTGCTCCTGGATTGTTGGTGCCATGAGACGGGTGGTAGGTTGTGTAATTCGAGGGCCTGAATGTGTGCCATAGTGCAGTCTTAGTGTGGCTGATATGCTCGCTGATTTTAGGATGGGCGTGTCCGGCAAAAAGGAAGATGATGATAGCGAAGAGTAGAGAAGCTGCGCAGAGGACATTACGCGAAAGGGGAGGCTTTTGAAGCAGTGAGGTAATGGAGAGTATCGGTGGTAAGCTGAAAGATGATCGTGGGCTTCGTGCAGGAGAGGACATGATGAACTCGGGGTTTGACAGTAACGTAACCAGTGAGCCAAGGAACAGATCTTATCGTATTGAATACATTTTCGAGTCACAAAGTCTAGACTCTGAAGCGTGGAGAGAATGCAGGTTACATATCCCTTGAGCATTCCGCTTAGGTGGAGGCCGACAATGCTTGGTGGAGCTTATCAACACCGCGTTCCTTGCGCAACATCATGTCTTCTGGACTCCGATCACAAATACTGAAGCTTCAAGCGAGACACTGATGCGGATGGAAGGTCGTATCGAGCGTAACTCGATCCCAGGTATAATAAGAAACCTTATCCGATGCGTTCGCGTAACCGGTGAAAAAGGGACACTCCATAACAGCATAAGTGATGCTGATGGGTTGCTGCAAAATCTCGTATAAGATCCACTTACTAGTTAGTCACTTCAATCGTCTCGATGACGCGACTTTAGTTCATTGCGTGAGAGATAAGCAAAGTTGAAGCTTTTCACAATGCACAGTACTCCCACGGTGATTGTCGCCACCCGCTAACGCTAGGGCCCGAAGCCTGCTAGCGCCGATGCGGCTCTGCTACCTTTGACTTCACCATGCGACACAAGGGCGCATCTTCAACCTAACACAAACTCACATCCACATCCACCCATATCTCTGCTGCTCAGACCTCTTGGGCTTCTGAAGTTAGCATCAATAGTACCAGAGCCTAGGCATCTCCGCGCCACGTTCTCATTGTCAACCCTCACCTTCTTGATAGAACCGCATCTCCGGGCTCCTCGGTGCTATGGATTACGACAATTTGGACGGCCTCGAAGTCTCCGGACCTCAGATTAAGATCAAGAATTTCGATGACATACGAGTCAAATTCACTCTAGAGAACGTCGACCTTTCTTTCGCCAACGCCCTCCGCCGTGTAATCCTCTCCGAAGTGCCCACGCTCGCAATAGATATCGTGGAAGTCGATATCAACACCTCAGTCCTCGCCGATGAGTTCATATGTCATCGTCTCGGTCTCATTCCACTCAGCTCCAAGAATGTCGATGATGTGCTATACACGCGCGACTGCGAGTGCGAAAACTACTGCGAACACTGCAGCGTCATTCTCGACCTAGACGCTCGATGCACGACAGATGACGGGATGAACGTGTATGCCAACATGCTCACTATCTCAGAGAACACGGCGAATCAGTGGGTTGGACGCCCCATCTTCAAGGCGTCGGACGAAAACAAGCAGGGCCCAATCATTGCGAAGTTGCGGAAAGGTCAGCGCATAAAGATGAAGTGTATTGCCAAGAAGGGCATCGCGAAAGAGCATGCGAAGTGGGCGCCGACAGCGGCTGTGGGCTTTGAGTACGATCCACATAACAGGCTAAGGCATCTTACTTACTGGTATGAGTCGAGCATCAAGGAAGAATGGTGAGACTCACTGAAATCTTAAGCTGTCGGTATACGTAAGCTGACGAATCTGGTACAGGCCCCTCAGCGAGAATGCTGCTGAGGAAGACCCTCCACAAGAGGGTGAACCCTTCGACTTCCTCGCCAAACCCAACAAATACTACGTCAACCTCGAGTCTTCCGGCGTCCTAGAGCCAGACGAAATCTTCAAGCAAAGCATCAAGGTACTACAACAGAAGCTCGCCGATGTCATCAACACGTTAGAAGGAGGCGGAGAGACCAACGGTGTCGGAGCAGATGGCTTCGAGGGAGGCAGAAGCCCCGAGGTCAACGGCGTAGACGGATACGGTGCAGCTCCTGGCTTCACTACGCCATATGATGCTCGCGGTGCGGCGAGCGCGTGGGGTGGAGGGACCACGCCGTTTGCAGGTGGCGCGACGCCGTACGGCCAGCCTCAATACGGCGGAGCCACCCCAGGCTATGGCGCAGCTACACCATACGGCCAGCAGCCTCCTGGCTGGCAGTAAGCGTCTTACTGTCCACTTCAGCACCGAGTTTCCCTTTTGGCGGACGATCATCCGCGCATGGCATAGGGCAGGCGCATCATCTGAATTTATAGCATAATCGGCGCTTGGGGGCCCTATTTGGTAAGGGAGCGAGAAGCATGGATGCAGAACAAGGGCTCAGAATGGATGATTCTTAAGATACTATAGATACCAACATTACAATCAGCATCTAGTCGCCCAAGACGGCGGTCTACAATATATCGTACAAAGCCATCCATGACCACATCATGCCCACAGATGAGAGAGGGGAATATATACACCCAGTCATGCTCCATCCAACGCCATGGCTCACATCCTTGAAACGTGTCCAAGCTATGTATAACGTGCTTTTCGTACAAGCAAATCGACCGATGATTTGATCGACCTCATCTCCTCGAACAGCGGCCTATGAGTTCCTCACCACACCCACCTTGGCCGGCCTAATCACACGTCCATTGAGCAGAAAGCCCTTTGATTGTGTGAAGAACACGGTCCCGTCCTCCTTGCCCGGCTGCGGCGTTTGGAACGTCGCCTCATGAATATTTGGGTCAAATTTATCCCCCTTCTCCGACGGGTCAAATCTATCAAGTCCATGCTTCTTGAGAGTCCCCAT
>Ga0160429_1001858_pt1 | contig 11369 bp, 14 predicted proteins | sample SolpanmetagenomR_FD_108199 | JGI IMG/M metagenome (GOLD analysis project Ga0160429, IMG submission 108199) | Solar panel surface microbial communities from Lawrence Berkeley National Laboratory, California, USA - R | ecosystem: Engineered > Built environment > Solar panel > Unclassified ... | reverse complement strand
GGTGCGACGTAATAGATGGTGAGGAAGACGGAGAAGCAGAGGAGAATCTTGGCCGCCGGATGGCGGAAGTAGCTCTTGTTGGACTTTTTACGTCGCTGACTGCGGGTCGGCGTCGTCGGGGAGGACTGCGGCATGTCGAAGGAAGAATCGAGCTGTTCTTCTTCTTCGTCGTAGACGGCGGTGGTTGGATGTGATGGGGTGTAAAGGCGATCTTCGTGTGGAAGTGGCTTCCTCTTGTTGGCGCGAATCTTTACGGTTGGTGATGATGGTGGAGCCGTTGCGGATGATGATGAGGACTCATCGGGCTTTGGGGTGCTACGGAGTGTTCTCTTGCTGTAAGACATAGCGGAGGAGTGTGAGAGGATGATGTGTTGCTGAGTGTTAAGAACAGGCACGACGAAGGGTTGATTTTATAGCAAAACTTGCTGGCTTGTTGAGTGACTTTTCTTTGTTTGATTTCACACCCCCCGTCTCGTTTCAAAGATGATGAGGCAACCATTTTCACATTTCTTTGGAGATGACGACCCCCCGTCATCAATGAGGATCTTCATGCCCGTAGCAAATATTGACATCAACAGCCAGCTTAGTAGAAGAGAATCATTTGATGGACCAGAAAATAGATGAGTTCCATCGTTGCGGGGAGAGCTGATCCGATCGATGGAGTGTTTGAAATTGCGGAATAAATTATTGCCGCTTGGTTTGCGGCACCATCACGATGAGTCTAACTTACTCATCAAACTGACAGGAAAGTTTGAGGATTGTATTTGATCATGACGACTCAAGTGCTATCAGTCGTTGGAGTTCATCACCCCAGGCCATTCACGTTTACTCCTCCTTCTTCACCTTGCCTTGTAAATATCTCCGAAGACAACCATTATCCAGCTGATCCAGGTTGGAAGCCCTCACGTCGGTCTGCCTGCCTCGCAGTCCTTGTGACTCGCATCTCTCTGTACTCTGGCATAACGCCTGTTGCTTGTCCAGGCCATTGTACCGTATGCAAAATGCTTCTTCAGGCTACAGTGAACGACGAAACAGATGTCGCTACGGCGGAGTTGCCACATCGCCTGACTGATCTTGTGTAGATATCTTCGTTTGTATCGCCTTCATTCATCATCAGCATCCCTTTCGTTGTCTTTTTGACTTTCCGAGAAGGAATGGAGTGGCCGTTGCGGTTTCCCGACGTCTTTTCATCATCTGCGTGGAGCGTCAGCACTGTCGGTGGTAGCGGGGATTCAGAGCACTCACTCATTGGAGTCACGACAAATCGCCGACTGACTCTGTCCGAACACTGAGGCTGGGACGGCCAGTGCCACTGCGTGTTGCGGTGGAAGATTCTTCTGAAATGATGATGTCAGGCTTCTCATGCGGACCTTGTGCCACATGATCCACCACCTTGTCGGTGCTCGATGCTGTAGGGAGGGCAATACCGTGCTCGACCATGAGAGTGCTCAGCTGTGCGACTTTGGTGAATTGAAAGTCCTTGATGATGCGCAACTGCTCAATGTCATGCTTGAGGTCTTTGATCTCCCTCTGCAGACACTCATTCTTGGCCGTCAGGTAATGGCAAGCTCCGTCCAGCTCTTGCTGCCGCTTTGTCACCGCATGGTACAATTGATTGTCAGGAGGAGAAGAAAAGCGAGATTCATGGTGCAGATGGCGCGAAATGTGGAATATGCCCAGACACAGATGTCTCAATCGTCTTTTGCTGTCGGTTGTTTTGATTTCATTCAGCAGACTGACGTCGTCAAGACGTTGGAGGACTTCTTGATTGGAATATTCATGCATGACGCCATAAAGGCTCATATTGTAGTTGTGCTGCTGCTGGCATAGATAGCTTCACTGAAGGTGTATGAGCATGAGGAATGAATGCTTGAAGGATGGAAGATCACGGGACGGGAATTGTTTTATCTTGATATTGATGTTGATTGATCTTATCTTATCTTTGACGGAACATGTTTGATCCAGCTCTGTCTGATGACATCACACATACAGACGAGCCATACACACTCACGCATACTCAATCACCCACTCACTCCAAACGTGAGGAAAATAAAGCGACATTCGCTGGAATGAACCTCAAAGACATCTCACTCGAATCTGATATCATGTGTCCTTGCCGTGCCGTGCGTGACTCACTCAACATTCTTGAGACAAAGAACTCCCCCCATCATCCGGGCGTGCTCAAGTGCAGAAGGAAGAAAAACCGGTACTCTACCATCACCCTGTCCGCAGATACTTTAATTCATAGCGGCAATGGCGCTTCTCACATTTGTCTTTTGTCTCTTCTCCAAGCCACATCGGCAAATCGAGACTATCTTTCTGCACGACATGATTCATCAATACTCCTACACACATTCCATAGGCTTCAGAGTAGGAATAGAGGCAGGAATCAAATCCTACCTCTACACATGTGAGCCTGCCCTCGATGTCTATCGGCGGCGGCCAGGCTAACCGCTTGTTCAGCAACAATTTGTCCCAATGGAGCACGCCTATCATTATGATGATGACCTACTCAGGAACCCACACTTTATCCGTCAGCTCGATCAACTTGGACCTCAACGACAGATTGACACGTTTCGAAAAATACTTCACCGCACGGTGATGGCGGTTTCGCCACTACTGGAACAATACCGTGCCTTTCGCGGCTATGCGCCTCTGCTGGAGCAATTGCTGGATTGGCTCAATGCGCAGCCATCATGGTTTCATGCGCAGATCTGGAGCTACGAAGAGACTGCGCGTCAAATTGCCTGCTTGACAGAAGCGACCGACGAACTCGTTGAGAAAGGTCCCAGGCAAGCTGTCAGGCGTTTCATTTTGCGCATCAACCGGTCGCCAACGTGGTGCGGCATACCAGGGATGATTCCAATCAGGTGGCGCCATCCGAAGAAGCGGGGTGAAGACGACTTCTGGAAACATCTTGCTTGCGGTATCTGGGAAAAGATGGCCGAGTGTGCAGATCACGGTGTGGACGGCCAGAAGTTTTACGAAAAGGCTGAGCACTATTTCGCAGACAGGACCTCCGGTTGGATGACTGCACCCGTCCTTCAGGCTATCCTTGCAGAGATTCAGCTCGACGTCCGGGACAGACCTCCGCAAGCTGCCGATGATCAACGCCAGCTTGATTCTCAAGACGAGCTAAACTCTCAAAGCGAGGTCCAACCTGGCGCGCAAGACAAGCTGAGCGCTCAGAGTGAGGTCCAACCTGGCGCACAAGACCAGATGCAATGTGGTGCTGCGGATGAAAGTGATTTCGGAGCGGATGGAGAAAACATTGACCAGGTACGCAAGCTAGACTGTGTTCATTGACCACACACTAACACAGTTTTAGCCTCATGGCGAGGATAAGACCCAGCATGTTACCAACGATCAGTCTCAACTTGATGACCGGGACAGGACTTCGCAAGCTGCCAATGACCACGGTCAGCCTGGCCCTCAAGACGACTTGAACGCTCAGAGTGATGTCCAATGTGACGCTGAAGACCAGACGCAATCCGGTGCTGAGGATGAGAGTGATTCCGAAGCGGATGGAGAGAACAGTGACAAGGTACGTAAACTACGCTGTGTTGATCGAGCACAAACACTAACAGTGATTTAGCTTGATTGCCAGGACAAGACCCAGCATGTTACCAATGGTGACCCTCAACATGGCGATCAGGCCGAGCTGAACGCTCAGGATCAGGTCCATTCTGGCGCACGAAACCAGCTACAACCTGATGCTGAGACCGAGCTTGAGCCCGAAACAAATGGCGCGAACAATGACAGCGTACGCAAGCTACACTTTCTGGAGTGAGCATACACTAATAAATTCACAGTACCTCGACTTGACTAATCTTCGTGGGGATGAATGGGACAGTGACTCTGAAGAGGACATCGTGGAGCGTCGGACGGATAACGTCTCAGGCGTCACAGGACTGATGTTGGACGGCGTCGTGGATCCCATTCCTTGTAACGAGACCGCCGCCACGTGCGTTGAGAAGGTCTGCGCTCTCCCCGGAAAGCAGAATCCACCGGTTCGGAAGTCTTACAAGACGTGTTCACGAGTTCGTGGTCTATGCCGTATTGTTGGCCGTGGCCTTTATCGGAGCGCATCAAGGATTGCCTTCGGTCGAGTCACCAAAAAGGGCTTGCTACGTTCCGCGAGCGCTGCGGGAGTTCTTGGAGTCATGCTTCTCAGTGCTCGGCTTGACCGGACCACTTTTCCAGAAGCCCGACTTCCTCAGATCAAACGGCCGCTGCAGCCTACATTTCTTCCTGCTTTCGGAGAAGGCTCTAGGCCGCCGTCGAACTTCACAGTATCAGCCTTGGCCAAGCAATGGTCTCACTTTCCCGCTTTCGGAGTTGGCTGTACGTTGCCGTCCAACTTTCAACCATCAACTTTGGTCAAGGACTGGTTTCACCTTCCTGCTTTCGGAGATGGGCCTACGCAGGCGTCCGACGTTACAGCATCAGCTTTGGGCAAGGATTGGTTTCACTTTCCCGCTTTCGGAAATGGCTCTACGCCGCCGTCCAACTTCCAAGTTGTGGCTCCGATCAAAGAGTGGTTTCATCTACCTCCAATGTCTGGACCAAACCCAGCTACTGCGGTGACGCAACCATCCCTCGAGTCGTCACCATATAAGCTATTCATCGGAAATGCGTCCGGCCGATCAGCATATGCGAAAGAGCTTTCGTGCATCCCAGCCTCCAAAGCAGTTGTCACCAGTTCGACAAAGTTGATACCAGCCGCTCGTGGAAGGAAGACCACCTCTATCGCCCGTGCTACAAAGCCGAGTCGTGTGTTAAAGACAAGTCGTGCTCGAATTGGTCCGCGCAGCACTGCAATTCTTACCGCACGCCTGGATACAAGAGACGTCTTTAGTGAAGTGAGGAGTGACATGAAAGTTGTTGAAAGACGTATCAGCCATGATTTCATGCTTGCTGCCAATGGCCATGGTCTGGTAGATGGTGGGAGCGATGAAGCTCGCGACACTGTCTGGCATGGTTTGATTTAAGTATCGGCTTCGAAGCAAAAGTTATGACAAGTTGTGCTGTTTTGAATCAGATGAAGTTGCTTGAATATACCTTTGTAATGAGTTGCTTGAATATATATTTTCGTAAGAGAAAATAAGCATTCAAAAAGCTCAATAAACCTTTCAAGACTCTCAGGCATTTTGTAGCATTAGCTGTCCTTTTTTCAAACCGTTCAAATGACTCTGATTTGATTTTCGCTCTTGTACACACTTCTAAGAACCCCTCTCCCTCTCACTTCCATTAATGATGCGTTAAATGTGATCGCTTTCAAAGCGGATTGTCTATACTGACTTTGGACGCTGGTTTTATACCAACGCAATCCTGTATACTGAATGCGCCGACCGCAGCAAGACTTGACAGCTTTGTCGAACAAGGCGCTACCGGAATCTCCACAACCTCCACCGCTTCGACCAGCATGTCGATCAAGCTCAGCACCTCGATCAGCGTCAGTACGTTAAGAAAGCTCGTACGCACGTTCTTTCTCTCATAGCACTTCGCATGCGACAAACCTGTTGGTCAACCTAGCATCATCCGATCCTATAATCACTGAATCCAGCATCGTCCGACTCAGCCCAATCAATTCCAGCCGCATCAAGTTCAGCCATCGCACCAGCAATGAGGGGAGGGCTTGATACACAGGGCAGTTCAGACAACTTGGCTCAGTCAAGTTTTACACCTTACAATCACCTTCAACGATGTCTAGCTTCCTAGAGTCCTCTTGAAGTCAGCCTTGAGGATCAACAGTAGCAATATCAGCTACATACCTTGCCCATACAGGCCTGCCAACATCCATCAGGCTATAAAGTCGAAAGTGACGCCTTCCAGTTGTCAATGCAGGTATATGTTCCCGAAAAGCGCAACCCGATGAGTAGACGTCTGGTATGGGGAAAAAGGATTTGTGGTCGCAGGGAGAACCGAAATGAATGGACTTGGAGCTCTTTACAATGCAATACCGCGGATGACTTACGGGCTTGATCCGCTTTGACATGATCGAATCCTATCAGCGTCGCTGGAGTCTGCAAGGGAGGAGTCTCGAAGAAATAGCTCGACCTTCGCCGGACTTCTCGCGTCCACCCTTAACCTTTATCGATGCCCCCTAGGATTTCAAAGAATGCTTGGAAGATATTCGAAGACGATCAATCCTCGGGAAGCTGCACTAAGAACTCTCTGGATTGGCCGGTTATCGAGATTGCATGCGGTAACAGCACTTCAAGCTCTTCGGTGACACGATCAATAGCATTTCTATACCGTGCTCACAGGGCTTTCATATGCCGATCGTTCACACGGACATACACCTATCCTTCACGCAGAGTGCAAGTGCAATCTATGCGTACTCCTCTAGAGAATAGACTGAAGAGGTACTCCGGAAACGACGAGGTGTAATATCTACACGATGGAGTTCTCGGATTATAGCATCTCGGCAGGACTCAGTTGTGGCAAGAGCCTACGACCATGTCCGAGCCAGTCTCAAAGAACTCGTTTAGAAGAGAGCAATGCTTTACTCTCCATCACTTGCGTGGCGCCACGCTCAGGAATCTTCGACGCTTCGTGGCTATGTCGATACCAAAGAATCAGGCGTTGAAGACAGCTCTGAAATCATCGAAGGACTGATGGCAATCTCTGATGTGCTGGTTCACGGTCCAGTAGACATTTTCTATTGGGTGATAAGAATAATTGTTCGCTTTCATGTATGAATTGTCTCCATGACTTGCTTCTACGTGCTTGGGATAGCACAAAGATCTTGTTTGCGACTAAGCACCCAGGCACGACAATGCCCTCTTCGTCCGCTGCAAAAAATACTACAACAAGCACCTTATCGAAGACCGAGGATCTCATAACAATGTCCTATTGTTTCGCGGCAGAGGACGCTACAGCAAGCAGCTCTCCCATCGACGACAAACTAGTGACATCGTCTTGTTCTAGCAGCTGTTCCTCTACTCTAGAGACTGCCACCACCCTTTCCCACAAGGTCCACCTTGACAAGCGGCTCTTATATATAAGAATCAACGCCGCTAGCGATTACTCATATCAGACTACAAGTATATACCAATATCGAAGGACTGAATGAAAGTGCAAGCCGTCGTGCCCGGCAAACCCGTAAGAGGCGTCTGGTAAGAACGGGACGACACCTTGTAACTCTTGAGCCGAGAGAGCTTATATACAGGCAACTTACGTAGATCTCTCGCACTTGTTATCGTACTAAAAGTGTGCAGAAGATGTTGATGCCCCTCAGACATGCTTTTCGTCACTTTTCTCACTTCGCTTCACTTCACTTCACTTCGCCTTACCTTATGTCATTTTACTGTACTAGGTGTTGTCGTTAAGCCCGTACCTCAGTACTGGCTTCTCCTTATAAGGACCGAAGTCATATGTGACCTATTCTGCTACGACAAACCACAATACCCCGTAGACTAATGCCGATGTCGCTAAGAAAAGTGTACGAGAAGCGTGACTTGTATATACGCCATAGTAGGAAGGTGAACAAGATCTTACAACCTTATAGCTTGGAGCCGTTGGTGATAGTGTTCTTTCAATAGTACAATACGTTTATCAACTTCCCTGATGTTATTCGTCCTTCGTGTCATTGTGACAGTATACCACGTCGGCACTTTGGAAACAAGCACTGTATAGCATAGCTTGTCATTCGGGACGCTGCCGATGCAGCTTTTATAGCAAAGGCCCTCGATTGATGCAGATATTCCCACTTCTCTCTATTAACTTGTGTAGGCGGACTCTCGTCCGTCACTCGTAAGCATCACTTAACTAATGTAATTGACTTGATACACTGTTTTCCATCTATGCTTAGAAGCAATAGGCGGCGTTTAGCCGTGTAATTAGCTGCCTTTGACAAGCACAATGGTACGATGTTTATGTTCTTACAGCCACTTTTGGACGTGTGCGGTTGGAATATACACTGATGTTGCCCTGAACGTCGGCTGACTTGAGTTCATACTACTGATGATGCGCCGAATCGGGATTTGCTACGGCGGAGCTTGTATCAGTCTTTTCACCAAGCCTATTCAAGTTCCGTGCCAGTAGTAGACTTAATTCCCGGACTGATATAGATCGTATCCGCCGCACGCGGCTCTGCGCCAAGCCGACATTGGTACTTCATCCGCATTCTAGTCCAAGTTGTGCTTCAGCAACGGACAACTCGTTAGAAAGATAAAGATTTTGACGTGTAGAAGCAGTACGGTTGGTAGAGATTGAGAGACTCCGGTCCAAGCTTGTTAAGGTTAGTGAATACAGCGAGAACAAGAGAATTTGACACATTTAGGGGAGTCCGCAAGCATGGCAAGGCTAGTAGGTCGTAATGAGTCGTAAGAGTTAATATTCGTTTACTCTATCAAACTCAACAAGAGAGCGACAACCGCCGATGAGCAAATGAGCCAGAATCTCTTCAGCAACTGCATCCCACGTAGAACAAGAACTTCAACAAACGGCTTACGTAGTCCGTAGCTCCCACCAGAATCTAACGAGGAGCATTGTAGAAGAGTCTCCCAAACTTGAAAAGACAAGTAGCCTGAATACCCAGCTCGAGATTGGGATTTTGAGGCGCAGCAGAACTTCAACCAACTTCTACAGCATGAGTTTAGCAGGTACCTACACCTTCTGATATCCAGGAAACTTTATACCGCATGTCACTGCGATGGTTTGGCGTCCAGACATCCCTTGTCACCTCCGGGTTGGTGGTCGCCACTCCTGAAAACTTGTGGCAGTCGGCAGTCCTTGCACGCGCGGGCGTCAGGTAAGCTCGGTTCGACCGTCGCCTGATTTCCCACGGGGTTCTCGGCCTCGGCGGCTCTACCATGTCTCGCAATAGAGGCCGGGGAGGTGGAGTCGTCGTTTATCTTCCATGCCCAGGTTGATATGGTTACGAAGTGATATGGTTGCGAACCTCGCTTATGGGATACGGTTGATAGATGTGCGGATCAGATATCGGAAGCACAAAGAGGTTCAGCATCTCAGGATCATGCTTGCCCGAAGCCAAAACACGCAAGGTAGAGCGACATCATGACGAAGCTCCGCGTCCTAGCATTCTTTCATTTCGAGCGAAGATCCTGTTTTGAGCCCAATACAGTCCTCGTGAAGCCGCCCCGAAACATCTTTCCGACCGGGCCGTCGCAAGAGGCGTTGACACTATCCATTGCCGGCTTAGATGCCTCGGCATCTGCTCAAAAGGACACGTTTGTTCGGTCCACGATTCTCTCTGCCGCTTTCGCTGAGTTCGTCCGTATATATATTCGCACGCCGCCGGAAGAGAAACACGGTTGAATGAATATCGACTACTTCATTGCGGACTTCTTCATCATGAGGTCAGGCGTACAGATGCTACAGCACCACATAATCGCCTTCAACAATGCCAACTCGGTTGACACTGAGGTGTTGGAGAAGGTCCTGCTGAACCACGTGCATCGGAACGGTCTGATACATGCGTATCTACTTGGCTCGGTCATAGGATCTTATCGGCCTCCTTGTAAAGGGGTTGGCATTGCAAAGGATTCGGCGTTACTCTTGCAAAGGCGTTGCAAAGGCGTTGGGGTTGCTGTTGCAAAGGTGTTGCTCTTGCAAAGCGAGCAAGAACTACACTTCACAATATGATCCAAACCCCTGAGCACAGCTAGGCGATCGTCCTTGCACTCCCTACCAGCATATCTCCTATATGGTTAATGCTCAACAGCCACCTTCCGTAGATATCGAAGGATGCGAGAAAAGGACGCTGGATGGTAACCTGGAATATTTCAGAAGTAATCTTCTGAACGGCGGGATTATAGAGAGGAGTTCCGCACACGCAAAGTTAAGCGGCTGTCGGATTCTGGTTTGCAACAGTCGGGATAGTAGCCTGAACAAACTAGAAAACAGCTTCGGATGAGGAAAGTCCATGGCATAGATACGCCAGCACAGCTGTCAAAGAGCGAGAACAATGTGTTGCGTAACACCATCACCGGCTCGCGACCGGGAGATGGCCTTAAGCAGACGAGAACGCCGTATAGTATTAAAGGGAGCGCGGCGATGTGTCGTTACCAGCGATCGTGATTACGGTTGCAAGGCCGATGAGCGGTTTGGCCTGTTCTGGAGGTGAAAAGTGCTTTGGCGCTGACAAGAACACAGATGATCCGTATAATTGTTATAAGTGGAATTTAGGTTGTGCTAGTGTGTGAACCGTTCCACGATCACTCGATTCCAGACCGTGAAACAATGTGCTGTTCATCCTTCGATTTGCCTCTGATGATCGAAGGGATCTGGGCTCGCTCCCAGATCTTCGTCTGCTGCAGCAAATATAGGTTATTCTGGTTACCGATCAGGCCCCGATCCGTTCGGTTGAGTTGCCGCTCAAAATATGGTGAGTGGCGGGAGCTATTACATTGGTCGTAGCGTCGTTTCTGAGCAGCGTGCCAGCCTTTGATCAAGTTGCATATATATTGCAACACCGTCTACCATGTTGTTGAGCGTTCATTTTGCTATAATTGCTGTATTCTACCAATCCGAGGTTGGCTTTGGACGATATTTACTACTAATGAGTGTAGATCCCAGTCCAGGCGACCTTGGAATACTTGTACCACGCTCGTTCCTTCAGCACAGGATTTTAGAGTCCCTGTATTGTGGTCGTGCAGATCCGTGGTCACCATGGCTGCGAGAGTGATCAGATTTGAAGCCTTTCCACCTGAGCTACTCATTGCTTGACGTTAGGAGCGTACTGGGTAGCGGTGGTGATTACGGGGCACCCACAACATCGGATTCTCCATATCATCCCACTGTATTTCTTCCGTATTACAGCATGTGAATCATATCCTCCCACTCATTCAAGGCGTCTATAACCGAGGTCGGCAGAAGAGTGTAGTACATTGCCTCTAATGATCGTTCTTTGAGTGCAGCTGGGGGAGTAAGTGCTGACAGCAGATGTTCCTTTTGAGCTCTTCCAATGTCTTGCATCGATTTGAAAAGGCAAGACTCTACTCCAAACGCTGCTCCCTGCAGTATACAAGGCGGATCTGGACAGAAGGAAGAGCGTTTGGCTGGAAAAGCTGAACACCGAACTGATGCAGGAACTGGAATTGTTGAGGGCCAGTCTTATGGTCTATTCGACGAAGATGTTCAAGCTACGGTTGACAATTAGAGTAGTTTCGACCTGGCTTTAATGATTAGTGATATTAGTTCGACGGAGTTACTCGTATGATACTTATAAATCCGAGATTGCTGAGTACAAGACGAGATACTCACGGACGAGTGCACTTTGGCAGACTTGAGAGGTAGTGTTGTTAGCTCCTGCGAGTTGATCGCTTCAAGCGTAAGCGTTAGCGTTGACCTTTCGCTTCTTTGTTGATGGGTCCAGGAAGCCTAGTAGTCCTTTTAGCGTT